>JGI24158J21664_10003725_pt1 | contig 19297 bp, 11 predicted proteins | sample Ectturendosymbi3_FD_21664 | JGI IMG/M metagenome (IMG submission 21664) | reverse complement strand
GGCTCTAAAAACGCGTATTTTAGCCTAGAATCCAAAAATACTGCGAGCCACAATATTGGCGCGTGGGATCGGATGATGACGTCATATAATTAACCAACAAACAGACCCCCATCATGAGCCCATTGGCCCAAAACCCCCCATCCAAATTTAAAAAATGTTTTTTGATTCTAAATTACACGAAGCCACTAGTCATTACAGGGTTTGGAAAGCTCTCTAGCTCTATCTGCTGCCGAGTTATGGCCGTCCAAAGTTTGGTCTGAAAGGGCAAATTATGCTTTTTCTGAAAAGTTAGGAATTAGGCCCAAAACTGGGTTTTTGGCCCACAGTTTTAGCCACAGATGTGCTAGTAAGTCAATCAAGAGCTGTATAGACGCGGATTTGCACCTAGTTTTTAACAAAACTTTGAGCCAAAAGAATGGGTCAATGGGTTGGGGCCCAGGGCCGGCCAAAGATAGCCTACTTTTCCAAAACATGTCCTTTATGTGACGTCACCTCCAGAAAACCCTCCACCGAAACAGAAAGTTGTTTTTTTCGATTTTGACTACAAGACATGCTGAATCCGTAGAGGGTTTGAACAACTCTCTAGCTCAATCGCCTGGCGAGTTATAGGATTGCAAATTTCTACAAGAAAAGTGGCGCGCGCGGGACTGAAAGGGTTTTAAAAAAAATTATGTCAAATATATTTTTGTCTTGGAACAAGAAATTTTTATTTATATTTCTCAAAGCCTTCGAGACGTTTTTGGTTTTTGTAAGCGCAGGGATCCACGGTTACTGTGGACTGTATTACGTTTGGCGAAAACCAAGGACAGATTTGCAGTTGCTCGCGAAAAACTTAGTTTTGTCAATTCCTATTTGTCGAAATTTTTCTCAATTTGGTGTGTCTGAGTCAAACTTACGCTCAGTTTTGGAACTATTCCATCACTTTTTTCGAGAAACTATAAAGTGTAGATGGTAAATGTCATCAACGATTGAAAAAATATTCATTATTTGCTAGACAGTATCTATATAAATGATTTTTTTCACAGCAAAAAATCAGACACTGTGATGCTTGCCAAATATATATTTCAGTTACCGAGTATTTTCGGCTCGATCGGCTATACTTAATTGATTGTCAACCCCATGGCATTTTTACCTGTAGTTTGTTGCTTTTCTGTACAGATTGCGACACGAGTGCTTCCACTTATTTCACATATTGTATGCGTGATAAAATCTAAGTTTTGAACAGTGGTGTTCTGCTACTTTAACGTATAATCTGTTTTTCTAGAAAAACTCTTGAAAGTATGAACCCGATGGAGATGACTCAAGTCAGTAAATATTTATCTAGAAACAGTGATATTAGTAACACGTTTTGGGCTGTGATTTATAAAATTTTAAGCCATTTTTGCTAGTGACTTAATGACGTTCTTGCATCAAACTCAGATAATGTGACGTTTGCAGTTCAATGTTTCAACAGCCTGTTTTGCCCAGAAACTGTTTTTGGTTTAATCTGGCCTCACCGCATCACATACAAATAAAAATTGCCGTTATGGCGAAACTTTATGAACCTAAAGTGTGGCGTTGTTCGCTAATGGCAACAGACTCCGGTTAAGTTAAGGCGTGGTGGAAACAATCTTTACCTCGCGGCTGCAGGCGCCGATATATACCTTACTCCGGGGTGCCTTACTAGGCACTCGTGGCTCCATCGGAAATGGAGCCTGTTAGTGCAGCAGCAATCGCAGGTCATCTTCTGTCTTTTGCTCAAAGTAAATTTCATGACTATGAGTTGTCTACATACGTTTTTACACACAGGGTATGAAAACAAGGTCACTGGCTCAGTGAATAAAATAGGTTTGTTAGGAAGGTTAAAGAGTTTAACTTGAAAGCTTGTGGTCATTTTTTTGATGTGATAACCGCAAAAAACATGTTTAAGGCCAGTCCACTTGCAACTTCTCGACGTACAGCAGTCAGAGAACCCACTACTACGCCAAGTCCATTCTCTACAACGCCTGGGATGGTGAGNGTTCTGTGCACGTGGTTNTGNCTCATCTCGAACATCTAGTGATGCAATACAAAGTAGCATTTGAATTCCATTAATGCTGTTTATCGCGATTCATGCAGCTTTTCGTTTGATGTTACACAGGCTTGCAACAAGGGGGGGGGGGCAACCGGGCAATGCCCCTTCCCCCGAAAGTTTCAAAACATATTTAGGTGTTAGGTACAACAACAAAACACTCGTTTTGCCCTCCCCTCGAAACTACCAGCTGATTGCGGCCCTGATGTTACATAACACGCCAGGCACGCAGATGTTGATGGTGTTGCGGATGGTGACAGAAGACAATCACCACCGTGAATGGGTCGTAACTAGGGCAACCAATTTTTTGACCTGAAAACTTAAAATTTTGACTCTATAATTTACAAATTTTGACTTTATTTTGACCTATACATTTTCTGCGTTCGCAACTGCAAAATAATTTAGCCTTGGGTGTTGAATTTAACCCAGAAGCATATTTATGCACTCTGCTTCGAAATTTTACAAAAAATTGGTTGTTTAACTTTGTGGATGATATGTTGATAAGTACATTAATAACTACAGTAGAGTCAAACCTGAGAACATCATAAAGCTCAAACACTATATGCATAATGTATTGAGCATTTACCAAACCAAGAACTGTAAGACCACGTTTCTCGCCTACCACGCCTATCCTACATAACATTCAATCGTCCAGTAGTGGGCAAAATAATATTATCACGTCAGAAATCGCAACAAGCCCATTATTATTACAGAATTTCAACTAAACTTGCAAAAGCATATCACTATCTGTTGTTGCAGTTTCAATAAAATNTCGATAAATANAAAAAAACTGTGCTGCAAGAAAATTTTGACCTAACGATAAATTTTGACCTAATGATNAATTTTGACCTTTTTTTACCTAATAACGTGGGATTCTCTGATAGTATGAGCGTGAAATTGGTTTGTGGACGTTTCATAAACTTTAGGAACAGCAGAAAAAATTTGACTTTATTGACTTTTGGTTGCCCTAGTCATAACAGTTTTATTTCAAAAATTCCTTTTGCTCAATAGAACGTGTTCTCAGTTCACAAGGACCACCTCGACCAAACAGTTGGCAATCTTATAACTTAAGCTTCAAATGTGTTCTAAAAAACTTGAAAAGTGTTTGAATTACGGCATTTTAAAAGTTCAAAGGTACCAAGTGCTCTCTGAAAAAATCCGTTTGTTACAAGCAGTGCCTATAAAAAGGATATACTTGCGTCTTGTCTTGAAAATAATCCACCATGTTCGTATATNGTAAGATTTTGTTGGAAGTCTAATTCATGTTNAAAATGTAAGAATGATGAGAAAAGGATTACCATCTGATCAAAATCTTTGTGGGCAAGCCTGAAAAACAGGCGGGTGTGTTTCTCTTTGCCTTACAGACCACAGCGAATGTTTCAAGGGGAAACACCTCTCGAGAAAAACCTCGTGCATGGTTCTGGCGAATTGCTGCCTGGAGGTAATTTTCATTAGAGACAACAACGAACAAACTATGATGTAAATGTAATCATTTTAGACATTAGAAAAATATCTAATATTATCGTCAGAAAAGCTCTATGAATCAAGTGCAAAACGTTATACGACAAAACATGCAACGCACATGAATGAAGGCAATGATTATATATCGACAATTATTACGAGAGGCAAGTTGGCAACAGACGATATCGTTCATGAGTGACGTCAACGCTGAAGGATCAGTGGAGCGAAAAACGGGCAACGTCACAACTGCAGCGCTATTTACATTTTTTTCCTTTGTTTAAAAACAGTACAGCATTGAGTGCATGATCGCGCTTAAACGCAACCCTAATTTTCTTTATTAAAACAATAAAGTGAGTGGACATATGCAAGTTGACTTTGTTGTTCAGTGAAACTGCTAACACCAAGGTTGCGCCGAGTCTGTTGGTCAGACACTGGCATCTTTTTACCCTGCTCAGGTCCAGTAGTTTGGGGGCTGGGGGTTCAGGGGGTGCAAGCGTAACCCCAAACGTTTTGAATTGTCGAAAATTTGGGAAAAATCTAACAAAATTTGGGTAAATAAGTTTCGACATTTATCAACATTACTAATGAAATTGTACTTCTTTATCATTGAGTGTACAAATCAAAGTTTACTATGTCGTAGAAAACGCATTAAATATATATAAAATCAACAAACTGTTTGTAGTAACTTCGTGTTTTAGTAAGTGAGAGTTTATGAGTAGCTGACTCACTTGAAAGTATGGGCAAGAAAAAGGCATGTCATTCACGTGCTTTATCAATTATACACTGCAGAAATCGAGTATGCTGCAGGGCACCTACTTCATATTAGTAAAGTTCATGCTGGGCAAGTACAGAAAAGCTGTTTTTTTTATTTTAAGTACGGTATTTGGATGAACACATTTTGCCAAAGTATGTTGCATGTATGTCCTCAGCTAGATGTGAGGTTCCTTGCTGACAGCAACAACTGGAATGTAAATGCAACGCCAAACCTCAGAACTGTGAGGCAGATGCTCAGAGTACTGAGCAATGTTAGAGTCTGAGATAAATCTTAGCATGAAAGGCGAACAAAAGGAGTGAACTCTCCACGTTTGAATGCCTCGGGGAAGTCACACCCAACTGGTGTTGCGGTGCGTGCTGCAATACTCGTAACTTCCGGTAATAGTGTCTATACCCCCTCCCTTCTCATTGTCTTCCCGACCTGAATCAGGTTTTTCAGGAATTTATATTTCAGATGCAACAGAAGGGTAGCCAATTTTGTTTCATGCACAAATGTTTTTCATTTTCTGTAGGAAACGCAACAATCTAAATTTTCTAAAAATGTGAAATTAAAAGGTTCTGAAATTTGAAACAAATTGAACGAATTTCTTAAATTTTTGTCTGATGCTCACAAGACAAAGTTCTCACGTGATCAGCCATCAACGAACGACAACAACAAAAAACACCCAAGCAACAACATCACCCGCTAGAACTGCAACTCAGCATCCGCAGCGATAAATCAACGACAAGCGCTCGAGGCGGCGATCCTGCACACAAGCAGCAGACGAAAAGCAATTTTCTTCCGACAAATATCAACTGCTGTCTTGTTAGGATGTAACATTGCGTTGTATGACTAGCCAGACAATTTTAATGTCTTTGCATACATTTTTATTTTCAGACAACCACAACGCTTTGTGATGGCGACGTTAGACGAGGCACGGCTCAAACGTAACCCTCGTTCCACGGCAAGGTACGGGTCGCAAATTTCAAATTAACGCTCGTGTTTGATAATAGATATCTCGCCGGATTAGTGGCAATAATGTTTTTCTATAACTTAGCAGCTGAGTGCTTGTCTTCATCGTCGTGTTGACAGAACGTGCTGTAAGGTAACGATTTTGCAAAAACCGGTTTCTTTTTGCCCACTTGCTGAAATGTTGTACAGAAAATGAGATATCTTTTTTTCAATTTAAACGTTAGTGACGAAGACTATGAGTTACAAGATATTAAAACGAACACATAGTGATGCCTTTGCCTGCCAGACCTACTTTGATTAATAATAATACTCAAGCACATGCGACTGAACGGCATGACCCGTCAACCGTTACGCTTTAGTTGGATTGGCAGCAGGTTGTAGACAAAAAGCAAAAACCCTGATTAATCGCGGCTTTTACCTTTCATCTATAACCTGCTGATATGCGTCGTTTTTTCTTTTCTGTATCACCCTCAGAGATATAGACATACATCTAACGAAATTAGTGTTTCAGTGATAAAAAAATCTCTGCTTAGTTCCTGGTTAACCTCGAAGCTTCCACCAATACCCTAAAGTTATTAAAAAACATTTCGTCACTTTTCTATCGCAGGCAACAGTTCTATGGAGGGAGCCACCGCACAAGCTACTTCGTACAACGACGCAAAACCTATTCGTCAAATGGGACGCACAACGTCTCTATTTCCAAAGTACTCTCTCTCGTTCTGGACAGATGTTTGTAGTAGGAATGAGTCAAAAATATTAGCAGTGCCTTTGCTAGAGTTGGGCTTGCTTTTTTAAGCAGAGCGGAAGTATCTTGAACTATAAGCATGCATTTGATTACTCAACATCAAGAACATACTTAATCTTGCTCATACTTCACGTTTGTGATGAATAGCATATTACCATGCTTTGTTTACCCAGTGTATATTAAAAAAAAGTAAGAAACACTATTTCAGCTTTGCCCTATCGGAAACGATACCAAATGGCAGGGGAATAAAGAAATCGCTGCCGAAATGCATTTGAAACACTTGCTCGAGTTTCGTTGACATTTAAGTTTAAATGAACTTGTTTTTCAAATGCTGGGTGCGAAACGACGCAGAATGCTGGCTTCGGATGAAAGAGTGCGACGGTTAAAATCGAAACGATAACTTCGACCAGATTTTTCGGTCTTGTTAATTACTCTGCTGGTCGGAAACTGCATAAGTACCAATCCTATGACTGAGAAGCAAAAGCGACATTTTTATTAGGCACAAGGATAAAGCAGCTAAATCTGCCCGCAAAGTGTGTAACAATGGGGAAATGGATTTCGCGTCAATCAAGCATTTTCACTCCTGCAGATTGCAAGCAAAAGCTCGCGTGTTTTTTCTAATTCTGAAAGTATTATCGCGTTTTTTAACCTGCAGTTGACGGGTGTCTCTAAGTCATGCTTTGGTATTTCATCGTTTCACCTGTAAGTTTTGCTTGTAATGTACCGGAATGAATATGCGCAATTGACGCCAAATTGATTTCTTAGTTAAACACTACAGGTAATTTGCGGACAGATTTAGACTTAGCTGCTTTCCCCTTTCGTGGTAAATTTTCACTGCAATGTGGATAAGTGCAGTCAAAATCAACATAAAGTCATTGAAAGCAAAGCGCATGGCAGGCAGATTCTTCGAAAGCTCCACTTCACTTCGAGACATTTCAAGAAACGAACCTCGCATCCACACAAGGATCGTTTCGCTTTTATGCCAATTGACATCGCTCTGGAGTTCGGGTGCTCGGTTTGCTCAGTGGCTTGGCGTTGACATTGATGTTTACAGCATCAGCGCTCAGATGATATTTTTTGCAACTTATACTTTTTCAGCGTTCATTGTTGACGTATTCTTAAAATGGGGTTTGAATCAGGTATGCTATAAACAATGGCGTAGCCAGCCCATAATTTTGGGGGGACCCAAATTTTTTTGGGGGGACAAAATGGTCGATTTTAGGCCAATAACACTATTTTGCTTAGGATACCGCCTCTTATAGCGCAAAATGGCTATACATGCTAAAAAGGTAGGGGGGCATGGCCCCATGGGCCCCCCTAGCTCTGCCAATGGCTATAAACCGTTTTCCCCCTCTGTTTGATCCCAAATCTGTGTTTCTCCTGATGAAACTATTCCGACATGGTTCTCATGAAAACAGATTTTAATCAGAAACATTGCAAAACATGAGCTTGGGTGCCACATGCATCCAAGAGAGCTGAAAAGGTTATACCAGAATGTGATGAATGTTTGTGCATTTCTATTGTACAGGACTGGACAATTTAAAACGGTGTTTTTGTTCAGTTCTCAGCCAGCGTCACCACAAACAACGGTACGAAGAAATTCCAAAACCTGACTACTTGGCTGGAGAGCGATGAACGCAAGGAATTTAAGGAAACGTTTCCTGGAAGCGATGATGAAGATGATGATGTCATAATTGGAAGCCCTCTTGTCACCGACGTAAGTCTCTATGTGGTAACTCTTTCTAGTCAGCCACTGATACTGTACTAAATACCTTTTATGCAAAAATTTTAAATGGAGATAAAGAAGTCGTACTCAAACGAAGCACAAGGTCAAGTGTTAATGACAATTGCTATGTCGATACTCTGCAGCTTCAAGAGTATCCTGCTCAGGTTTTTGCCGCAAGATTGACTGATTTCTTAAAGCTTGCGCGAAACCAGGTCAGCTGCATATGTTCCATGCAACTTTGACTGATAGAAATTTTCGTGATGAGTTAATGAAAACACGTGGTGCAGCAACAAAACAAATTGCAGGAGGGTAGCTATGTTAAAATCAAATCAAGTTAATTAAGAGTTTTCTGTTAAGATGTTCATAAAAATTTCAAACTCAAGAGCAAGAAAAAATGGAAATAAATTGGTGGGCAGCGTTACTTCCGACTACACCACTGGTTAAAATAATACTAATCCAAACAAACAGAAGCAGTTGTTGTGTGGGATCGTTGCTTTATTGAAGTATCTTGTGCGTTGTAAGTGTTGCGTGCATGTTTGCAGAGAAACACTGAAGATGCAAAGGCTTCATTTCGAGTTCCTACGTTCAAGTGAGTATTTCGATTTCTTGTAAACTTTGAAGAATAAAGTGGTGAAGCCGGGAAAAAGTTCCATTCCCAAAATCAGCATAAGTGTGTGCACATGAACGACCAGGCAAACCATACAGACGTTTCCTGACACCAGCGTTTATCTCTTCATTGAGAGCCGGCATACGAATATATCGTACCTAGATTTCGGCCTAAGACCAGCAGTTTTCGGTTGCCTTACCAACGCCATAGCTCCTCTGCCGATTGCGCTAGAGAGCTGTTCAATGGCTCAAACCGATCGGCCAGTTTTCTAGTCTGCACTTGAAAAGAAATGTTTTGGTTGGGGGTTGCGGATTTTTGTGAGTGACGTTATAAGTGAAGTAGTTATTGGGTCATTTTGGCTCATGTTACCTGGCCTACGCCCAACCACTAGGCCAAAGTATTTCTCTGAAGTTTTTATTGGAAACTAGGCTCGAGTCCGAGTCTTTTGAGCCTTTGATCGACTTTCTAGCCTTTCTGGATCAAAAGTTCTGATCTAAAATAAACAAATTAATTAATTATCTAATTAGCTAATTTGTCAAATATTTTTATTACTTTAGATCATAACGTTTGAACCCGAAACCCCAGCAGGTCACCCAAAGTATCAAAAGACTTGGATTGTAGCCTAGTTTCCAATAAAACTTTAGTGAAATACTACCATCTAACGGTTGGAGTCCAGGGCCAGGTGAAGTGGGCCAAGGTGGCCTAAAAGTCCTCCACTTTTGACGTCACTCACAAAAAATCCGCACCCCCAACCAAACATTTTTTTCGAATGCAGACTAGAAGACTTGCCGTGTCTTTTGAGCCATTGAACAGCTCTATACCACTTTCGGTGTCCGAGTTACGCGCGTGCAAAGCCACGCGCAATCCGGTTGTTTTTTCGCGAAAATCCCCGAAACAGGCCGGACGCCAAAGTGTCTCAGAAAGGTAATGCTTAACTTAGGCAAGTGGCCAGGTGTTGATGAATGGGGGATCCGCCAAAAGAACGAGGGGGAAGTACTGGGGAAGAGCCAAGAAAACGGCAACACTCATTTTCAACCAGAGGCTTTTCCCACTGGCGCCGTCCTTGGCTTAACTCACAAATCTCTTTGCAGCTTGCAGCTACAATCAGAACACTTCTATCCGGTTCAAACTATTTTCTAAATAAATCAAACCATGGCTCCAACCAGCTAAAATTTTCGTGGAGGACAAAACGATTGTAATTTGTTGTTTGTACCTGACAACTAAAAAAGATATTGGCGCTTTCAAAATGTTTTTGAAAATTTGGGGGGCAATCGCCCGGTTTTCCCCCCTGGGTGCGTGACTGAATCAAACACTGTTGCTCAACAATATCGACATTGTAGAAAACGCCATTTGCAGCATCGCTTCGATCGTAGAATAAATACGTTGGAAAAGTTGTCGCCAAACCTTCCGTTGGCCTTTTCCTACATTTTGAGCCCATAATCGGCCCCACGACTCTTCATCAGCCGCCATCTTTATCTGTTCGCGCGTCCTTGTGGGGCGAAACACTCGCGGTGCGACAAAGTGGTTCCACTCACAATTTGATAAACGCGGGAAGTTCAAGCTGTCCTGCTTCACTTCGTTCTGCGAAAAACTGAAGACTTCTTTCGATCTGCTTTCGTATTTGACTTGAGCAGCAAGATAAACTATTCTGAACAATCAACAAAAACTTGAAAAGACTGCTTCATTTTAAACAAACTGAAGGTAAAGACAATACGACACGTTTGAAACCTGAAAAAATAAAAATGTGAAAGTATGTTATTTTGGAACTTTGACACAATCACTACGGTATCAAAATATAAAAGAAAAAGCTTCCAAGAATTTCTATGCCTCTTTGTTAAATCGGTCTAGTACCACTTCTTCTGCCAGATCTCCTTTTCAAACAGTAAACACGTGCCGTCAACCAACTGCTGCATCAAATGCAAACTTGAGCTCTGCGAGATGGTCACGTGATATCAGTTTCGTAATATGCTCGATTCAAGGAAGCGTAACTTCCTGTAATACTGTTTTATTTATCAACTTTGCGCAGTTTGAAAACCTCGAAGACGAAGTGAATGACTGAGGGAGAAAATTTCTACTTGGCCTGGAACCACTTCCAAACAGAAGCCAACCAAACGCATGATAGTTTGCCATTAAACCTTTGAAAAACCGGTAAAACCTTGCGGGACACAACTGAATCCTCTAACCCACCATCACGCCATTCTTCCTGTCTAGATCTATGAGTAACGCATTGAAATACTTTCTTCGATTCGGTCAATAACCCCAAAACGAAACGTTAGTTGGTCACGTTGAACGTAAAGCAAATGCGAATAGCGAAATGCATGAGTTTTGATTGGCAGAGTTAACTGAACAAAGTCGCATCAACTGCATGCGTTTTATTCCGGAAACGTTCGTCGCATCGGCGAAGTTTAAGCTGCGTTTGAGTTTCGCGCGAAATTTTGACTTCTGTTTATCTGTTTTTAGCTTCACGTTGACGGAGGCGAAGCCTCTCGTCCCGGAAGTGCAGGTAAGAAAATGTGTTTTGGCAAAATGTTGTCTGGGCTTCCTGACCTCTTTTGGAAATCAATCCCTGGGGTAGTGTTGCCACTGGGATCAGCTCGTTAGGATCAGATGGTTGCCTTCTTCAACATCAGATTACATCAGATTTTTACGTTGCAGTTTCACATAATCTAAAACTAAATGCATTTTTTACAAATACCTAACAAAGCGCACTGAACCTCTTTAATCCGAAATGCAGCGAAGTATCGAACGCATAACCGACTTTTCCGAAAAGGAGAAGTCGGTTATGCGTTACCTAAAATGTTAATCCCAACGCAGTGAAGAGAGCTTCTTCATTTTGGAACGATAACTAAACACACATGAGGGTGAGAGATTGATAAAGGAAACTTAAAAATTTGAATCAAATTTCTTTTCGTCTTACAAGTGTAAGAAACGTGGAAAAGAAAAACAACAGTCCAGTCAACATCAGGTTTCTCGCCGAAATATCAGACATCAGACATTTTTCTCAAAACATCAGATCTGATGTTAAAACATCAGAAATGGCAACAATGGTCCCTGGACAGGTCATGTGCAACATGTTTGTTTGGTGATAAGTTTCTCGACGCCCACTGTGCGAGAGATAGCCCTTGCGCTGAAGCTTGTCCTATACGCAAGTGAAATCAATTTTAAGCGGTGTCAAAACGCAAACAAGCTGTTTTGCTCTATTCTTTTGGCCGAAGCATTTTCTTAAAAAGCGAGATTTGTCCGTCGCGTTATCCGTCAACATGTATGCAACAAACGCGCGTTGTCACTCACATACGATGGCACACCGACGCATGAATGGCGTTCGCGTGACCTGCAAAGTGAAAGATTTATGAGCAAAATGTATGCAACTGTTTGTGTTAATCACTCTTTGCAACAGACCAAAAGCATAAAACAAACGTACAAACTGTCCTTTGCGTAGACTGATTTTATGCTCACTACTTGGGTTTAATATTTCGGTCATTTTCCGGTCACAGACCGAAATATTTTTGAAATGACCGAAAAAATTAGGTCAATACGGTCATAATGTTTGAAAATGTAGACTAGTGAATAATGTAATGGCGAGTTTCAATACTGTTTATGGGACAAATGACCGAAATGTCTCAGTGGAAAAAGAAACCCAGCTGCCTACATGCTTCCAAGCTTTTGAATAAAATTGTGGCAGCACTTTTTCATGCCCGTCACACCCATATCTCCTGTGAAAACAATTAATGCTGTAACAAAATAGCATAATGCGACGTATGAATATGTCTGATCTTTGCACATGTGTTTTTGAAAACTATAAATGAAATTCAAAACGTTAAGGTATGCTTATACAAGACACTATACTTTTTCAGTTCCCTCCCCCTGTGTTAAGTTTCGGAACCAACCAAGAGCAATATTCAGAGTAAGATGACATGGTTTCTCTGTTGCTTGTTTCTTTATATTTTCAACCATTTACTTGCAAATGTTTTGAATTTGTAGCGTGTTGAGATAAACCTCTCGTCATCCAAATTATTTTGTTGCGTTAGTACAGTGGTTCCCAAACTGGGGTAAAGTACCCCCGGGGGTAATATTCGATTCTTCAGGGGGTAATGCGGAACCAAAACCACAATGTTGTTTTATATTATGAGCTATCACCGCAAAATATTGAGGGTAATTAAGACATAAATGCTACCTTCACTTGGGTAACGGCTCGAACAAGTTGGGAACCACTGCATTAGTATAACGTCGGCTGACAGATATTTGTAAGTACTGTATATTAAAGTTTTCCTCTTTACTGACTAGCCTTCTTGTCTTCACAGGACTAGCTTTCCGTCAGTTCCACGTATACCTTTACCATTTTTCCAACATGCTTCTTCAGCTGAGTCCCAAGAACAACCAGCTGTCAATATCAACCAGGTTGGTTGCTTCACAGCTTCAGGTTTGCAGTCGAGATTCGACACGCTCATTGCATTAGGATTTTTTGGTTGAACATGAAACATTTGAAAAACAATCCAACATAAAATATTATCGTCATTATAACAACCGATAAAACTCTACTAACATATTATTGCAAGTAGTTATTTCAGCAAATGTTGTCCAAGGAACGTGATACTTTCTAGAGCTCTTTAAGTGATCTTATTCCCAACGTTTTTCTGTACGATTGTGTTAATACTCTTTGTTGCCAAATGTGCAGTCAGTATCCCAAGACGGAAGGAAATTCGCTGCAATCTTGTTCATAAAATAGCGAGCAATTCGCACTTGCGTTTTTGGTCGACATACACATAATGGTTGAGAGAAATATTTTTTAAGCCGATGTTTATCAAAATAAACGCAAAATTGAAAAACACTGATTTCAAAATCGCAACATAATTGCTTAGTTACGGAGCATAGTAAAAACCTAACAATATCTACATGACATCCCGTGTTGGCAAGAGCAATTTACAATTCCAGCCAAATTAAACTGCGGTTACACAACAGTTTGCTCCAAACATGCATGAAAGATAGTGATGAAGACAGGGGCGGATCCAGGGGGGCGATTGGGGTTATCGCCCCCCCTAAAACCTCCACAAGTAACTTTATTCACCATCATTTTGTACAATTTGAAAAATAACATTCGCGATATAAGATCATTTTGTCGTCCATTTTTTAGTAACAGCAGCGTTGTGAAATATACTTCATCTCTTTTACAGTAGCGAAACTGTTTACCAAATTGTACTGAAAACTCCCCCCTAACCTTACTGGCTGGATTCACCCCTGTACAAAGATGGAGATCAAATTGCAACTTACGTTGTACTCTTTGCAACATGCAGAAATGTTGCTTTTTGCAGTAATCATTATTGTTCTGATTTCATGTTTAGTTCCAAGCAACAGTTATAGACGACAGTGGAACGCATCATTTCACGAATCGAGATGATTATCAGAACTACCTGGAAACTTCGAGGAATGAACAAGCGCAACTGAGGAAGCAAGCACATCTGAGCTCCGTCAACCGAACGCTGGACGACCTCGAGCGACGCCTTTCCTATTGGAGAAGACAGAAGGTAAAATAATTTAAAGTTTCTGGTTACAATCACAGGATTGTAAAGCGTGTTAAAAAGAATCAGAAATTATCATAAAATCAATGAACACTTACTGTGTATCGAAAGTATTCCATTCGCAGCCAAAAATCGGACACTAAGATTTTAACAATGTATTTCGCTTGCGCAGTTAGCATAATCAGCTCTTATTCAAATAGAATGGACGCGTAATGCTTCGTAAATCCTTCAAAATACCTTTGAATTTGTTGCTGCTCTTAGTGAAAGTCAAAAGAAATGGAGTGTTTTGTTCAAACAAATTTGAGCGGTATTTTTTAAAAACGAACATATCTTATGGAGAGCAAATCCATTGTTCTTCGCATAAGCTGATCTCAAAGAAAATATGTCTTTTTTCGCAAAAACATAAGTTTTCCGTTGTTTTGCTTCTGCCAGAACCGCATCGAGAATCGTCCGATTCAAACGCAACCAGGATCACAAGTCGCTTTGCATCCACCTCTCCTGCCATTTCTCACCGAATCGTAAGTAGCGTTTTTTTATGTCAACGCGAGTTCTCTCTCTCTCTCTCTCTTACAGTATTCAAATCAACAACTGACAAAGTATACTAATTGTTTGGTCATGATTTTTTCTTCTATCGCTGCGTGTAAGTAGACCATGACCGGAGGGTTTCATAGAAATGAGAGCTAGAACACTGAATAATAAAGTGTTGAACCAGTGGTTCGTCTCGACGTTTTTGTTATGGAGGATCTCTTCCACTGGCCGCAAAACAATTTTGGATCCCATCGTTTTGCCAGCAGCGTGTTTTTGGATTATTCAAAAATATATTTTGGTCACTGTTTAGTTAGAAATGCATCAAGGTTCACTGTGGTCATAGAACACAACACCTGACCTTAAACGCAAACATTTGTCTTTCCTATGCACGAAAAACCCTTCCTATATAGTTCGTAATCGTGAGGTCACTATAGTTCAAAATGATTTTGTATATTGGCAATTAGCTGTGTGCTGTCGCAACTCACAAGCAAGTCTGGCAATTCGTGATTGTGTTTTCCAGTTTTTTACGACACTTTGATTTGGTGAGCAATAGAGTTCAAAATCCAATTTCATAAAGGTATCTTGAAATAAATGCAGCAAGTACGCGTAGTGCTTCTGTATCGGATACGTTTAAGGAAAAGCTGCTTTAAAGTGCATGGAGAAGTACTTCTCAATACAAATGTAATAAACACCACTTCCAGTTTGACTGACACACAGTCTTCAAAAACTTAACTGGCTCCAAGATTGAAAGTAGCTTGTGTTGTTAGCTGCCATATCAGATTCATGAAAAGCTTGGAAGTGGAACTTTGCGAATATCTTTGTCAGATTATGGCGTAACAAGCACTGATTTGTTGCATCGTATTCCCCCAAAACACTGGTATCAGATAAAATGTCCTGCCATTATAAATTCAGTCAATTCACTTTCTCACTTTATTTGCATTATTGTTGAGATTTGTCTGGTGTGGTTGGCGTCGCCCAATGAGGGCAATTGTTTAGTTGAGTAGTTGGTGAAGAAAGGTTGTGGTATGATAAGGTTACGACAAATAATTTATGGCACAACAAAACATCTTCAGGATAAACCCACGCGTGTCGGAACGAGGTGGTAGGAGGGAACAAGACCCCTGGATTTTGAAATTTGATGTTTTTCTATTAACGTTTTAGCAGAAAAAATATTTTTCTTTTAATCTCGAGTTGGTAAAATGAAATTTTAAAATTTCATTTTACCACTGTTGATCCCCCATGGAAAAAATCTTTTGGCTCTCCCTGTAAAAAATTTTCCCACGCCTATGGATACAACACTAAACTTCAAAATCAATATTTTTTATCTTTCGCGCATTTGGCAGAAGCAGACCAACGCGAAGTAGCTTGGTGGCCAGAGAAGTAAATTTGCCAGAAACGAACCATTTTTGAAAATAACATGAAACAAGGGAAATGCCTGTGAAATACACGAATACAACGAAGGCGTTGTTCCAGCGATCAACTATATTTAACGAAGACGAAAGCTTTTCTTTGTCTGTTTTGCGCAATGCAAAAACGAATCTGCTTTGGTGCAACTATTTCAACCTCTGAATGGACCACTAAGTAAAGCAGACTTTTCAAAAATTACACCGAACAGGAATTTATTACACTCTTTACTATTGTTCAAAATCTTCAACAACTGAACTGTATTAGTCGCGCTTAGTATAATCAGTACATCAACACATACATTCAGGGTTTTTAAGGAAAATGTTAGGTACCCGGTATGAGACCCGATTTTCTCTCTAGGGATCCGATGATAATTTTCGCTTATTCTAGGGACCCGATTTTCAATTCTAGGAACCCGAACCGGGTCCCTAAAGCTCCTTAAAAAAGCTATGCATACATTATAAAATATCATTTTCAACAGTCCATTATAAACGGCTGATAAACGTTATCTAAACGAAAATCACGTAAAAAGCAAGAGCATGATCGCCTTTGCAATCAGTGATGAGCAATTACTATAAGTGTAGTAACTAGGCGTCACTCCATAGTGAACCTTTTCAAAATCAAAATAATCACTGTGTACGATGCCTACTTGGCGTTGATTTCGGCCTATAGACAGAATTTTAAAAATTGTTGTGCAGAACAAAATTTGTGATTTTGGTTGAAATGAGTGATTTGAAGGAGAGGCGATCCTGGCCCATGTTCTGCTGCTCCTGATGACCTGGAAAGATTTGTGAGACCTCAGCAAAAACTCTGGAGCCCAATTTCAGGCCACTGGCCTGATTTGACTAGCACTGGTCTGATGAAGCGACCACATGGTTCTTTGTAACAACATTATATACGGATACCTTTGTGCAGTACACGATCTATTCAATGAATGTGTGTTTGTTTACGTGAAGTTCACGTTTATCTGATAGGTTTCTGTACAGTGGAAAACTCCAAACTTATTTGTGAAAGTGATTGTGTGGCTTGCAAACAGCAGTGCAATACAAAATGTTGCACTAAACCTCTATATTTTAAAACTGTAACTAACTGTAGTTTCCGGCATATTAGCGGCAAACCAGTTATAGTACAACTTCATGCTGATTGCCTCCTTGTGCACAGGGCTGGCTTCCCGAAACCACCAAGATTTTCCTTTTTCCCGGATTCTTATACTTCTGTTTCACAAGGAATCCCGGCGTCCAGCGTCAACCAGGTTAGTTTCCTCATCATCGGGGGATATTAACAAAAAATGCCAGTATAACAACATTCGGGCTTTTTAGAAGTGGCGCTAAAAAGTAACTGTTTACTTCTGTAACGGAATCTATTTCAAAGAACTGTTGCAGCAGTTGAATGATTACGTGCACCCATCTACGTTGTCACGAATTTTTATATGGCCAAAAACTTTAGGCAGAAAATCTCAGCATTGTCTTCTTAAAATATGTTTTGGCAAATATTTGCTGAATAATCTTCTTTATGGTTTGCGAAAATTCAATGGAGTTAGACATGTCGTCTTATTCGTCGTTTGAGCGAGTTTTTACAATCCACACTGCTTGGCCGCACTGGACCTCGGGGCAGGTATGGAGCAGTCAATTGATTGTCTCATCGTCCAGAACCGTCAGGCCATGCAGTCCATGTGGAGGTCGATGGATTGGACATTGGATGACAACATGGTCGATGGTCTGTTCTTCTGCGCCACACTCACAGGCCGCTGAATGGGACATCCCCATTTGTGCAAGCAGGAGCGGAAACGCCCGACACCGGTGCGGAGGCGGTTAAGCCGCGGACCCACGCTGTTCTTGGAAGGGCCATTCCAGGTGGGTGGGTACCGATGTCGGGGAGGAAAGTACGGGATCTTGTAGTATTGTCCAACTGCTCCGCATTCCATCGGTGATCCGTCCAGAGCGCCACACTTGTGTTGTTGTTGTCAGATGAAGTGATGAGTTGTTGTGCGGCGAGCACAAATAGGTGCCTCGATTTGAGACGACGTGTATTCCCACTCGGTGGACAGGTGATCGCTGAGTGGAGATGTCCAGGCTCCATGGGACGGCGTGCTAGAGACAGTGTGGCTCCTTTGCGACGAAGCTCAGCTGGTTGGATGCCTGCGAGGGTTGGAAGGTTGTCCGCTGGTTTAGGACGCAGGCATCCAGTCACAATTCGCAAGGCGTCGTTGATGGCAGGGTCAATGAGGCGGGTATGAACACTGCCGTACCGGGCAGGAGCGCAGTACTGTACTCTGCTGTTGAATGGACCAGGGCTAAGGTGGATGTTCGCAGCCTAGTTGCTCCAGCACCCCAACCAGAGCCAGCAAGCCGCCTCAAGAGTGCGACGCGTGATATCAACTTTTTACGAAGTGACTCGAGGTGTCGGCGATACGTGAGCGACCTGTCCAACGTTACTCCGAGGTATTTGGGTTCGGAGCAGAAGAGCAAGGTTTCGTTGTTGTGGTTGATTTTTAGCTCACGTTAAGCTTTCTTGTTGATTAGGTGGAAGACTGCCACACCGTTTTTGCAGTGCTAAACTTTAGCTTCCAAGTCTGGAGGCATTCACTTACGGTTGCCATGTCTTTGCTCAGCACACCTTCCACTGCCTGCCAGCGTCCATTATCATGCATGATTTCTAGGTCGTCAGCATATGCATACTTTCTGGAGACGATGTTTGGCAGGTCAAAGATGTAGATGTTGAAGAGAAGGGGCGCCAGGAAGGATCCTTGTGGGACGCCGTTCTTGAGGCGCCGTAACCCGCTCAGTTTGCCGTTGTCGGTGGTAAGGGCGAAGTTGCGATTGCCAACCAGCACCACGATCATGCGGATCATGTGCCAGTCAGGTAGAAATCGCAGCAACTTGCAGGTGAGGCTGCGATGACATACAGTGTTCCAGGAAACATGTCGTCGATAAATAAAAATACAATGCAACAACCAATGATTTAACTCAACTCATATAGGATGCTTCAAAAAACAACTGTTTTCTAATCGTCAGCGAAAAACGTGGTTTTGTTGAACTTTGCAGTTATTGTCTGAAACATCCCATATGATTTCCATCAAATCATTGGTTGTTGCGTTGGTTTTTCTTATACTTTTTTCCAAGAATTCCATGGTTCACACTGTTTGAAACTTGCACGAGAATTTATAACGCAACGAGATTAAAATGACTTTGTTTCAACTACCGGTGAAAACAGCTTACTTTTGGTTTCTTGAGGATACTCGCAATTTGCAAATTCAAGGTATGCAGGGATCCAATTTTGTTGTCAATATTGGATTTTTATGGATCGGTCACGTAAGTTCATGAGGTCACGCAAGGTCATGAGGTCACGTAAGGTCATGAAATCACATAAGAAGAGCAATGCCTGTCTTGTCAGGCGTTTTGTTTACAAAGCGATGAAGATCCAACACTGGTTTATGGAACAAAATAATTGCTTTTTGTTGTTTCAGTTTCAAGCAACAGTCACAGACGACAGGGGAACGCATCATTTCACGAATCGAGACGATTATCAGAACTA
>JGI24158J21664_10003724_pt1 | contig 19298 bp, 14 predicted proteins | sample Ectturendosymbi3_FD_21664 | JGI IMG/M metagenome (IMG submission 21664) | reverse complement strand
AAAGGTGGGGCTTGCTTCCGATTGAAAGCACGTATTTAGTTTGTCTTGTCAATACTTATGCAGTGCGCGGCAGAACGAAAGTACTGCGCGGGGGTTCTAGGTCAACTGCGCAGCCGCGCAGCTTGGAGGGAACATTGTTCACGAGGGTTGGTTTCAAACAAGAACTTTTTACTAACCGCGGCGGATCGCTCAGCACCGCATTCTTGGAAACCCCATTCAACAATTACCTCAAATACATGACTGACGCAATTAACCAAACGGCAATTCCAGGGATTCTAAGAAAAAGGTCTCAACTTGTTCAATTTGAAAGGCCATATATGGTTATTGCAACCTGTCATTAGCTGTCTTCATTTCAGCTCCCGCTTCCAATCCTAGGAGTCAAAGGGTTCAAACAAGCGGCAAGTAGCTCATGTTACTGACTTGATCAAACAAGTTCCTGCGGGGTCATAGGTCAAACCAACAATGCTTCTTAGCGCTAATCGTCTCTTGGTTGAACAGTTCGTCTTCCCTCGCAAAGATGATAAACGATGACAAGTCATAGCTTAAACCTGAATTTGACATTTAGGTTTCAACAACAGTAAATCTGATCAACAGATAGGAATAAATTTTCTCAAAAAAGACTGCGATTTTTTTTCCTCCTCTGTCTGTGCAAAATCTTTCCTTTTTAGTTTTTGTTAATGTCAATGAAAATTTTCGAAGACCAACCAAAATGAACGGATATCGCAGTTCGCTTTGGACAGGAACGCAGAGAAAGCTCCACGTGTGTCATCCTTAACACCAAAACCCCACCTTGCCCTTTGGCTCCACTCGAGCGTTTGCTCACCGAGCAAATTTGCACAAGACGCGGTTTGTATTTCGGCGAGCGTCTGCGAGTGTCACGTGACTCACACATTTCGCACGATCATTTTGCAGCCGCGGAAAGGGAAATGTCGGAAAAATCCGCGAAGACGAAAGCGAGTCCGGTTCTCGCTGAGCGGATGCCTCAGCACGAGGACCTACCGGCCGCGCTACTGCAACGTGTGCGGGGACCGGTGCTGCAAACCAGTCAAGGACAGGACGGCCAAGATCACTTTCGCCTGCAAGGACGGCCCGTCCAACGCGACGTCGACGACGTTCTCGCGTGACATGATGCTCATCAAGAAGTGCGAGTGCAATCAGCCGTGTCGCCGCAGCCCCGAGATTTTTTCGCTCGACTTCGGATTCGGCATCGGCAGCGACACCTGGCGACCAGCGTAAGCGAGCGGTGCCTGACAATTGGTGGCGCTGCATTCGGCCAAATTGCCAGTTTGGGAATCGGTTTGAGTGGAAAACTTGCGCCGCTTTGGATCGAACACGAAGTTGGAGGTTTGAAAAATGCAGGAATCCTTTTGTTGCGATTTCGCAAAAACAGCATGCGTCACAAGTGTGTTAATCCTGCAGCATAATTGCGCATGTGTTGCATCACAACTGCATCTGTGTTCGTGTATCAAAAATCACACGAAATATGACTTGCAAAAACTTTTTGATCGAGTTGTATCAATCGAGATGTTGACCGTTACGACACTACCGCAAGGCAGAAGTACGGCCGCCACCTGGTGGTTATCAAGAAATCGTTAGTTTTCCACAAGTGACAACCAAATAATTTGACGAAACCTTACTCAAGAACCAAAAATCACTTTTTTCATTGCAATATGTAACGGGCACAGTTTGAGTAATTTTGCTTCTAAGATTCACCAGCTTTTTTCGCTGCAACTTGGATTATAGAAAATGAAAAGCTGTGTTTTTGTAAAAGCGACATTTCTCTTCAGCTCAAAACCATTTTTTGTGTATGGTTTGTATAATTGGTCTTTCCGCAATTTTGTTTCGTATCTGTTTATTAATTTCGTGTTTTTATCCACTATCATCACTGCTGTAAGTGACGATACTTTGTACCTGTCTTTAACAAAATTCCTCTTTAAGCTTTACACGCTATCATCTTTTGTATATCCTAACCTGTTGCAAGATCCTGGAATTAAGGCCAATCTACACTGAGGACGAGCCAGGGGTAGCTAGGCGCAATCCTTTGTTTGTTTTATTGCATCCAGGAGATTACGTGTCGAGCCATACACGGTGCAGNACTACCCGACGAAATATATGATTGCGTCTGGCAACTCCCGGCTCGTCCAAAATNTTGGTTGGCNTTTACACGTCNCGACGGATTACCAATCAGCTGCANATTTCTTTAATTTTCATCTTCAGCCAAAGCCAAGTCTTTGTTTTCTTACTTGTTTTGATGGCGGTTGAGGCTAAACACAAGACAGAGAAAGGTGTAGTCCTGCCTCGGCCGCCTGGCGCGAGGTCATGCGATCGCATAAACGACCAATGTGCTGTCTGTGATTTACATCAGTTATTTCTACTTTGAATATATTGGCGAACTTACACTGTCTGCTGGAGGACGTTGTAACACAGCAAAGACTGTTTCACTGCGAGATTATTTTCTGTTTACTGAGAATCTCACCTCTCCTGTTAAAAATGTACAGTCCAAGTCCAGTTGAAGTAGAACATTTGACAAAATACAGATTTCTAACATAAAAAAGCGGCTATACTTTTTCATTAACTCAGTCCAAATCCGGTCCTGATCCTAATTTTTGAACCAATTGCAGTCCGGATCAAATCCAAATCCACAAAAATTTGTTAAAGTCCGGATCCAGTCCAGTCCCATGCTCATCTCTGATGTACAGTCTTTTCCTGCTGTGTTCGAGACTAGTTCAAACAGGCGAAGCGCATTTTCTGTTCAATTAAAATGCCATTTTTATACCTGAAAATGTAAAAACAAGGAACACAAATTCGTAAGCTGTTTGCACCACACTTTATCAAAATTTGGGAACATTTGAAGAGAAGTAGTCAGGTGAATAGATTGAATACGGATAAAAATGTTTTTGCAACGCTCTACATAATTGTGCTTTAAAACGTCGGAATCCTACAATGCAAATGCACCTTATCTCAGAAACGTGACCGCTATGTTTCTGCTTTGGTGAATAAAATAATTTTTACAACGCGTGCTTGGAAAAAGAAATCCATGATTTACTGTAGGTTTAACACCACAGGACTAGTGAAACTGGTAAAACATAGTGCAGCGGCGTGTTTATAAGAAATGCACTGTATACTGTTTATCCAAGTTGCGGCCTCCTTGCGGATAGCAACACGCAAGGCGCGAGTTTCTGTATGATTTAGTTCAAGTCTCAGCACTCTCAGTGATTTGCATCGCTTGAGGTGGTTCTGCCTGTTGCTTGATTTCGACTCGTCAGTGAACGTAGCTTCAAAATCGTCCATGGCGATTGTGAGCAAATAATTTGGTGTTTGACGAAACAAAAATGAGTTTGAAAAGCAAACAAGCAATGTTTTCCTTAATTTCAGTTCAGTCCACATTGAAAAGTTATGGCTGCATTCACTCAAGTATGTTTCAAAATCCCTTTGCAAAGTGGGTAAAGACAGTTAGAGGTAAAGAAGGAAACAAAAAGAAAACCACTGAATGCTGTGAAAAACCTATGGTAACCTCGCGAAATAGCGGATAAGCCATCGGCAAAATTTTCTCTGTGACGTTTGAGATATCGTCTGTGACGTTTGAGATATCGTTCTTGATCTCATTTTCGAACAAGAAAACGGGCAATGCGAGGAGAGCTTCTGAAGCTTCAAGATTTTTATATCTCGAAACGCAAACATCGCGAAACATTATTAACTGGTGAACAACGATAATAGCCAAGAGGTGGGCGGCGGCTTGACTTGTAGTTCTTTCCTGATGTCACTTGATCGCAAGTTGCACATCCGAGCTTCGCCAGATTCGACGAACGAGTGACATCTTGCGGCTGGCATCACACGCGGCAAGAACACAGTATTCGCAGCGGAACCAGACCAGGCCATGGCCGTCCCAGAATTGTTTTCGGGCGTCAGAGCTTTGGCTGTAGACACTGGCGACTCCGGCGACCTGCATCTTACGCCTCTGACGTCAGTCGTAACCTTTTGTCACGCCTCGTTGCTCAGAGGTCACGAAAACATCTGCAAATTTAAAGCCGCTCTTTTTTTGATGCATATGCGCAATTTTCCGTTTACACAAAGGGAAAAGCAAACTTTGACAAAATTGTAAATAAAAAACTTCTACATTTTTGTGCGGTGGAAATGGCAGGAATGCAAAATAAACCCAGGAATATCTAGAAAAGCCCTACAGGCTGCAATTGCAACAACTGAAAACCAGGTCCTTAGTCTCATGCACAACAACGAGGAGACAGCTGCGATTGGCTGTTTGTTGCTAATATGGAGCGCACTACAACATTTCTGCACAAGAAACGGATTGTTACGTCATAGTGTCTTTCACGAGGTTCATCTTTTAAACAAGACAATATCTATTTGACGTTGGTGGAAATTGGGGCGACTGAGTGTACCGCAGCGGATTTTTACTTCTGAGCTTCTGCAGCTCTGGTTGCGTCAAAACAGATTTACCTTCAAACGCAAACAAGCCATCACTGAATTTGCTGCTATAGCAGCAGAAGCAATGCGGCGCTGCCAGGGTTTGCTGATCTGGTTCCGCTGCGGAAACGGTGCTAGCTGCAACTGTAGTTGCATGGCGTATCATAAACGCACGTTTGTTGTTATTGCCTTCTATTAGGATACAGTGGCGTAACTAGAGGTTTGAGCCAGGAGGAAGGAATTTAGCTGAGGGGGCCCACTGGCCACCGTAAGGAGCCCACTAGCCAACAATCAGAAAAAAAGTTGAGAAATGATAGTGAATCCGGATGTGGATGTCTATCTTACAAATTACAACCCGAATGCACCGGTAAACACTACAGAATAGGCAAAATGCATATTAATACCGAAATAAAGCCAAGTAGAGACTGATTTTTACATTTAGCTTGCCAGGGGTCAGTTACGCCACTTTTAGGATGGTTGTAGTCATATGCAGGCCAGAGTGATCTCTATGATTTTGCTTATTGGCTCTCACGATTAAGTTACTCAGACCTAGAAAAACATCTTTTAGTCTGCGCTCAACTTTTCCAAAATCTTTTGCTCTGCGTTTAGCTTTTTAATTCATTCAAAGAATAAAATTTATTCCTTAAGCTTGTGGCTTTAGGCGCTTATTTATTTGTGCCACAACAAGGCAGGGGCGGATCCAGGGGGGGCGCGATTGGAGCGAATGTTTCACCATGATTTTGTACAATTCAGAAAGACATTTGGCTGCCAACGGAGACTTGACTGAAATATTACTGAAATCGCCCCCCCTAAACTTACGAGATGGAACCGCCTCTGCAACAAGGAGCATATTATTTTCTTAATTTCACTCGATTTGATGTCTGTAATGCACTAAATGCGCCCAAAAGAACAAGACTCAATTAACGGCTTGTTGAAAACCTCAGGCAGCTGACACAGCAAGACCATTACAAGGTTCTTGAGTTTCGCGAATGTCTACTCTACATGAACCAGATTTATATCTTTTTTGAGTGTTGGTGACGGCAATTGGCGGCAGGCCGAAGCCTGAAATGTGCTTCTTGCCGAGGCGGTTTCGGTGTATGCTCTTGCCCAAGGAGCGCTACGGGGATTCACTCAGTAGTCGTGGGTCGAAGTTGAACACCCAACCTTCCGATTGAGAAGCGGCACTCTGACACTGAGCTATCGCCGCCCCAACCAAACGTCTTTAAATTGTTTTGGTTCGAAATATACAATTCATAAATTCCTGTAGCAGAGCAACATTGGCGATTAGTAATAAAACCGGGTCCTGGATTCAACATTCAAAATCAAAGAGTAATAAAACCCTTTGTGCAAACAAGCACTGTGTTTTGGGCAAGATCAAACCCATTGTTGCGATCGGAAAGCGCAAGCGGCATGTACGCAAAGCTTCACACTGCGCCAACAAGCAACAATAGAGATCACTTTATTATTGCTTGCTCGCGCCACGTATATATGGGTGTTGTTTGTTCTTCGCGCACATCCCGTTCGTGGTGAACCGCACATGATTCAACGCTATGCCAGCGGAGAGGTTGCAACATTTATAAAGTTCGTGGTTTGTCAATGACACCCCCAAGTCAAACGTCCACGTTTTCAGTTCTTATCTTGTATTTTACATTCGTAATTAACTTGATACCTGCTTTTCGGTCTTAATGCGACACAAAGGTCCACATCTGTGGCACAAACCAAAGTGCGGAAACCATTCCTGTCTTATTTTCAACATGCAACGTTATCCCATGTTGCATTCAACGACCATACATTTTTTGGAATCATCCCGTTCTCCAAATGTGTCAGATTAATGTTTCAAAGACTGGGCGATGTGAATGATCATGTCTTATCCGCAAAGTCAACGACTTTTTACACTTGGTTTAACCTTTGGAACAAAAATCACTAAAGAGAAACATTTCGGAAAAATGGTTTTACGTGAGACTCCTGATCCTACAGTCATCTTCTCCCACTCCTTGTGCTCCTGCTGCTCCTACTTCTACTTCTGCTTCTTCTTCTCTCTTCCCGTTCCTCTTCCTCCTCCTCTTCGTCATAATCATCCTCTTCATCGTAGTCCTCATCATCGTAATCTTCATAATCGTAATCTTCATAATCATAATCTATATTATGATACAGGCACGACTTCGTGCCCGCCGAACTTCGGTTTAAACAGCTCTTTTACCAACATAACGTGCAGGGAGATAAAAACAAACCAGTTGCATGCAAGCTGCGGGTAATTGCTATGTTGTTGTGATGAGGATTAACATGCATGTTTTGGAAAGAAGTATCCACCCTTTTTATGAATTTCATACATATTGGTGTACAGCAGATTTGCTCGCGAGATTGTCCTTCAACAAAATACTGATAGGTCCACAGTGGAATTTGAAAGACCCGTGTGATGTATCAATTATAAAAAGCCTGATAACAAAAATAAAAAGAATTGCAACAACGAATTACATTTTCTGGCTTAATTCTTGCTCAAGTAACCTGAGCTAAAAACGTCCATGAAATAAAGATTTTCTACTTGACATCTTGTTTACCTTCGTCTGAGTACTCTTCACTTTTCTCGTATCTTTTCGGGCACCACGAGGGCAGCAGTTGCCTGCAAGCCCCCTGCTTTCTGGCACAAATGGCCGGCGGCGCCCAATTACAATTTTGCACCCACGTATCGCCAAGAGGCTGAATGAATTGCTCATTGAAGGGTGGGACAAACTGCTCGCAGCCTACAGGGCGTACCCACTGTTCGCCTCGGGGAGGGGCCCACTGATCCTCTGGGAGTATGTGGCGCTTATTGATGACTCTCATGTGGCTTTTCTGCCCTAACCAGGGGTAACCGGCCCACGGGGGAAGTGCGAAATCTTGAGTGCAAATCTCCGTCGTCACCGATCGGTTGTCCTCCCACGGCATAAGCCGGCCTTTCACGTGGGGGGGCTTTTCAACCACTGGAATTTCTGGCTGTCTCGACGGCAGCATGTTTTCTCTCGGAGTTTTGAGGCGCCGAAACGGCTGGACGTGGTGCCAGTGTTTTTCTGGCGAAATCCCCTCACAAGGGAACGGTGGACGCGGTGGCTTAGGGGGACACCTGGCCCGACATGGCTCTGGCGCGAACGTCTGGGCAAAAACTACTGGTTGAGCCGGGCGTCTAGAGCGGGTTTTGCAAGGGGGACATGGCGGAACCTTGGGAACCTCTTTAGGACTGGCGCCTGGGTATGTGATGCAGAGTCCCGGGCAGGAACTTCTTGGCCGTCTGGATTCATCTTCGGCCAGACAAAAGTGACCATCCCTGCGGGGAGGTTTCTCGTCGTCGTACGCTTCCTCGGCCGGACTTGGCTGACGTTTGCCTTTTTTCTTCGCTTTGCTCTTCTTTTCTTTCTTAGCCTTCTTCTCTTTCTCTCGTTGTTTTCTGCCGGTCTGCTTTGTTTCGATGGCGGGCGGTTGTCTGGGCTGTTCGGAGAGGGTCACGTGGGCCCATCGCATCGGCGAGCATATTTTATCCATGAATGGGGGAGGGTAGAAGATGCGTTCGCATGGAGGAGGTTTCTTGTCGAGGCAGCACTGAGCCTCGCTAGTGCTCACTGTGTCAGTGTCCGACTCTTCTTCTTCGTCGTCGTATTCCGAACTGCTGTCCTGTTTCCCTGAGGGAAGGGGCCTGCCGGCTGCATCCTAGAAGCAATAGACGCAAAGTACAATAATTGAAAATCGCAGTATGTTTTCCATTTCAAAATGTTCTTCTTTGTGAACGGCAGAATTTTCAATGCGCTTGAACTACTGGTTTTGATTGCACGCTTTGTAAAAGTTTTGATTCTTCCAAAAAATTAAATTGCTTCTCAAAAAATGTAACGTTTCAGAAAAAGAAAAATTTAAGTAACTGCACAAAATTTTGCATGTAAACCAAAATTGTTTTACGTCTTTGTTGCAACATTTTTTATGTGAAAACACTATTGCATAAATAAAATGTATGAAACGAAACTACAAAAATAAAATATGTAACAAGTGAAACGTCCCAAAACTTTTTTTCTTTTGCATTTGGAAAACAAAATTCTAATTCTAAATATCACGTGTACACACTGCTGCTGAAATTTCAAAATAAGAAACCCTTTATCTGATGGCTTCCACTTTAGTTAAAGCCACATCCTTCTCTTGTTTATTGACTCTTACAATTCTTACGCATGCATTTTAATTGCACCAAAACTTGCTTTTACATAGTTTGCTATTGAGATGATTTTAACTAAACTTGATAAAATAGATTTTGAAAATTGTTCTGTATATTTTCGAGAAATCTGGTAGAATAAATTAAAATAAAAAATGCATATTTTGACAGTGGTCCCTAGCTGATGCTTTTATCTCAAAACTTGAGACAATCTTTACATAACTCATGGAGATACTTAAAATTTTTCGGAATTTATAATAAACTGCACTGCGTAATTTGAGCTTCTGCGATTGTCAGCAAGCTTTGTCGAACCGTTACAACGTCTGAAGAAAGAAACCCCCCGCGGCACTTCACCTTTCTGACCCGCACTGGTGGCATGAGTTCTCGCAGACGGCGCTTTCGACAGATAAGGTCAAACTCGGTCGGATTGCGTTCTGAACGGGCTGTGCGGCTCCGAGGGCGTTTGCAGCTTTGCGGGACGGGTTCATATTCGCTGAAGTGGTCATAGCTCAGAGAAATATCCATCACAGTCTAAGGAATGTGCAAGTTGCTGTTCTTCGTCTTCTTTGCGCTTTAGAAAATCAAGCTTGCAGTCGAGCCAAGGCAACATCGTCAAACTGCTGGGAGACTGTTCGTCTCCGCTCTGTCTCACCGTCTGCGTCGAGAGAAAAGATATTTTTGCAACTTTAAACAATTACTAAACAAACCACCAAATGCTAGAACTAAATTTGAACTACTTTGAGAAAACACCCGGGTATTAAAAATGGATTTTATAGATCGCTTATTTAGAAAGTGATTGGCTTTTAAAAGTTTTTGAAGACCAATGCAGCAGACTTCCAAAAAGTTTTTCTGAGATGTTTTCATGGTTTTAAGCCAGAAGAACGATAAAGCATTTCAGAAAAAATTTAATTACACCTTAAACTGTATTTCGCTTAACCACGGTCGAAGTCACATGCAAATAATAGAGTTATTTCCTAATCTGTCACACAGGCATCTGCTTCTTGTGAAAGCATTTTGGTTTCAATCTTTTACGTGAGTAGATTTCATTTTCAAAATGTACTCTGGTTGCTGTGACTCACTTCCACTTATCTTGTTTTTGTTTATTGTGGCTGCATGTGCTTTTTGTTTCCCTTGTAAACTTGCGTTTGCGCTAAACGTTTAAAGGTTGCTAGTTGCTCTGCATGGACGACAATGCAACAGATAGGCTTTCTCACTCATCTCAACCCGCTAAGCGTTTCCTGCTAAGAACGCAACCGTCATATGGCCAAAACAAAGCAAACAGTATTGCCTAGCATGGGCAGTGGTACAAGTGAAAACACTCGTTATCATAAACCAAACAATATAGCTTGGTAGTCATTAACACAGGCAGTAAGGTGATTTGCATAGAATACGGTGAACTTTGATCTTGTCCGCTTTTTATTGGATTCTGCTAAATCGCACATCTCAGAAACAAGCAGCTGTCGCAACAAGCCGGTTTGCATAAATCAGTCTTTGTCATAAATGAAAAGACAAATCTACTGTATAAGCATGTTGCAGTATTGAAAGCTGGACAGCTGTTTACAGAACAAACATTGATGTCAGAACATGGTAGCGCGCCGCACACTTTTCTTATGCTCTGGACCGCGAATTTTACAATTCCTTACTTTCGCTTACAATTTTCAAATACTCACGTTGTTCAACCAAGCACAGTTGTACTGAGTTGACTTCCCACAAAAAAAACTTTGACCTGCTTTTGAGCAGACGATAAAATCTTCCTGTTGATCACTGTTTCAGTTCAAGCTTCTCTTGTCTTCAGTAAAGCATTTTTACATCCTTCGTTATAAATCCGTGGCTGATCGTTAGCGATCTTCCACGGCGTTGAATCTAGTGCCGATCATTGAATTTAATTCCTAATTAACTGCAACACTAACACCTGTGGTGCTGGCTTTCCTACTTGGAAGTTTTTTTGCATGCTCAACCTAAAGTGCAAGTTAATAGATTGTGACGTAACTTATAACCTTTGTTAGGCAATACTTCATGCGACGTAATGTGAGGACTGTAGGGAAATTCCGGGAATGAAAATGAACGAATGAAGCATTCATTGAAGATTCGTAATTATAACTGTACCTAGAACAGTTCGTGTGGCGGTGTGCATAGGCCTACTACAGCCAGTTGATATCCATGAACACTATAACAAACTCAAGCCTAAAACATAGATTTATTCTTTAGCTGGTGTATTTTAAGCGTTCAGCACTGTCTATCCCAAGGAATCCTTTCACAGCTAAGAATCAGAGACACTACGATCTCATCAGAGCACATATTTGGCCTACTACGTAGGTGTCATTTGCTCTTATTTAAATGGAAAGTGGCATTCATTGCACTTTTCGTAAGTATTGGTATAGTCAAGTTTTGGACTTGATCCTTTTAACTCAGGGGTGGTCAAACATTTTCAACGAATGGCCACATTGAAAAGTTTGTTGCTACTGGAGTTCGCATACATTACATATTACATCTATAATCGCTTTAAAAACTTCAACAAAAACTTCTTACATTAGCAAGCACAAAGTGAAGGTAAATAGTCACTTCCGGTTGAGTAAAAACGCGGATTCGAATGAAACATGTGGAATAAAATCCCGAGAATTATAATAATCTAATCCATAAAATTACTTGAACATAGACTCGAAATATGTACTATCTTTGTACGTGTGGCTGCCCTGCGGGCCGCACACAATGCTTTCGAGGGCCTGCTTTAACTAATGAGCTTGTCAAATCATGCAATTAATTACGACCACATCATGGTGGAAGCGAAATTCGTACATTCGTACCAGGTTACATTGCTCTGTCGTGAAGAAACTTGAGAAAACACTTTGAACTTTATGCAATATATACATACCTTTTTTTCAGCTACGCTTTCATACTTTTCACTCAAACAAGTAATTGGAAAATTTTGGATAGATTTGCGTTCTTCTAAGATTTTTGTTACATTTGCTATGTAGAGCAAGAATACTCTGCGTCTTTGTTGCTTTATAGATAAATATGCATTTGTGTTGCAGGCTTGCTTACAGTGTCATTTTTAAGCAACCAAACTGCATCACCGGTTGTATTGGGCCTATATTCTGCATGAAGTTTAAAATACAAAGTTTACGAGTTCTTTTTCTATGTTTTGGTCTCGAGACTTATTCATCGAGGGCCACTTCAACACAAGTTTATGAACGGCCTGGTTGCAATGAACTTTTTTGGATCGATTGCTTTATTAACGTTCAAAACAAATGCAATAATGAATTTGAAGACTCCTAGTTACTACCTACAACGCAGTTCTAGTGGCAGTGTGCACACTGCAGTCAGTTGTTTACCACGCTAAAATGCCCATGAACAATTTGACAGACACAAGCCTATAGCACAGATTTCGTCTCCAGCTGGTATATTGTGTCAGAAAAGCCTCCGAATCAAGAAATGCCAACGTCTTTTACTGATTACTTTACAATGTAAGCGTGCCCTTCGTAATCTCAGCTAAAATCCCAGGCTCAGCAGAAGCTAAACTGAAGCTGTCGAAGACACCAAGCTGTTAAAAAAATAACGAAGCGTTAGGCTTCTCAGCTTTATGGTTCACTGCGTCTGAGGTTATGCAGAACATCCAGGGACTGTAACCTATGGCTGAGCTTTGTTTGGTCAAGTACAATACGTGAACTTTTCACTTGGATTTCATGGTCAAACAGGGGCCTTATGGGCTCAAATGGTACCAGCGGGTGCAAACAAAAAAGCGCTTTTAGCACCTTCGTGCAAAAAAGTGCAAGAACTGCAAAAAAACTGCATTTTCACTAAGAAATCGAAGCATACTTTGCCAAACTACAAAGATTTGGCGTTTGCTTTTCAATCTGAATTGTTATCAATACATCTGCTGCTGATAATATCAGAATATACTCGGTTCTGGTAACTCGGCACTACGGGTCAAACTATAGAACTTTTCCACTGTGGAGCAAGTTACTGTGTTGGCATGGCAGACCGATGACGGGAGATGTTTGTGGCAAATAGTCACGCAACCTTTGCTTAACTTTTCGCCGATTACCGCACGCGGACATCACGCGCGCACGCACGCACGAGTTTTAAGTTTCCGCTTTTTATTCATATACCCGGCTTCCACGCCGGCGCGAAACAAGGGCTGCGCACTTCGCAGAGCGCCGACAGGACATTATGTCGCGCGGCAGGCGGGTTGCTTGTATCCGAAAGTGCGCGAGTCGTTCTGAGGGGGCGGGTGGGTTCTTGCGAGAGGGGTGATGAGGCGCTTGACACGCGCGCGCGGAGGTGAATGGCGGTTTGTTGGCGATGTGGTTCCAGGTCCGGAGGCGGTGCTCAACATAACGAGTCGTCTGTGGAAAAAGGCGATAACAGAGTGATTGGCATCATAAGCAGACAGAACGGGTTGGGGGGAAAAGGCGCTCGGGCGAGACGTTCCACCAGTCAGTCTCCACAAAGGCGAATAAATCAGCGAATTGTTCTGCAAAGAATGAAAGAAAATCGGTTTCACGTATAATTTGCGTCAGCCCTGAAAATGGCAAGTAAAGGTTTACGGGTGAATTGATGCGGAACAAAAGCAAGATTAGGGAAAGCACGCGAATTGCAGCCTCAAACACAAACTGTTTACTATGAAGCGTAAGCCATAGTGTGCAATTTTCAGTACTGAAGATGCGTAAAAAACGTGAAACCGATTTCTTTCTGAAACAAGTTGCTGATTGATTGGACACCGTTCCCTTTGTGGAGACTATTGTCGGAATGTCGTTAGACAGAAGTTCGAATTATCAATGAAAGTAGAACATGGCAGACGATTTCTGGAAGGCTCACAACAAGTCGAGACCCTTCAATTCTGAAATGAAACTTGCATTAAAACTGGTAAATACCTTGTCGTGAACACGTTTGAACTCGTGGGCACTTTGAAAACTACGTTTCAAAGATATTGGAGTTTTATTTTACATCATCTCGGTCCAAANACCGCCAAGCGTGAAAAAAATGTCGATTTGTTTGAAGCAGAGAGAAAAAAATTGCTCTGATTCNCCCAAAAAGTAAACGCACGATTTCACACTTAACGTTAATTACCACANGTGCGGCTGACGCAGTAGAGAAAAAATCAAACGATTCTCTCAAAGAAAAGACGTCGAAATTAGCCTCAAGCTGCAACAGCGCACTTTACAACACGTGAGGCGGCCAGAGTTGGATCCATTCCATCATCTGAGTTCAATTACAATTACACGAAAATAAGTAATTAATTGGATTCATTGTCTGTGGAAAGAAATCCTTTCTCAGCAAAGAATCAGACACTAAGATCTTAAAGAGCATATATTTCGCCTACAAAGTAGGCATCATCAGCTCTTATTCAAATAGAATCTAATTGTATTCAATTACACTTCATAAAATACTTATTTAAAAATGAGCTTGAAGTGCTGTTGAAAAAGGCTAATTTTTTTGGTGCTTTCCAGCACGTCTTTTTTTAGCTCTGCAGTTATTGATTAATTGCATTCAATCACAAGAGTAATTGACCAACTCTGGACGTCGTGACCGGGTCATGACCCCGTCAAGAATTTAAACAGCCTGGTTGCAATTGCTGGCAAGCAATGGTCGGTTGCAGCAACAGCAGCAGCAGCTCCATGGTACTGACCTGAGTAGGACATGTTGTACGTGTCCGGATCTTCTTGTCCGGTCCGCTGCGCAGACATGACATGCTTGAGTAGTTGCCAGCGCATGAAGTGCTCGAAGCTTCTTTGTTTTTCTGAAACATCGGAAGGTGGTGATGTTATTTTTACATTGAAAGAAAACTGCGAATTAACCTAGGACATTGGAAAGGATGGAATAACGTGCTTTCTATTATGTTTCTATGATGGAATAATGTGCTTTCTATTACGTTTCTATTATGTATGCCACTTTTATTTTAAACTGTTTTTGATGGATAAACACGCGGAAATACAATCCATTGTCCTCTTTAATGGACGGTGATTTTAGTTCATCGAAATTCACATTCAACTGCAGAAAAAACATGCTGTTGTGGTTAATTTTTGATGGTGATGGCAACTTTAGTTAAAAAATTCGAGGTCTTTTAAAACAGCCCTGCTTTTCCAACAAACGGCAATACCAGACTTCGCTATAATTTTTCTGAGTAATGCTTCAACTTAGGATAACACGAGGTATAGTTGTTTCGAATAGCATCTCTACCAGGGGGTATAGTGGGGCTGGAACGCGTGGGAACGGCGTTCCCACACTTTTTTCATGTCTTCGTTTGTAGTGAAAGGAAAGTGAACACTTCATCCAAAACTTATTTTAAAATTAGCTTGAAGTGTTGCTGAAAAAGGCTAGTTTTTTGGGTGCTTTCCCGCACGTCTTTTTTAGCTCTGCACTGAACTGATTAATTTTGCAATCAGCGTATGAAAAAATTACCAAAAGCGAAGGCGTCGAGTACAGAACTGCCAAGCATTGCATCCAAAGCTCTCACTGCTGACAAAAGTTTTGCAACACTGTCACTCGCCATTGGTGAGCAAGGAATATATAACTTTTCTCATGAGTACGAATAAGGCAGTATTGTGCAGAAGTCAAGTGTGCCTAGACTTCGTAACGAAAGCTTGCGCTAATCCCACTTTTTTCAGTTTCACATCTTAACAAACCTTTTGGGATTTTTTCATGTGGTTTTCGCGCAAAAATCTGAATAATTTAGTTTTACTTTTTGCCATTTACACAGAAAATTCAGGTGATTACGAAAAATTACGAAAAGGCGATTTCCGTTCCGTCAGAGTTTGTAGCTGACGTTCTGCTTATTTTAAATGCAATGAGCTAATCACTGGTTTTTGTTCAGTAATCACTGGCCTTTGTTCAAATCACTGGCCTTTGTTCAGGCCTTTGTTTTGTTCACATACTNGCGGGGGGCCCAGGTTGTAGAATTATTAAAACATAAACAGGTGAAGGAAATTTGAAGCAGTCAAACAATGAAACGTAANAGAATAGTTCAAGTTCTTGTTTATAACACCACCAGCAAACCTTTCAGTTCCAAATTTCGTTCTGTTTGATCAGGATCCTTGTATGATGGGGTAGCGGGGGGGTTTGGGGGTTGTTTCGGGGGTGCTTCAGGGCTACGTTGTTCCGGAGCTGGTCGCGGGTCTGTCGAGATTTCAATTAAAAGCGACATAAAATGAAATTTTTTCTCAGGGAAAATGAAACGAAGATTGCTACTGACAACAAAATGTCAGTGTATTTGTACAGAACTTGATTACATTTGTGTTTTTTATAATTTGTGCTCTTTTACAGAATTTTACCGTGTTTTGCTTTTGTTCGGTTCTGCGAAAAAAACTCGTAAACAAAAGCATTTTATTTATTTAATCTTGGTATTGCTGGGTTGTTTGCACGTACATGTTGTGTGTTATTCAAAAAGGTCAATGATGGCAGGCCAAGGCCAACGATGATCATTGACTTATTTCACAACAGTAGAAGAAACACAAAATGCACGCTCCAAGTCATCGAGTGCAAAATGCTCGTTGAAAACTTCGAATTTCTCAGTAAAAAGCAACGCAAAGCCGCCGTGGAGAATATGCAACATTTCTTCGCAGCGCAGTTTCTTCACAAAGTTTGAAAGACCAGGTAGGGCGATGTACCTTGTTGTCCTGACGACGAACTCTGTTGCATTTCCTGGTAAGGGTAAGGAGAAGGGGCACGGGAGGGAGTGGGGGTGCGAGAAGGAGTCGGTGTACTGGGGAGGGGTGGAGGTTGAAGGAGGAAAACGGTGTTATTTCCAGGTTTTTCGTCTGCAAGCAAAGAGATTCAACCTCTTGCCTTTATATACGCGACCAATCCATCCATCCAGGCAGGCCAAGCAGCGCTGCTTGACCAAAGCTGGCCTGAGTACATTTCTTTATCACGAGTGCGCTAACGTTGTGAAAACATCAAATTGTGTTTCGCTCTACTTTTTAACTTTTAATTTTAGCGCCCACTTTTCCGACGTCCCCCCGAAGCTGGCCTAAATGTGTCCCTCGGTTTATGAGAGCTTTATAAAAAAACGCAGGTCGTATTGGAACTCACCTTCCTCTTTTCTTCTTGGTTCTTTCCCACGAAGTTCTTTTTCTGTGAAAAGTACGTGATGAGATGAAAAGTACGTGATGAGGTGAAAAGTATGTGACGTGATGGTGCAAGGCACTTTCGAAAAACGTTTCAGGGCTGGCCAACTTTTATCAACGCTTTTTTTCCAAATTTTTTATTGCTACTACTATGCTTCGGATGCAACTGAGTGTGATTGCTGTTGTCGATCAGACCGCAAATCGCGAGAACGCGGAAAAAATCGGTTGAAATCGTTGATTAGCGAAATGCTAAAGACGCGTCACTACGTACAAATATAAGAAACATGTGCGGGAAAGAGACATTGTGAGTGCGTTCCGGATAGCTGTTTTTTCTATTTAAAGACCAGTGCGTGTATAAATAAAAAACTTAAACAGATGACTTTGTATCTGGTTGCGAGGCACAACGTTGCTAATGTGACAACGACCTCGAATCCGAGATACTTGGCTGCATAGGCTTAGCCAGGGGAGCTCAGGAGGCCATGGCTCCAACTTTCAGAATATCTAGTCATTTTGTGCTTTGATAGGCGGTATACCAAACAAAACAATGTTACTCGCCTAGAATCAAATATTTTGGCCCACCCAAAAATTTTGGGCTGGCTACGTCACTGCTTGGCTGTCTGAAATTGAAACGTAATATCGATTACCGAAGAATTGCATAGCTTCCTGGTCTTCGTTCGAGTAGCAAGAAATTTTGGAATCCTTCCTGACAACGGGAGTTTCGGCGAGCATCATTTGCAGCGGCGTAGTGCGTCGCCTGCTTCGGGAACGATACCGTTGCGCGGTCTCTTTTGATGTTCTGTTCTCGCGCCGCTGCTGCGCAGATCCGCGATGAAACGACTCCGTTCGCGAATCCCAGTAGCGTTTGGCCAGGTTGGACGTCGAATCGACGCAGGAACAATTGCCTTCGTCCTCGCTGTGGCGCTGCTGTCTGGAGTTGCCTGAATTTTTTTAAACAATAACAAGTTCAAAGCCTATGGCTGAAAGGGTATCTGGCCTAAGTGGAAGAAAAACAGAATTCCGTTGTCTTGTATCAATTGCTGCGTAAACTGTGGAATCTCGGAAAGTTTGAAGGATTATTCTTATCAAAACATTGCACTGTTGATAAAGCTATTTCACTTTACCTCAAGACCATTATTGTTAAAAACTCTCTGCCTTCTATATTTCAGCAAGCAGGTGTAATTAACGAAAAACAAAATGTGAGCTTGCTGAAATCAGAATTTCCGAAACAAGGGCGTCGGGAGGATTTTTTCCAGGGGGGCCGCTAGGGGGGTTTCTCCAAACATTATGGGGGGGGGCGGCAAACGTGGTGAAATTTCGTTTTCACCACTCGAAACTAAGAAAACAACCTTTATTTGCTGAGATTTATAAAATGCAGGCGGGGGACAAGGCCCCCCTTCCCCCCTTTCCGACGCCCATGATTTGAAATGCAACACGTGAAAATATCTTAAAACAGGAAGTCATCTTCAAACCATGTAAACGATTCAAAACTTTAATACTTTCCGCTAACAGATGATTTATTGGGAAAAAACGTATTTCTACAGTAGCTTTGAAAGTATTTTATCAGTTCTACGGAACATCAATGCAAACGACAATCGCCTGCACCTGGACATTCCACAGCTGCAGCCAAATTAGGGTCTTCAGTCCAACAGATATGCGCCGAGCTCGAAAGTTTGTTGTTCATTTCTTGGCCGCGAAAGGAATGGTGCAGACTAACCTCAGTCAAAACCCTGCTTTGACGTATGGCCACTTGCATCTTTGCTGCTGTGTAGGTTAAACACAAGATTTCATTCCAGTACAGACGGAAGGCGAGCATCACCTGCTTTATTGTTAATTTCTACGATTTCTGTAGTCGCGCTTCTGCAGTATCGATTTCTGCGGCTATACGACTTCTGAAGCATCGATTTACAAAAAGGTGCACTCACCGAACGCGTCTCTGTTTCCTCCATCGTCACTTCCGTTATTCGCTCCCTGCTGGATGGTTCCAGGGCTGTTTGGTACGGCCCTTGTTTCAAGCGTTCACTGTACTTCGCCAGTTGAATCCGGCTCCGTTTTCTCTTCACAGCCCTGGGCGTCTTGCTCCGGAATCTCTTGCGGGGATCCAGCTTGGAGCTTATGGTGCCTTTGTGCTTCGAAGCGGGGGGGCACAAAGGGTTTCTGCGCATCTGGCTTTTCATCTCTTCTATGTTCACGTACACAGGCTCGTCCCAACCTTCGTCCCTGTCATCATCAAAGTCGTCGTTGCTAGCCGCAAAACCACCGACTGACAAGTTAAGGTTGCCAGCTTCTGGAAAACTGAAGCTCGTCTCGGACGAATTGACGTCATCGCTGCTGTCAGGGACGAAGGTGACGTCACTATCGCTTTCTTCGGAAGAATCGGAGCCAACCTCTTTTTTTACCTGCTGGACAGACGCACATTTGTGTTCTTAGCGAACAAACGTCCAAAAAGTATTTTCGCTACTTTTTTCAACTGTATCTGCTCATACTTTTGAAATATGTCCATAGCGGTTCACACGCGGAAAGGCCCCTAGCCAGGTCTTACGATTTGGGGGGGAAACGCACATTTTTAGGGGGTCAAGATTTTTAATTTTATTATACGTTCTAATAAAAAGTTTTCTGGGCACAACAAAATTTGTGGTAGCACA
>JGI24158J21664_10003716_pt1 | contig 19313 bp, 14 predicted proteins | sample Ectturendosymbi3_FD_21664 | JGI IMG/M metagenome (IMG submission 21664) | reverse complement strand
TCGGGTCCCTGGAATTAGCGAAAATTGTCATCGGGTCCCTAGAATCAGATAAAATCGGGTCCATACTGAGTATCTAACATTTTCCTCAAAAAAGCCCTGGTGTAGCCCACTTGGAGTCAACCCTATGGGGAACTGTTGGGGTAAGACTGGCTTGTCTTATGCTTGCCGTTTCTGGAATTAATCGGGTGTTTTTTAAACTAAATCTTGGAGACATGATGCTGCAGCTGTGCCCTCATTGATTTCCAATTAAATTTTATTTAGTGTTATTGGAAATTTAATTGTTTTCCAGAGATCCTTCAGACGAAGGCAATACGAGTCCGATGAGCACTTACAGCTCCAACAGCAAAAGCCCTTACAGTACGAACAATAGTATTTCTAACTATGGTAAGTTGTGTGTAGTAACACAAAGATGTACTTGTCGCTGAAGCAAAAAACAAACGTTGTGACCATGATACATTGCTACAAGTTTGAAACAACGCACGTTGCTGTAAAAATGTAGATGCCATGCATTGTTTGTTCGTTTTCAACGCGACTTTTTGGTATATCACCAACAATCAAGAAGTCTCCACCCTGGATTTTTTACTTGTGAAAACGTGCCGCTCCCCATCACTTAGGCCTGCAATTAACAGGACAACGACACCTGAACGCTCGACTGGGCAATCTGTCGGGTGCGAGCTCAGGTAATGTATAATACAATAGACGCTTAATGAAGCATGCTGCGTGTGCAGTTCGAACTTCTTTTTGCTGTTTTCTTTTGCTTTTTCTTTCAACTGTTGAGTGATTTTTGATTTGATGTTGCAATAACAGCATCCTTCTACTTGCTCTTGTGCAGGTTAGCTTTCCCTGTGTCAGGTGCCATTAGTTCCATGTTGCAGGTGTATAGCGCCGGGCAAGTGTCAGTTGCTGTCCTTCGCAAATAGAACGAACCTTCCAGTGAGCTGTGATAATCAAGTTGTTCATTCAAAGTCAGGCTACTGTTTGCTTTAACATGAAGCATGGTGGGGGTTGTTTGCACGCTCGATCATTTCTTCGTGTTATGCTGGTTCGCAATCTAACACCAACTTTGCAACAGCTAATCTGTATCAGCAAGTTTTCGCGCGGTGACGGTTCGCTTTGCGGTTTTTAGGTGCATTTTTGTGGCAGGAAGTAACATCTGTAAGCCAGAAAGCTAAGTAGCCGTGGCGGACTGGTGACAACTTATGCGTCCGGTAGTCGTATTATTTTCAGCTCCTTCAAGAAACAGTCTTTCATCTGCTGGATGTCGAAACAAAACTGTAAACCGCTGGAAAAAGTTAATGGCCTTCGAGAATCCCATACATTTTGATGAAGCCATAATGTAATTATAATTGCATGAAATTAGCCGACCCCAGAGCTTTTGGTCTTGAATTGACTGCTTGCCAGCAAACTTGAGTTTCATTGTGTTTAACTGCGTTGGCTAATTTTTTGGCTACGTTTCGACCTGAAAAACATTTCCGACCAAATTTATTTTATTTTCTTATCTTCAGTTAATCAGGCATGTTCTTTTTTTCCAGAACAACTTTCTTTTGTTTCTCCATAATGTTCCTGAACAAGATTAATTTTTTTCTTCGATTATGAACTACTGGCATGGCAGTTTTTTTAACGCGGAGTGTTACTGCTAATTTTGAATCGTAATGATAGCGTCAGTTGTATCTTAAAAATTCTTAACTTTTGGATGGTAGTGCTGGCAATAAGAAGTTCACTGAATTAATGGAATAATTTTATGCTTTGAAGTCACACAACACGATACTAGTTTTTTGAAAAATGCGCCACATACGAAAAAGTTTTGCTGACGACGTTCTCTTTTGAAAAGATATACGTGAACCCTGGATGGCTTATGCTGCTTAAAGGCGGCTGATGCGGCCATTTACGCATTGCGCATAATTGCTCCAGTCACTAATCTTATCAGCACTTGTGGCTGCACCAGATGAAGATATGCTTCCACCTGTCATCAGTCCGCTTCTTCCCAGTCCTCTCTTGCGCAGAAGGTTCTGCTTCACACGAAGCCTCAGTTTCAATGGTCTGCTTTGCCCATCTTCAGGTAGGGACTTTTCAAGTTGACGTTCAGTGTCAGGCTTGCAGTTGGTGTACCAGGCTTTGATGAGGTTCAGCAGTTCTGAGCTCAAATTAGCGGTGTTGGGGATGGTGTGTGTTGGTATTTTGCAGGTGCGTCCCTTATCGCATCGCCGCGAAACAGCTTATCTGTAGTTGCCTTTTATTTCTTTTGACAGGTCATCACCGCATCTCGAACGCAGTCGTCGTAAACTGTTGCCTGAAAAAAAATCGTTAACTTCTTTTTTTATGGTGAAGAATTCACCTTGTCCGTGTGATTTACATTTTTGCGATAGGCACGAATGGGAAGCACGTGCGCTTTGAACTGAGAATGGCAACGCAGTTGCGTAGGTGTTTTGCTCAGCTGCAACGTAAGGGAATAATACAGTAAAATAAAAATATGATTTCCCGCTGTTTTAGAAATAGTCTCCAAATGTAATGACCGTTACATGAGTTAGAATTAGGCGACTTTATACCAGTGATGCTATAAAATTTGCTGGCTGTATCCGAAACAATAGTGGCAGCTAACACGTGATGCATTCAGCCGAATCATTTACGATCGTCGTTCTGTGATGGCATATTATAGTCCATGTCAGCGCAACCGCTCCAGTGCGAGTTGCGGCAGCAAGTAGTTGATTCGAGCGGGGCCTGTGTGCGATTGTTGGTGTGCAACTGTTGCACTTTCCTACGACAGAGAACCTCACGTCGACTGGCAGCACGGTAATGAGTGGTCACGGTCCGGTGACTCGCGCTCCTTCCCAGCAACTTGCGCATACCCTGATGGGCAGTGGAGCGTGCACGAAGGACAGCGACGGGACGACGTTGCACGGCAGTTTGGAAGATCTCCTGAGCGAGCACGCCATCGCCGACCACAAATCCGCAAGCGATTCGCTCGGTGGGAACGGCTCTATGTGGATGGGGTCTGAGGACGGAAAGTAGGTGGTGTGTGGTAGCTGCGAAACGAAAGTGCACGTGCGCTATTATTTTCTGACGAGAAGGTATTTCTGGATATATCAATACTTTACGTTACATTATGTTGAAAAACAGCAGTTGGTACCGATTCCCACACTCTTCATACGATTTCACAAGCTCGAAAGTAATTCTCGTAACAAAGGAGTCTGAAGCTTCGTTGTTTATCTCAAGCATAAGAGTCAATAAGCAATATCAACTGGGCAATTCACTAGCCAGTAAAAATTTTTGTTTTTGTGTGCCAAAGATATTTTAAATGGCTTCTGGGTAATTTTGGGCTGCTGAGTCCGAAAATGGCATCCATTTCTATGAATTATCTCTAGGTTTTGAAATATCGATATTTTGTATTTTGACTAAAGAAAAATTGTTAACTTTAGTATCTGCCAAATGTGAACACAAGTATCAGTAACATGCACATTGGAAACGTCTCTTAGGTAGCGTGCATTCCTTATTCGCGACCAGATACTCCAATGTGTCTAACTGTTATTGCAACATCCCATTACTTCAGCAATAAGGTACTGAAAATACTCTCTGCGATGTAATACGTCAGAATCCATTTTCCACAGCACAAGTTATTAAGCTACAGCCCATGTATGTTGTTGTGTTGTATATCTTTAGCTTGACGAGTGATTGTCTCAGCTTTCCGCAAACTGTACAGCCCAGTCGTTCCCAACAGGGGCACCATTTCCAACACTCAGGGGTGCCGCGAGCTACAGTGATACGTTTTTCAATACATCATTAAAAAATGCATTTTTAATGTGTCATCAAACCTTTGCAAATTGCTATGGGTTCGGCAATGGGTGCCACAAATTATCTCTTCCTGCAGGGTGCCGCAATCCTAAAAAGGTTGGGAAACACTGCTGTACACCATCAGACAGTAAGCCAGATGATGAGAGTGTAACAGTAGGCATATCATTCCAAATGTACAGAGTACAGTACTCCCTTCAACTATCATATCGTGTCAATATCTCATTCTGTACCCATGTTTTTCAGACTAGATGTTGTTAACAAAATTTAATAGTTCTGTAGGCAGCGAAAAGAATACCACGAGGCTAATTTGAGCTCATCCTCACATAACTAAAGTTTGAAAAGTGTGGAGGGTTTTGTAATTCAAGTAAGAATTCAGTTTATTAGTGAAGGTTTGACAATACGCTTAGGGTTTGTCACTGATACGATGTATTTCCCTGTGACTGAATTTTACATATTAGTTGTATTTAATATTTAGGAGTTTATCACGAAGAAGCTTTCTCGCAATGATCCTTACAAGATTAGTAACATCTGTGGGGAAGATACCTTCAAAGACCGAAGATTATCTATCACTGATCTTGTATCTTGCGTATTTTAAAGCGAAGCTTGGTGACCAAGATAAGCCATGGGCGCCTCATAATGACTGCAAAGCTTGTGTAGAAAGCTTGAGAAAGTGAACTAAAGATAAGCTTAAAATCGTAAGTTTGGTGTACCGATGGTTTGGAGAGAGCCAAAAAGCCATTTCAATGACTGCTACTTCTGTTTGGTGGACCTAAAGGACCGACGCCTCACTGTCAAGAAGTACCTGTGCCTGAATTTAGTGATTTACGTGAATTATCCATAGAATATGATAAGTTTCATGAAGAGGTGTGAAGCTCTGCAAGTGACAGATGAAAGTGTATTCCCAAGTAATTCAGTAATTCCAGAGTCATTCAAGCAGAGGCAACTGATTGATCTTATCTGGAATCTCAACTTACCCAAAGAAGCAGCAGAAATTTTGGAATCCTGACCCAAAGAAAAAGCTTAAATAACATTCTACAGCACGAGAGAAAAAGAGTTACTTCTGCATTTCTGCCAACAAGAAGAACTTGTTTGCTGTAAAGACATAGAAGAGCTACTGCTGAAAATGGGAGGGACACTATACAGAGCTCAAGAGTGGCGCTTATTCATAGACAGTTCAAAAATAAGTTTAAAATGTGTATTGCTAGATAGCGGTAGCGGATGTGCATCTCTCCCAAATGGCCATTCAACAAAACTGAGTACAACATCTTTAAAACGGTGTTACAGGCTAATCTGTGTAGGCTTGAAAATGGTAAGTTTTTGCTTGGCCAACAAAGCGGTAAATGATACAATACATGGATACAAAATATCCATGTGTTATCTGCCTCGTGGGACAGCCGAGCGCGTAATAATTACTGGGTGATAAAAGGGTGGACTGGACACCTAGAGATCAGATTCCATGAGAGTTGGTGAAGCCAACATCATCAATGAACCTAAGTTGCCAGAGAGAAAACCATAATTCCACCACTGCACATCAAACTTGTTTTGATGAAGCAGTTTTTTTGACCAGTGATCGTTTTTACTCTTGTCTGTTTATCTCGTCTGTTTGTCCGAGAATAACCCGAGTGATCATTATCCCAGTGCACTCAGCGCAACACTTACGACTGAGATCACAGTTCCTTCTNAAGATCTGGAAACGAATGCCTGTTTGCTCTTTNGTCAAAAATTAAGCACTTTCAGAGGTCGGCAACCTCCGGTCTTTAGGCTGGATAGGGCCTGGGTAGTGTTCCAGTCCGGCCAAACGCACTCCTGTTTATTTTTTATTGTATCCGTCTGATTGTACCGGCTACGGCGCCAGATCAAGACCAAACGCCTCTGGTATTCTATTGTTCCTTTTGTGTTTATTCTGTTGCACTTAAAGTTCCGTGTTTATATAATTTCGAGGTTCTGTTTCTTTCCCAAACTTCCACTGCGCGTCGCTGGCGCGGCCGTGGCAACAACTTGAAGCGCGTTGTTGCTCTCCGCTACGAGATCGTTGCCTTCGTCAGCGAGAGCGGTCTCAAAGGCTTTGAAAAGTTCAGTGACTAGGTTTGGGTATGCCTGTTAGTTTTTTTCCGCTGAAATTAACTCTCGCCACAACAAACTTAACATGAAGCTGCAAGGCCGTGCAGTGCTCATCACTACCATGGAAGCCCACGTGCAGGCATTTGAAGCGAAGCCGATGCTGTGAGAGAAACAGCTGTGGAGGAGGAAGACTACGTACATTCCACTCACCTCGCCGAGTGTGATAAGCCGTCGTTCAGACCGAAGAATGCGTCAGTGTGTTGTCGACTCTGCGGAATGGATTTTCTTCGCGCGACATTAATGTGCATTAACATTCGCAACAGTTGAAGCCTGCAAGCACTCTTTTTGGCTCTCCGTACCCCCCTCTGGTGTGCAATAAAGTTCATCAGCTGCGGACTCCGGACGTCCCTTGTACAAATTTACTTGTGCTACTTTCATCTGCTACCGTCAGCTGCCACGTTCTCAATTTCCTATGCTGTTGACCCATGCCAAGCGTGTGATCGCAGTTATGCAGCACTTTCTCGTGCGAACACCTGTTTTCAAAGATGAACCTTGTAAGAGCAAGCTGCGCACTCAGCTCACGAACAGTTAACTTAATGATATTCGGTTGCTGAATTCCATCACTGGAACTTGATATTGCATTTAATCTCCAAGAAGGTTTCTCATTGAACTACTTTATATTTGAATAAAGTCAACTAATGTATGGCTGAGAGCATTAATGCTGTCTGATTTTTGTATTCACCTCATTTCTTTACCCACTACAACAGCATTTCATTTTTCGACTGCGTACGCGGGTTTCGCAGTGTTCGGTTCTGATTGTTAATTACAGCGCATTCGCGCCCCACCCAGCCTTTGTCATGGGTATGAGTCGTATGCGAGTTGCAGATGAAATGAACTAATATGTAGAGGTGTTCAGCCAAGCGTTATTAGTAACCGAGCAATAGCGATTGCGAATTTAACATTATCCCGTGTGCTTACTTCGAATGGTCTCCAAATGAATGTTCTGGACCTGTTTCTTTGGCAAAATGTATTGCGCAGCTAGTGTGCCCGCCGTGTATGTCTTCAATGAACTTCGTGTCCGACTCGTAATAAACCAAAACAACCCGTGTTTGGAAACCTTGTTTCTTCTGGCCTAGTATGCCTGTGAGTCCGAAAGTGTTGCCGACCACTGAGTAAATCAATAGAGCGCATAAGATGGCCATGTAAGATGATTACTGGGTTGAATAATATGTAAGCGCTCCTCCCTTAGCTCGCTATTTCGTTTGCATCACTCTATAAATGTATGCTTGTTTCGCAGCAAAATTGCATATACATTTTATTATGTTGACGATGAAGTAAATGTTGCAGGTTGGGCGAGGGTGAAAACGTAGCGGGGAAGACATCATTTTCTAAAATACATACATAATTGGTCTCAGCGGTACCCGTTGAAGCTTTCGTTCTGTTTTAGAATCTTCGTGTATTCCACCCACGACTCCAATGTGGATTTGAAGAAATGCATTCAACTAAACCAGAACGCTTCAGTTCATTGTCTGGTTTATCATGAAAAGCAGGTATTCAGAGATGATCGAGTTTTGCACTTTAATCGTTGTGCGCGTACATGTTACAAGGCCGTCAAACCATTACTTCATTTTTGAAAATATTTTTGAAAAGATTTCGAAGTAGTTATTGCGTCCCGTTTTATTTTATGCATTTTTAGTCTATTTTCGGCCCACATGCAGTCCGGTGAACTTTGGTATCTTAAGTTTAAATATTGTGGTCTGGTTTCATGATCCACAAAAATGATGAAACATGTGTTCCCGGCAGCATTTTATACAAATGTGAGCAAAATATCAAAACGTGCGATTGAAAAATAAAATCGTGCGGCGTGTTTAGTGGCTTGATACCTTGTTGTGCTCGACATCTATTAACACGTTCAATAAGTGAAAGCTGCAGAATTTGAAAAAACCACAAGAAAGTGTTGTGTAAGTGGAAATATTTTCTCAGGACTGAATTTTATTTTGTATGCAAAAAGTAACTGCCATGAGGAAATTGTGTGTTTGCCCAGAACTAGCCTTTGATTTCTTGTGCATCTCAGTCAAGTATCTCAGGCGAAACTTTAAACCATTTGCTAAAATTTTTCTCTAGTACTTGTCTTCCGCTTTCTGTTGAAGTTAAACAAGCTTAGCTGCGACGAACGAACCGGACACCAAATCGAATTAGAGACAAATAGAAAACTTAATGATGTATGGCCATCGTAAGTTTAATAAGCATGTGCAAAATTTCTTCATAACTTCCGTATGATTTATGCAGGTATTCGTTGCTCTTGCCAACGGGGACCTTGTTAGTTACCACCGAAACCCCAGGACTGGGTTTTGGGACTTCGAAAACAAGAGCACTCGGTCCTTGGGTGAGTAGCGTATGGTGAGCTTTTGGTAAATGGCAAGTGACTTGTCAAAGTGCATCAGCAAAACACGCAGACAGTATAAACAAATTCAAACTCGTGAATAGCTTTTTGAAGCTTGAATTGCTCCGTGTCCATAGCACCATGACAAGTGGATCCTCGCCGCCGGTCACTGAAACTACAGATTGACCACATTTTTTGAAGAGCTCAATGCTTAAAACACTTATCATTTCATGGAGTGTGCAAAGCTGACAAATTGCTGTGAAGCTTGTTTTTGAGGATGATGCAGATGATTTGGTTGTATGTGATCCCACTTCTCATCAGTTCTTGTTTGTGTAACAAAATTATCGCACAACAAAATCCTGGTGAATTCAGGTTCTTCTCCTCATCCGATATCGAAGATGATTGTGATTAAAGACGAACTTTGGTGTGGTTGTCAGAATCAAGTGATCATCTTCAATTTAAAGACGGGCATTGTGACATCACGTTTCTTTGTAAGCCAAGACCCCAAACGCCAGGTAAAACAAATGCGAGAAGTTCGCATCATTGAGTTATAGTATGTACTTGAGTTTATGAAACGGGGCCTCACATTTGCAAGAGAGGTTGCAACCGCAATGAGGACGCGTCCACGCATGATTTTTAACCTGGTTGCAGACCCAGTTTACGGTTTTTGACGTAGCTTCACGAATTCTTAATCAAGTATTTCGGCGCAGCTTCACTCTCGCCTGGGCATTATCTTTCACTTCTCCGGCTGCTGTGTTGGAAGAAATACGTCATCCGTAGCAAACAATCAAAAGTTTGAACGACGTAGTCAGGAACTAAAAGTTTGATTTTTGTCTCGGAAGAAGCTTGTGTTTAATTCCATCTTAAACATGAGTCTATGTCAGAGGTGCATAATTCAAATGGGTATGCGGGCCAAAATTTTGCTTAAAATCTAGTTGCCGGCCACACCCATGTTAATGGAAATGCTCATATTGTAAAAACAAACTTCTTTACTACACATAACAACTGTTTACATTTCACGAATTATACTTCATCGCTCTTGCATGCCATTTTCAAACCTCTGGCCGGCCACATTGGGCCCGCAGGCCCTGTGTTGTGCACCCCTAGTCTAAGTTACGGAACAAGGCAAGCGGATGAAATTTCTAAACTGTTGAAAGAACGTTTGGTGTACTGTTATTTCCTCGAAATATGCGTATTGTTTTTCAAACTTTTTATTGCTCTTTCAAAAGTGCAAGATCGTAAGGATTCGATAGCAACATCTAGAAACTGTATGCGTCTTTCGGCAGTCTCTGCATTTGAGCACAGGTCATGATCTACTGTCACTCCGACAACACACTCGATATAAAGAGTAATATAGTGTTATTGCTAAAATAAACGTATGTCCCCATCGTGCAAAATGCACCTTTTGTTCCAGATTTACTGCATGGTTTGTAGCGGCATGGGCGTGTGGATGGCTCTGGACAAACGGCCTGTCGTCAAACTTTATCACAGCGAGACACAAGATCATGTGGCAGACATTGACGTATCACATACTGTCAGCAAAATGTTGTCAAGTACGTTTTTGCCATCATTGTATTTGCGTTTTTATGCCTACGGAACGGTTAGATTGGCGTGTTACTAAGACATCAAGTGATGCATCGTAATTTTCGTAATAGTAACTGGTCTAATAAAACAGACCAAATTTTGTTTGCTGTAATCGAGAGCAAAATGAGTAAATCTGAAACGGCGTCGGTGCTCACAAGTAGACAATATTTTCATAGAGAAAAAACTAACAGCGAGAGTTATGCTTGGCAAAAGCATGTCACCCCTTCTATGCTTCGTTTCACGGCACAGCAAAAATCAGGAAGTTATGTTTTCACTACAAGTGTGTTTTGCGTGCGCATTTAACAATGTAGCCAAATTTTCGTAGTGGTATTAGTGCTTACGGTTTGTTTATCTCATGTCAGGTGCACTTTGATCACATCGTGTAAAGATTTCTTGCAATGATTATTATAGTTCAAGTTTTTAACTGGCACAATGACAAATCTTGCAAGTTTTGTATTTAATGATAGTGTTTATCTCTTGTAACCTTTGTGACACCGTTTCGTTAAATCATTAATCACATGTTTGCACAAAGCTGCTAACAAGATAAAATTGTAAGCAAGGTCGTGTCGTCACTTTTTAACCTTAGTTTAACTTTAAGTGGCCTTAAATCAACCAGTGTAAAGTGTAAAGAAATTTTTCTCTTTTTTCCAAGAGAAGTGCTGTTTTCTCGATTTCGTCCCGTCTTCGTCCACGGGGTTGATGGGTCAGCCCTTGGGGCTTGTCGAATGCATGTTTAGTGCTTGTAAATAGCGCAAATTTGCAATTCTCAAATAATTTTTTGAACTTTGCCTTTCTTACCAGTTAGGAGTTGATTGAGCTTGCAGTGACGTAGACCAAGCACCGCACAGGAAATACCTTCCTCCCTCGTACAATGACAGCATTATTCCTATAAATTGGTTCGGGCCTTCGCCGTGGTCCGCGAATAGACCTTAACCTCAAATAAAACGTATTTTCGCGACTTTTTCAGATTCCGACGCCATAATTCGGCAGCACAAAGCCGCGTGCCTGCGAATCACTTCCCTGCTTGTTTGCAAGGACATCTTGTGGGTAGGCACAAGCGCTGGTGTTGTTTTGACTTTGCCACTTCCGAACATTCTGAACGACACCAGATCCTTGAAAATACCTCCTCTACCACAAGGGTTGGCGCACGGGCACACTGGTCACGTGAGGTTCCTAACCTCCGTTGAAGTCGCAGAGAACGAGAACGTTTCGAGAGGTGAGCTTCATTTGTTGTTGTGTTCTGTGTTGTCTGATGGCTGCTCCAAACCTTGCGATTGTAAATTAACGTGCCCTTTTTTTGCAATTTAAATCCTGTAAATATGTGATGTTGCAGCGTCTTTGATGAGCATGCGCAAACACACAAAACATACCCAGAAAAATCTGTTTTTGTGGAACTGGCTAGAGCGCTGTTCAGTGTCCTTTAGTAAATCCTGTTCTTAAGTTTGCCCTGCTTTTCACATCGTATCCTGGCGAAAAAGCCTTGTGAAGCTACATGGCTGCATGTAGCTGTTGAATGAACTCAGACAAGCAGCTTTGTAAAATATACGGCTGCTCAACATAAGTCAGCATTCCCTCAGTCTGGCGTTTTGCTAAATTTTCAAGCGCTCGCGCGATCTATATCTGTCGAACATCTTTACCCTGCGGCGGTCACGACCAGACGCTGCTTAGCGACACTCCGTTGCTGTTAAAACATGCTGCGAAAATTCGTTCGTTCTTTGCCGAACTTTTCACGATAGAGAGCAGCTGCGTGAAACGCTGCTTGGTTGTTCGCTGAAATCCGGCAGCGCCTGTTGCGGACTGACCTTGGTGATTTGTTGATAACTGTCAGTTGAAAATTTCTCATTGTTGTTTTACCAAAGCGTTTGTGCTCACTGCACAAAGCGTCTAAACCTTGAAATAGACTCACTATAACCGCAGGGCCAAATAAACACGCGACCCATTATATTCGTAGTGATACTTCTTAACAGAGACACAGTGTCCTCACCTGTGGTTTCCCATGCCCTGCTTTATTGTGCGGCGTTCATCTGGAACAGGAAATTGTCTGAGGCTTTGCAATTAAATGTTAATGACCACCTTCCACCATGTCATTTGAAACGCTACGGTCCAAGCTCAGTTTAAGCAGAAGTGCTTCTTAATCCGACGAGGATTCTAAATGCGAGTGGTGGGGGGGAGTCTGGCCGCTGCGTTTTGCTCCTGGAAATGTTAGAAACTCTTTTTTGTGGGAAATGCAACATCCTGGACTTGATTTGTGCCGCTCATCAAAAAACTTTCTTGGTATCAGGCAATCGACGACCTTCTCTGCCGAAACGTCGCTCATCATCTGCTTCTTCGCAAAGCCAAGCACGAATATGCACGATCGTTATCAGCGGAGGCGACGGGTGGGTTGGCGAGACGCGTTTTCAGTGCATTGGCCGCTGTCATTGCTGTACTGTTTGAAACAGAGCGGACAACTATCGCCTAGAGGCTTCTTTTACCACGCGTGTGATTGATGGCTGCATTTCATTTGTAATGATACATCGACGTTACAGGTACGAAGACTTCCATATGAACGCGGCAAGCGAAGCTGCGGGAAGAGTGGATAGCACGAATCATATGCTCGTATGGAAAGTGTGACTGACTTTAACGTCGCATTGTGTTGCAATGTAACCATACTTGCTCCTGCTGGACAGCGACTTAGTGGGAAATTTCGCCTAAATGGTTGTTACGCAACAACTCCGCAGGCTTTATCAGTGAAAACCTGATAACCTGTGAGGAGAGCAGTGTTATTTGGATCCGTATCCGGTTTTGCCTCGATGATCATGAGAACTTTGGGCTGGCATCGGTAACAATTCTTTTCGAATATGTCACTTTCACCGTACAATGTCCGATCGCGGTTCCTCTTGACTTTTGTGCTGGCTGGTCCTTTTCTGGTGTTTCGCAGATACTTTAATTTCATTCTGCGGTTACTAGAAGGTGAGTGGTGTGTAAACAGCTGGGAACAGCTGTGGTCTGCGGAAAAACGAACACTTCGGTCATGGAAACCACGCTTGCAATGGTAGAAATTTCTTTTGGACCTGTGCAATTGTAAGGTGAATACGATATTTTGTTGCTTGATCTGCTGCCTCCANATTTTCTGCGACTGACAAGGCGCTGCATTTGTAGCTGCTTCCTTTCAGCTCACAGAAAAGTTGCGGAGAAAATTGCTACCAACCAAAGTATTGGAAACGATGTGTCGGTGAAGCAGCTGCCCCACCACTACTAGCTCGGTGGCTGCCAACCTCTTAGAACCGATTTATAAAGAACAAAGATTTTCGGGTAGGCAGTTGACCCTGTTATATGTTGGATATCCAGTGCGGTGTTAAGCGCTTGATGTTTCTGAACAAAAGTCATAATGTTTGCAAAACTGATGTGGCTAATACTCCGTTTCGTATCGTGTCAAGTTTCAAAAACGCTTTTCCTGTAAAAAGACGCCATTTTTTGCAAGAAAGTATTTTGCTCTTTCCGACGTTTGTTCCCCGCTTCATGTGCACTTCTGTTTAATGTTTCATTTTTTTCTGGCTGAACAACAATTTTGCCCACACCGAATTACTTGAACTTTTTCCGTTGTTCTTTACCAGACTTATATATTTGCTCTAGCTTGACACGAGTTTCTGTTTCAGGCAGTATTTTAATCTTTGCCGCGATTGGCGCTTTTTGTTGCTATTGTGTCCTCTTTCCTTTTTTGTATTCTCTCGTCGTCGTTAGCTTTCTGCCTGTTATGTCCTTGTGAAAACTAAATCTATTTGAAAATTACAAATTACTGCTAAATGGCGTTCGTTGCTTGTCCAGAACACATATCACATATCAGATAACAGTTACCTGTGGAAGCTGGTGATCATTATATTCTCAGCTGGGGCCACGTCAGCGTGATCGAGCTGGTGCTGAGATGCATTAACAGTGGCTGTGTTGACTGTTCACCTGACGCAGAACAAGAGTTTCCTTTCAGAACGCCCCAACTTTCTGGCGTAAGCAAAGAAAAAATAGGCAAAAAATGCTAAAAACAAATGCGTGGATCGAGTTTTTTTTTTTCATCGATTCGATGCATGGAAAAGGCACAGGTTCGTTTTGAATGATTTTGTCAAAAACCAGCGAAGCCAAATAATGTTATCAGGAATATGTGGCAGTGCCGTATGCTTGGAAGACTCGTGCAGAACTAAATTTAAAACATGAGCACAGTAATGGACAAGCAGTTGTTTGGGGGTGTTCAGGCAAAACTCGCTTTTGCAACCCAGTAAGGTTCCCACTCATCACACATGCTCCATCACACGTTTATCCAACCAGTTGTTTCCCAATTCATATTTTTCAACTACAAGTTCAGCGTGATGCATTAATTCAGCAGCACTCAACTATAGAAATCTTTCACAATTCATTTGTATACTATCTGCTTACCGTTGAAAGCTGTGATTTTCGTGTAATGTCTGATGTTTCATCTAAGATAATTACAACAAAAGTTGCTTCCTGGATTTGTCGCATGATTCCATCAACCAAAACAGCAGTATTGCCTCGATCAAGTCCTTTCGCACACTTGGAAGTTCCTTTAAACACTGTAGCTGTTTGAAAATGGGCATTCAGCTTTGTATCAAAGGCGCTTGTATATTCAAGATGCGTTCATTGTAATTTCCTCGATTGCAAGGCGTTACAAACTCATCACGTCCAATAAAAGGCACCTGGCGTCTTTCTAAGAAGCATGTGGCGTCAAATGAAGTCCTGAGCACTTCTCAGTTTCTGGACGAAGTCGAAGAAAAATAAAAAAGCAGAACAGCAGTTTAAAGTAGAATTCCAACTAAGTTAAGAGAATGAGCAACACATGCAGGGTGGGGCCGCACGGGCCTCAGTACCCCACTTTTTTCCGGGGGGGGGGCAGGCCCCCAACTTTTACATTTAGAAGTTTGCTGCTTAAATTTAAGTTAAAGCAACACAATTAATATTGGGTCCATTTTTAAAGTAAAGCGCTTAATGAAAAAAATTCCACAGGTTTTTTTGACGTGCACTTGTGCCACTTTGAAAAAGGTTCCTCTACCACTGAGTACATGGAATGTAGGTTGCCAGCAAATTAGCTGTTTCAATATATGCCGTTACACCGTTGAATAGACCAGACATGTTAGCAGCCTTGTCGTGAGTTTGGTCTCTACATTTTGCAATGTCGATGCCAAGATGCAGGGGCGTGCAAAGGTCTGATGATGCCCGGGGTGAAAACGTGATTGTATACCCCCTACCAAACTCAGACCTTTGCCACGTGGACTAGCATTACGCCACAAAAACTTCATCTGAAGCGAGAATTAAGAAGAGAAAAAAACTGCACGAGTCTCGTACCATGTTACGCAACAATAGCAAGGGACTTGAACGTTGTAAAACGTACGTACAGGGACACATAATTTTGCATGGTACTTTTGACGAGAAAAAAAAAGTGAAATACGTTTCATAAAGTACGTTGGCGCTCTGCTAAAAAACTACGTTTTTCAACCTATCGTGTTTGGCGCCGAAAATGTTTTAACAGCTCCGAACGATGTTCTTTCTGACATATTTACTGTATTATTTTGACCTTTTTTTACAACAATTGCAAGAGAAGAATCTATCGCCAAATCGTCACGCATGGTATAGACCTGTGACAAATTCGCATTGCCACTAAAAATGAAACCAAGCAGACAAGAAACCATAGAAATGAAGCGTTCTTTACTTATGAATCCAACTTTGAACAAACAAGTTTACGAGGTCTCGGTTTTTGCGCACTGTGCTGTGTCTGCTTTGTTTTGAGTGAAATGATAATGAATTTACGAATGATAAACAATGCATTTGATACTCTTCAACAATATGTCGCTGCCATACTCGGCCTCCCCCCTTGCGAACCATGTACGCCCAACCCAGTTCAATAACCCAGGCTCTAAAGAGAATCGACAGATATTTTGAAGACTACAAGGCACAGATTAAAAATAGGCTCTCAGAAATTGTTCAGCCTACAAATTGGGGAAAGATAGATAGAGTGTAAGACCTTAAGAGAGGGGTGGTCAAACTTTTTGACCCGAGGGCGAAATTCGCGAATGTCTAGCCACTGGAGGGTCGGATACAGTGCGATTTACGTGACAGGCAGCAGCCAATGCTGTTGCACTGCTTTCCAGTCGGAAACGTGGTGCTTGAAAAAATGTGCAGGGTATTGGGTGGGCCGTAGTTTTGCCATCACTGCCTTAAGACATCGATTGCAGTGCTTCATCTCTCTCTCTCTCTCTCGGCTCACTTAGCTTAGATTTGCATGCTCCCCTCAAGCAAGTTCCATCAGATCCGTGCAGTATAGCCTTACAATACGAAGATGCATCTAGTTACCGAATTTTAATAAAATGTAATTCCACTCTTTTGGATGCCTGGGGCCGTCGCCCCCTCTGCGCGCCACTGCTTGCTGAGCAAAAGTCTAGCACTATCTTTGCCAATGCTGTGCCGGTATGCCTTCCCACATGAAGTTCCAAGAATGCCAAAAAACGTTCAACAGGACTGGCCAGTATCATATCGAATAACAAGTCAGTTGATCTACACACGATACATCTGGCGTAGAATTTGTAGATACTGAGTAATAAACTGACTTTTTAATTTCCCGAATCACTTCCGCCAGTATTGTCTGAGCCACCAAGTCGATTAGTTCTTCACATGCGCTTGACGACAAGTATGAGGATCATCCACTTCCCGTGTTACATTGTTTTACAATATGACTGGCCAAAAATGGGTCACATTTGGCTATGAGTTGGAGAAGTTCCATGAAGTGGCCATTGGTTGCACTACCAAATGTTCGTCGTGGCCGCGCAAGGGAAGTTCACGTTCAGTGCAACACAAGATTACATCTAAAGCACGCAGCAGAATCAATTGTAACATGCAACGCCTCTTTATAGCAATTTCTTGATGGTTGTCGCTGCATTTTTGAGCAAAACGCTGCACGAGTGCAACAGCTGAAGTTCGGTGGGTATAACAGACTTTTCATCTATCTCAATCTTAGATGTGGCATTTTTCCAGTCAAAATCCACTGACGAATTNATTTTCGGCGGAGAATAAGCGGCAGTAAAAACAAACTGCTTTTCCAGTTGCCGGTGAATACNGTGAAGCTNCAAATTGATGTTACTGATGCATTAAGATATGTATCTATTTCCAGTCAACGGTAATTAAAATCTTTGTTATGTATCGAGCTGTAGGAAGGAATGTCCCGAGAGCACTACAAAACAATTGAAGTCAAAGAGTATGTGACTAAAGGTAAATTTAATTTTTCCCATTAGGACTTCATATTCCGCAGACAAGTTATTATGTTTGCTAAAAGCCCGTGATTTGTCAAATTTAATCACGTGTAGCAGCCTACTAAGCTACCTTAACATGCGGCTGAGCGTGGTCGATAAATTTTGTAATACTGGGTTTACCATGGTCAGTGGCGTGCAGAGGGGAAGCGAACGGGGCGACGGCCCCGGGCATCCAATGAGTGAAGTAACAAAATTTAAATTCTGTAACCAGATGATTTTTCCTATTCTAAGGCTATTAACACACTCTGCATGGATTTAATTTTTCGAAACTTGTTTTTGTCAGCAATAGAGCACTGCTTTTTACGTATTCAAATGCCAGTAATTCTCACATTCTTCAATACTAGGGACCTTTGGATGTGCGGCGCACACCCAATCAAACTGACAGTGACGTGACTTTTTCCAGATCGTACGATTAAGGAAAAATCGCAAAAAAGCATTGAAAGATAATTATGGATGTTTAGTTGATTTTCTGAGACAAATTTCAATCCTGTCCTATTTTGCCTTGCTTAATTTAGCTGATTTATTGATGCATCGCCAGGGCGTACGTGAGGGTGGTACAAGAGATATATCGTACCTGGGCCCGGTAGGGTGAAAGCACGCGTGCTAAATTTTTCTGTAATCAAGCCCAAAATTATTGTGTATGCCAGTCACCAATATAGCAATATTCTACAGCATTTCTAAATCTTTGCATGGCAGGCCTAGCTGTTTGATCTACATTTATCTGTATATTCTGATTAGACTACTATACAAACAAGCTATACAAGTTTCGACGAGGGCCCCAAAAGCTAGGAGGGCCGGTATTGATCTATCTACTCCCTGGTGAAATTTTTTCAGAGGCCCTATGCATCACTAGTTTCGTTTTATGATGTGGCAACCCTGGGTGTGCGTTAATACAGACGCACACCTTCGNTTGCATTGCAAATGCACACTGTGGATCATTCTGAGTTTCGTCACTGGCAGTTCAGGCGGACTGATCATAACCGCTCACACAAGCCCGCCTCTGCACTCAAGGACACCGGAGAAACGGATCATGAAGGGTGCACTGGGCGTGGAGGTGCTTTTTCATAACTGTATCCTAGAATCATAGTTGATCAAGATTGACTTGAAACAAATGTATTGCAACTATTCGCGTACCCAGAAAATTCAGGGTAGTTTTCTTTCGGTTATTATTTTTTGATCAACATTGTTGATGAGCAGAAACAAATGTAATTGGTAACGATTTTTTTATACGTGTCTGTTGCCCTCAACTCTTTTACTGACCCCAGCCCTACCGGTGCTCCGGCGTCCCTGTCTGGGACGCCGGAGCAGCGGTAGGGCTGGGGTCAGTAAAATTTCAAATTGTCAACCCTGGGTGTCCGCTATCCCAGCCGCATACCTCTTCTGCTCGAGTGCTACTCGACGAGACATTCACGCAGTCTGATGTTTTTGCAGTTGTGAACTCCCCTGTCGTAGCGTTGAGTACAGGCGCGGACACAGGGGGGTTCATCCCCCTACCAGACCTAAAGAGATGTTGACATGACACTTGATTTCATTGAAAATCATCGCCAAAAATATTTTTGTACTGCACATTACTCGCTAAAGATGCTAAAAATTAACGTATGCTAACAATCAGTCAAAAACGCTTCTTCGTTTCATTAGACGAGCTGGCCTTGTTTGTGGAACCTGATATAAAATAGCATGGGCGTCCGCAGCGCACGGGGGGAAAAACGGGCATTTGCATCCCGCCTGGAAATTGGGATTATGAAACACTTATTTCTGGAAAAACCTGAAGTCGGCATCTTAATTCAGATTAATTGATTTGATTCTTGCAATGACAGTTTTTTTGCCGGTATGAAACTCACACTGCACAAGAGTCAGTTTCACAGTTATGGTGTCATGCAATGATCAGCTTGCAGTTCACTCATGTCCCCTCCTTTGTCTGCAGAGGAGGGTTGCGAAAGTCGCGAGCGGATTTTTCTATTGTTGGTCTTTATTGCGTAACAATAACATGGCAACAAATCTGCAAAGGTTCACTGTATATTACGGTGGCAGGCGTTTTGTTGCATGAGACTGTTGAACGCAGACATCTTGGCAGGTAATGCAGCAAGACAGTGACATGCCGATATCGCTAAGCTACGTACATTCATACTTTGTGAAAAGAAGCACGAGTAAGTCTATAGCAGGGGTTCCCAACCTGGGGTACATGTACCCCTGGGGGTACATTTGCC
>JGI24158J21664_10003713_pt1 | contig 19320 bp, 11 predicted proteins | sample Ectturendosymbi3_FD_21664 | JGI IMG/M metagenome (IMG submission 21664) | reverse complement strand
CCAGTTATTGAAGTATAACTGGATAGACTTCTCAAGCAAACAAAGAAGTTTTTATTTCACAAAATCATCCCGCGGGCCGGATCCAACCACGCAACGGGCCGAATTTGGCCCGCAGGCCGTATGTTTGACACCCCTGTACTAAGGTGTAAGGACGTGATTTTCTCATTACGCTAAATCCAGAAGTCCCGTGGAAAACGCCTCCCTCTACTCATTGTCGTTGTTTACTTGACAAAAGCACTCCATGGGATCGCCAGAGAAGGGCTACACGTTGTTCTATAAAATATCGGTTATCCGCCTAGTCTTCTTAAAGCGGCTTCACACAGAATCCGGTTACGGCTTACCATCCGGCGTATGGCCAACGACATGCAGTCTTTGCACAGGCTCCGTTGGCCGTATCCGGGTGAATTTTCTCGGTTTCGACCGGCTTCCGGCTTAAAACAATTTTAAGTAAGCCGGATTGCCGTGGTTGTCGGTGATGGTGTTCTTGCTGCATGTGGGAAGACTGACGTTGGCCATAAGCCGGTTCGTAAGCCGTAACCGGATTCTGTGGGCAGCCGCCTTTAGTCATGTCATATTGTTGCATGAAGATACGGAAGCACGTCTACAAACAGCACTTCACATCCTGATACGTGAACTGCTGTTTGCAAACGATATGTCTTTTGTTTCACACAGTGAAACTGGCTTTCAATCATTAATCGACCATTTTGCTGCTTGTCAGGCTTTTTCTCTGTTCATTAGCAACAGAAAGCACCAACTCCAGAAAGCACCAAAAGCAACATCTACTGGGCTTGTACTCAGCAACTCCGAAACTTAGCTAACATACATACATGTAGAAAAATCCCAACAGTTTTTACATGTGATGCCTCGGAAATATTTGGGACATCGCGTGGAGGGACGAGAAACGAAGTCATTTTGCAGCGCACCGGCTGTAGCTCCTTGTTTAGTTATCTCAAAAAATTGCGCTTGCACTGGCTTGATCACGTTTGCCGTCTTCGTAAGTGTCATTTACCATAAAACATTACGTGTGGTGAATTGATCTCAGTCAGGTACTCGAAGCGTTGGCCGACCCCTCTTTCGTTTTAGTGGTCTTGTAAAATGAGATCTGTGATGGCAGCTTAAAATCTCGGCCTCTGAGTGGGAAATACAAACACAACATAGTCTGGTGTAACACGTTTGCCAAAGCTCCGCGAATCTAGACTACCCCTTCCTCTCAAAATGATCTTCCGCTCTCGTAGAGGTTCTGCCACACTATACTACTATTGGATCACGCATAATCCTCCTTGCTTTCTTTTAAAACACGAAACATGTTGTACAACGGAGTGATGCAAACATTTTATACAGACAAAGATTCCTTGAAGAATTTAGGCCTACTTATACTAGAAGAACGAGCAGCAAAGGTGTACTAGAACAATTCAAATATGTTAAATAACTCATTTCATGCTTATTATTACTTACCTTGGGTCGAACACTACTGTTTTGGCCATATCAGTGTAAATAAGTGATGGAGTAGATTGACGCCCAGCGATACCTGGAAGATAAAATGCAAGATATGCAGCCATTGCCAAATATTTTATCATTTTTAATAAAAATTTTGGTTTATCATTGCTTTCTTTGTGATCTTTTGCTAGCTTATCAAAGAATTAAAATTAAGGTAGGCTTTCAATTTCAAGAAGTTTATTGCGAAAGAAACTTGTCACGGCAAGTCACCAAAAATTCGACGAGGAAAAGCTGTTGAAAATCACGAAAAATCTTCGAAGTTATTATAATTACTTTAGACCTGTTGGTGGTAATTATTGCAACTGCGCGAGTGATGAAAGATTCATTGCTTTTCTTACAAACTCTACCGTTATTTAAATACGACGAGTTTGCGAAACATACTTCGCAAGGGAAGGCATACCAACACTTTTATACAGAGTGACTGTAGAAACACTGATAAAATGCACAGGATGCCGATGTGTATCCTAGGCCACAACCACCGATTAAACAGAAAGCATTTACTAAAAAAAACTATTTTAGGGTTGCACCCAAGAACCCGCGGGATATATTCGCCCCTCTAAAATGTTAAACAGATTATGATTTGTGAAATACTTTCCACATGCTTTTCTAAAACATTAATTAGCCAAAAATTTTAAAATGCAAGTTATGTATCAGCTAATTTTTTAAAGTGATTGTTGTGCACTCTTGGTCGACACTTGCTATATAACATAAAGGCCTATTTGCAAAAAATTGCAGTATTAAAGAAGTTTTTGAAAAAAAGCACAAAAATACCTCTGAAATCTTGCAAACCGGCAATATTTTAGAAAATGTCGTGGTTAGCGCGTTACATTACCTGGATGATTCCTGGGTTGTTATCAAAATGTAACTCAGAACAATGCACCGATTTCGATATCTGTGCCTGTCAACCTGCTGAGCTTGTTTTGCGTAGTTTATTTCACCGACCCTGTTTTTATTGCAGGGTGTGATACACTTTCTACGTTGATATAAAGGGTATTCTGTGACACAAAATGAAAAAGCGTGAATGAGTCAAATATTAAACCTGAAGAGAGAAAGTAATATTTTGATGGTAGTTTATGATTGCAGGTTTAGGGAAATCAATTGAAAAATTACGCTAAGATTCTGTTGAAACGTGCTTACCGTTGGTGCATTTTGCATCAAATTTTTGTTCAAGCTTTAATATTAAAAAGTTAGAGTTTCTAATTTAATCCGTAACTTTGCAAAGTTTGCGGATAACTCCTTGCTTTAATCCTTTGCATAGGGCTCAAGTTTTAGCACGTCTCTTTTGATTACTAAAAGCTGTTTTTTTTTGTTTATCAATTTCATCAATGTTTAATATTGTATTCACCTCTTAATAGTGGAACATGTTTAACTGTGTAGTTTAAATCAGTATGAAACCCATTGTATTTCATTTCCAAAATATATTAGTAGCAAGTTTCAAACAAAGGAGAAACTCTAAGCGGTTGAAAAACTCATGCTCTTGAAAACGAAGCACGTTCACATAAGGTTATTTCAGACTGTCAGATAATGCTATAGCATAGATTATGATAAAAAGTCGTTTAGAGCCTGGTATAAAAAATTAGCTAGATGTGTGTAGCAATTTTTTCTTTTTTCCAAATAATCATGAAAAGTTCGTTTTTTGAAAACATCATGTTTCTTGGAACGACATACACACATTGTTTTCTACTGATAACGACTTAACCATACCTTTCGATTCTAAAAGCGATTATCACGAGCTCACAATCGTTGCACCTGGGAAATATTACCCCTCAGGACAAGAGTTAGACAAACAAACAACTGTAAAATTGGTCAATCATTCCAAGCAAGGTATCAACAAGGTTGGTGTCATACAGGTCCGCTACTTGGCGAAGCAAAACAGATGATTCTACCAAAATTTTTCTGATATTTTGTTTTTCGATGAATCTTTTTTGTTTTTATGTTTGTTTCAAAGTATCTGAAGTACTGTATTATCACATGTTCCAGAATCGGTTCTGCTGCATGTGACTTCAACTTGTTGATATTTTTGATCCAGAAAACTCTTTTTTAAGAATATTACATGTAGTAATTTAAATGATACTTCACCTGAATTAATATAGAGTCGCAATTTGTGGCAATGTATTGCCAAAGAGTTGAAAACAGATGTTTAAAAGCTGTAAAAAACTATTCTCAAAATTAAATTCACTTTCAACCACAGCCTTTATACTGCCAGTACTATCTGGAGGCTAAATTCACGAGTGTTTCCAACACTTAATCTCGTTTTTAGGCAATTTTCTACTACCAGAAACCCGGGTGTTTTCAACCCTCAAACTCGAATATTTGGAAAAACCTGGAGTTGTTTTTGCATTCAAATATTTCTAGTTCTGATCAGAGAGGATATTAGGGGAGGCCAACGAGGCGGTCGCCTGGGGAACCTTCTTTTCAGAAATGCCGTGGGACCTCCCGTTGAGAGTTTTGACTTAGTTTTTGCATTGTTTTGTTAAAATGCTTTGAACCACTATAAAGTCACGTTTGATAAGCTCTGAAGCAAGTCACATCTTTTTTCAAAAATCAACCAAAAATTATGTGCAAATGTGCCAAAGGGGGCTCTGAAAACACTGAGTTGTAGAGTGGCGCGTGTAACGGCCGAATCAGCACGTTTGAACTTTCAACTGTTATCGTGAGACGCGTGTGCAGGTTTTGCTCTGTGATCACTGAGCACTTTCGGTGTAGGTTTGGTTTAAAGTTTCTTTCAATTGACCTAAAAATTAGGGTAAATTGGCGTTGGGAATTTTTTCACAGGTCAAAATCACGTCACAAGGATATCCTGGTCGCTTCACACTGCCACGTAAAACTTCAAATGCAAAGGTATTTGTTTTTTTAATCAGAAAGTTCACGAAATTCTGCATCTTGTGATGTCTTGATTGAATCTTTAGCGCGATCGGTCGACGAGTTTTGAACAAAATTTCCTCAAAGCCACTGCAGTGGCTTTCGCATTCCTTAAAGGAAACCCACTCAAACAGCTTTAAAAGTGTGAGTTTCTTGATAAGAACGAATCTTAAATGCATATTTACACTGTAGAGGAACCAAGCAACAAAATTCTGGTTAGCGTGTATAGCAGACCAGCTCAGCCAAACAAAACATGATAGCAATACAACACCTGAAGTTCGAAATGCTGGAGACGGAGTTTTTGCCGCAGACGTCAGGCCATGCCGTGCTGATGAAGAAAATCCACCAGCAGGTACAGGAGCTGAAGTCACTTGAACTTTACCTCGTTGGTTAGCTATAAATGAAAAAACAAACAAGTTGATTCCTAGAAGCTTCCACAGACGTTCTTTCACTAATCTCCTGCTCAAAAATCCTTGTGCAATTAAGTATAGACCTTGGCTACCATCAACTATCGCGATAAACACGGTCACGGAAGTCCCAGTGACGCTTTCAGAGGGCTACGCTTACGCAGACTCCGCAGAAAAATGTTGTTTCGTGGAGCAGCTCGAAAGCTGTGTATAATGCGATTTTACCGACAATACACAAGACAAAAACAGCGTTGACATTAGTGCTCAATTATGTGATAAGTCTGTACTCTAACCATTTTACTGTCTACATAAACTCAACAAAGAGATTCGTCACTTGCAATACTTTGTTTCAAGCTCTGCTGATGTAAAATAACGAATAAAAACGAACCAATGTTTCGATTGTCCAAACACTCCAAACATGGTCGTGGGAAGGGGTAGACAAGATGAGGCCCTAGCCCCCTGGATTTTGAAACCTGATATCTTCTTATTAACTTTTTAGCAAAAAATGTTTTTATCTTAGTTTCGAGTTGATAAATGAAATTTCACAACTGCTAGCCACCATCTGGAAAATTTCACTGTTGGCCTGCCCCTGGAAATAATCCTTCCGACGCTATTGGCTCCTACGTCAGGGAAAAAATGAAAATAGTGCATTCGAACCACAAGCATCAGGACACAAGAGCAACTCAGATTGCAGCACACTGATATGAACACAAAGCATCAGGCATTGGAGGTAAAATTCTAAATATCAATACCAAGTAAGGGGTCGATGACACGAGGCTAAGATGTACTGCACATGCAATTTCAACATCAACCGATGAAGATATTGCAGAACCAGCCAACATGATAAAAATACTAAAATTTTAAATTTTACAACAGTTCAACAAAAGATTTTATTATCAACCGATGAATGAATGTCGGGAACAGATTCGAACTTGTCTCGTTCATCGCGAGTCCGCTACTATTAAGTTAAAATGATTCCAGAAAATGGCGGGTGTGAATTTTGTTTCACAGTCAAAATTTTTGATGTTTTCATGATACCTCCTATGCATTTTGTCAAAGGCGTGTTTTACGTCAAATCGAATTTTTTGAAACAGTTGTTTTCAACCTGCATCTTATTCTCTTTCCGACTGGTGTTGCCTGTTGGGGCTTCTTTATGCATCGCTTATTGCTCATTTATTGCAATTTTGACACAGGATTGAGTAGATAACGTTTTGCCGAAGCGTCACGTTCAAGGTGTCCTTGACCGATTTTTTAAATCTTGCCAAATTTCTTCACCGATTTTGTTGCGATCTGTCATTTGTATGCTGGAAACATGTTTTTATAGTTTTTTCGTGATTCTCGATTACCGATTTTATGCAAGTTTCTTTTGATAGAATAAATTGTGGGGCAGTGGTGTAGGAGGCGGGGGTGCAACCGCACCCACAACTTTTCGGACAAGTTTGGGGAAATTCGGGCAAAAACCCTTCGCACTCCCAAAAATTTGCTTGCTCCTACACTTATGTTGTGGGGTATCCGTCTTAGCGAAGAGTTGATTTGGCACTGTCAGTAGCTTTCTGCTTTATGCTTTCTTGGTTGCAGGTTTTCAACGCACTGCAGCAGTGCATCCACTACTGCAAGTTCACGCGCAAGAGGATTGACACTACAAGTATATACCAGTGTTTTGATCGACAAAATATTTACCAATGTGCATTTAGCTTTCTGTATACTCTTGTGATAAGCTTTACACCATCCAATCGCCTTATCAATGTGTCCACAACAGATTTTGAACCGTTGTTTTCTTTGACCATCGTGATGCTGATACAACTGTCAATGCTGATGCAACTCTCAAATCTCTCAATAGTATGGTTAAAAGAGGTCGGTCAGTAAATTTTGTTTNAAAAGCACAAAAGTGTCGTCCACTTATTGTGTCCATATCTTGTAGGCTGAAAAAAGACGTGTAATGCTGGGTCTCAAGGTCCTTTCTCAACACTGCTGATACTGAGGACTTATTGCGGTGCCAAAAATCTGCTGGTAACTATCACCGCTGAAAATAGATATGTCGCTCATCTTCAACCGTTGGCTTCTTCTTGCGTATGGAAGTTTCCCTCCAAGTTCGCATGCTTTGTTCATTGCGGAAAGGCGCGCACAATCACGACACATGAATCACAGCAGACGAGGCATAGTGAGGCGCTGGTATGCGAACACGATACAACAGTGTGATACAGCACGTAATTGCACAAAGCGCAGTCGCAATTTTGGGGCCACCGCAGGCAGTAGCAGCATTGGCCCATGAGCTGAGTGCTGGGTTCCTTGCTCAACGGAACAACCGGCGAGGGAGATCGAACTCCTGCCTCACAATTGTGAGGCCAGCTCTTTACTGAAAGAGCTAAAACCGGCCACTGACCGTTGGCGAATGTCGTTGACTGACAAATGGTGCTAATGCGAGTTTTTGCACCGAGCGGGTTTCCGGAACTACGGATCGCACAGCCTGTCTACGCCTAATGAAACTGTGAATCCACCTGAACTGCCCTAGCTTAATAAACCTGGCTGGAACCACACAGTAACTACAAATCTCTGGCCCACAAGTGAACTGGAGTACAGTAGTTTAATTCGCAGCACTCTCGGAAGCTTATAGAAACACAGACAAGTTGCTGCTCAGGAGAATTCACATCAGCAGATAAAATGGGAACACAACTACCTAACTGTGCAGCTACGGTAACTGTGCATACCACTGCACAACACACACTTTGCAGTGAGCTGAGAGTTATTCTCAGCAGGTGCTTCTGAAGAAGCACAAACAGCAAATTGTTTCCGACCAGCTGTTTGCTTTTTCACCTTGTAAGTTTTAGCTTTAAATAAACATTTGCCATATTGGCTTTCAGCATCCTTAGCAGCAATATCTACAAGTTTCCGCAATTCTGAAAAGGTCCCTAGGCCACAGGGCCGGCGCTAGGTGGTTGAAGGCCCCCCCCCCCGAGCCTGGACATTGGGACCCCAATATACAATACATTGCATTTATCACATAATATTTATAAACAAAACAACGATTTGTTTTTCAAAATGTTTATAAAAGCATGTTTCTACAGCATCAACACAACATTTAAAGCAGACAGACTTAAGCATTTGCTGTATTTCAAGCTAGGAAAATGATTTTTCCAAGTTTTCGAAATTGCAATTGTTTTTGTCAACTCAGTCATATCTAATGTTTTTGCAGTTTCACTTTCGATAGATAACATTGCCAGATGTATTAGTCTTTTATCAGTCATGCTTGACCTGTGAAACGTTTTGATTTGCTTCAACTTGCTGAAGCTCAGTTCAGCAGTACTGCATATTCATAAAGCAGTGATCGGCAAACTTTCGTTATGATGGCCCAAGACCCCTTTCCGTTGGGCGTCCGCAGAAGTTTTTCCAGGAGAGGGCAACGTCGACATTTTGCTTATCCTTTTCAGGTTGTTGATAACGCAGTGCAAGTGGACGTTAACACAGCGCTTTGCCCTTTCTACACCAAAAAGAAAATGATCTATTTTACGGCAATAGTCACAAAAAATACACTTCGTTGGCAGCAATAGCCGGGTATAGTGGAATAAGTTACAGAATAGACTAACTGCAGATTTTTCAAGCAGGGTACTTCTTTACAAGGAAACAAATTGCCATGGTCTAACGAAACCACAATTATGACTTTATTTTACCTAGCAAGATTCGCCAACATCACTTTGAAACAAGAGCTGCAAACGTAAGATCTCGTCCAAGGCAATCAAATACCCTTTCAATAAATCCTTGCTTGCCTTTACTGACTTTTTTACGATGAACGCCCATCCACAAACCACACAAGCGTTCAGTGTTATACTAACAATGGATTTTTTAAACTTATCATGATTCTTTTCAAACAGTAAGCTATAAAACTACGTGGCTATCCGCTATCAGCACCAACTGTCTCCCTGCATTATTTGCGCGCTGCGTTGAACACTCTCATGCGGCAAAACGTCTTCTGTACCGTAACTTGAAGTGAACAGGTGAAGATTCGTTGCCATGTTGTTGTTACGGAATAAAGTCCAACAGTAGAACAATCTGCACGCAAGTTTCGCAACTTGCCTCTGCAGACAGGCAAAGCAGCGAACATGAGTGAACTTCAAATTCATCACTGCGCAACACCAGATCAGTGAACCAGGTTCTTGTGTAATGTGAGTGTTATACCGGCAAATAAACTGTCACTTCAATAATTAAATCAATTTAATCGGAATTAAGCTGCTGACTTCAGGTTTTCTAGAAACGTTTGGTTCTTCGTCCCAGTTTCCAAAGAGGGGGGGGCTAATGACCGTTTTGCCCACCCTACGGACGTACATGCCCCTTTCCGTCGTAATTAAAGGCCCGTGCTTATTTTTGAAGGCCCAATTTCACACTTGTGTTGTATTCAGTTATCTGTAACATAACAATGCTATGTTAAAGTAATAAACCCTATAATGACAACATCAATGTCTTGACAACGTCAAACAATCAATGTTCTATAGTTGTTACAGTAGCCTATGTTTGGTCCCACGCAAATCTGTGCAGCAACGAGGGCCACAGTTTACCGACCACTGCGTACAGTGTCATTTGCTGAATAACTGAACTTCTCATTGGTGTAAATTGTTGAGTTTTCATTGGACAACTCATGCAAGATGCATTGAATAGTACGTCTACAGGCGCGGGCCACGAATATGATTTTACATGATTGTATACCTTGGAAACGGGTTATTCTATTCTGATACAGTGAAAGGATACATTTAACACAGGTCTATAACAGTGGCGTGAGTGACGGGTTACAAGGGTGCGAACCTCCCCCTTGACAAGCTAAATGCAAAAACCGGGCCCCCATTTAGCTTATGTTTGGGTATTCAGTACTCTTTTGAGTTTCAGTAGGTTGTTGTTTTTGCGTTTTTCGAACGTTTTTTGGACTGTTTTGCGGTAATTTCGGGTTTTAGTATATAGAAATCCACATTTGGATACATTTTCATTTCTCAACTTTTTTCTGAGTGTTGGCAAGTGGGCCCCTACGGTCGACAGTGGGCCTCTTTTAGCGACAGTGGGCCTCGTTCTTCCCCTAGCTGAAACCTCTAGTTACGCCACTGGTCTAAAACTTAATTTTCCTGAATAATTTCTTACTAGGCCATGCTAAAATGCTTGCGATCAACGTGGATTCAGCAAGCGTTACCTACACAACTGCCAGCTTACCAAGGCAAATACTGACAACGAAGCTATCCACAGCGCATTTCGTAATGGTTGACTTTAGGAAGCTGTGGGTCGTGTAAAGATCAATTTCTTTGACGTATTAGATAAATATGAATATCGAAAAGGAAAATGTGTGAAATCAGTTCTTGGTCCGTTCAGTTCTGATGTGTCTATAAGCCGTAACAAAGGTACTTTGTCAGATTTGGAGTCCCTCTTTTTGCTCGCCCCCCCCCGACCTGGGGGTACGGGGGCCCTTCCTCCGGCTCTGCTAGGCCACTGCGCTCTAGTGGAACGAACTGCACTTTTGTTTTGTGCGGTATTTTCTCAAATAACTTCAAAAGTACATCTTGACTGTTCAATTCACTGAGGCGACCACGCGCCTCATGCACAGTTTCGCAATTAAACATGCGGTCACGCAGCTTCGTCAATTCTGCTCCATTCCAGTTTTTAATTACAGGAGCTTGCAACTTGCTCCTAGCTTTGTTCATCAATGCAGTGGAATTCCCAAATCGACCATCTAATCCAGAGCTGCTCAACTCATTTTCGTCCGTGGACCACCATGCCTTATCAGATAACTCTGTGGATCCCAGTAGATAACCAAAAAATTAATCAGACACAAAAATCACTTTACACACTGCGTTTAAGTTGATGCAAATGGAAAAAGTCGTCTGATTGCATAAATCATGCGGACCCCTTCAATACCTCACCATGGACCCCTAAGGGTTCATGGACCCCAGTTGACAAGCCCTGATCTAATCTCTGCCACGCCATTTCATGAACATCTTGAGACAGAATTTTCAACACGTTTTCGCAAGATTTCACTGCTGGTTCATGCAGCTCAAGGACGCGCAGAAAATTAATCCGCACACTATTAATGTTGCCAGAGTCCTTCTGTTTGCACTGATCAATGCCCCACAACGCCCAACCAAGAGCAGTGTGATATCCAAATGGTGCATTGCTGTCACCATATCGCCATTCGCTAAAGCGGAAAGCGTTTTGCACATTTTGCCCTATAAGCAACTCGACACGACCATCCGGAAATTCTGGAAAGAACAAGTCTCGCAAATGCGGGCAGGCCCGTCGCCAGGATTTAGCAGCAGGGGGGGCCAAAAACCAGCAGGAGGGGCCAAAAGCCAAAAGGGGGGCCACATTTTTAAAATGCAGTATTGGATGTATGCAGCAACCGGTGGGCCAAACGTGAAATGGGGGGGCCGGGCACCACTGGCTCCCCCGCTGGCGACGGCCCTGAATGCGGGTAGGCTGCTGCAAACCTCTTACTAGGAATGCTCGAGTTCACGTCAATAATAGTTTTTTGTACTAACGTTTCTTTAATCAGGTTCGTTTACTCCTTGAATATGCATCTCTGCAGCACAAGGTAACAATACGTTAAGACGTAATTTGCTGGGTCTGTTGCCAAGACTTTTACTGGAACCACTTCAACTCAAAGGCAACACTTTTGTTTCTGCCCCTTAACAGTGACGAAATCGCAGTGAACTAAAAAAATTGGATCTCTTCTCGACATTTATCGTTTGATGTTGTAAATGCATGTATACGAGTATCTTAGCCTTGTGTCATGCATTCCATACTTTATACCAGGGTTGCAGAGTCGGAGCCGGAGTCCGATTCGCAAGGAGTCGGAGGTTTTTGGGTGGAGCCGGAGTCGGATTCCGAAGATCATTAGGCGTCGGAGTCGGATTTTTTTATCCGTATCCCACTCTGGAAGTCCAATTGAATCATCTTATACATTGCACTCCTAACTTAGGAACCCTAACTCACCCCTGTTGAAATGGTTCAATTTCTTTTGAAATTTTTATAGAAACTAAAAATTCTTGCTGTGTACCACGATTTCCATAGATTGCTAGTTGCTACAAAATTGTTGAAAGCAAAATTCGTTCATGTTATCGTAAGGAGTCGGAAAGGCCGGAGTCGGAGTCGGAAATTTTGGAAAGGTCAGAGTCGGACATTTTACCTCCGACTCCGCAACCCTGCTTCATACTGATCTGTAGAGTTTTATCTTTCAGCTAACGCCTGCCACTCTGTGGTTATATCAGTGTGCCGCTACCCAAGTCGCTCGTATCTTTTGATGCTCGTGGTTCGAACGCACTAGTTATTTTTGTTTTTGCCCTAACGAAGATATAGTTGTGGGTGAACTGCTTGAAACGATGGCTCGTCTTTGTTCGCTTTTAACAACAGCAGAGCTTGAATCAAAGTATTTGTTTCCGTGGTGACTCCGAAACAAGAAGACGGCGACTCGCACAACTTACAAAAACTTTATTATCTGCGCAAAGGAGATTAATTGTTTTCTCACATACTTTTTGTTTGTTAATTTGTCGACTTAATGCAAATACCACGGAATGAATTTGAATGCAAATTTCAAGGAACATCGTGAATGGGCCAAAAAGTAATAATTGGGTTTTTGGTGGGAATCCGGGTTATCGTCTGCGTCAAGGAACCCTCTCAACATTTTTTGCAGACCTTTCGTCCACCACGCATGTTTAAGATTGTGTTCGGCTATTGTTCACTTTATCCGAAACAACTGTCTTTATTTTGTCTGCTAAGGCTGATTAGCGCATGCGCTGGCGGCATTGGCAACATTACCAGTTTCTGTAGCATGACGGAACTGCTGCATGAGCTCAAAGACAGCAATTGTTAACATGGAAGCATTCAGGCATTTATTATGTCTCAGCTGGGAAAAAGGAAAACTGAAAGTTTGCTGGACTTCTATACACAACAAAAAATCGAAAGTTTTCTTGCGAACTTTATGCGCATTCTCAATTCTTGTGTAGTTTAGCAATATTCGATCTTGTAGACCGGGGTGTGCCCCAGCCAGTCCACCTGCACACTTTCTATGCTCAACTGCTCGTATTCGATCAGACATTAGCGCAGCCTCACTCTGCAGTTGTAAATTGCTCTGCCGTGTGTTACTCCCCTGTTTCAACGCGCAGCCTGATATTTTTGCAGTTATGAACTGCTGTGTGGTAGCGTTGAGTTTATTTTCCTCCGATATCCTAACTTGGAGTGCTGATACTTTATATTCACTGCAATAACACATAAAATAAGAGGAGTGCATGTAGAAGAATATGCATATTATGTCAACAAACTTCGCCAAAATGTTGATTTGGAAATATGAATATGACGTCAAAATTGCAACGTCACAAACAGCGCACACCAAATACAAATGACTGGGCTATGCCACTGAATGAAAACTCCTCCATGATAATTTTCTGCGTACGCCACTGTATAGACCAGTAAATGCAAAAAAATTACCGTGCGGTCCAGTGCTGATCAACAATTTACGAGTTTTTTTGGTGAGAGTCAGGCTGGACTGGATCCAGCAATCCCGACGCAAGTCAATTGTCATGATAGAACCATCTTCATTTTACAGTTAATGTAAAACGTTTCGAATAGTTTCAGCCAACTTAAGGGTAGTTAGGTCTTGTGTTACTGACCAATTAATATAAAACGGGGTTTGCGGCGGTTAACCTACAGCATATTGGTTGTGTTCAGGACCGGATTTACCAATAGGCTGTGTAGGCTTAAGCCTAGGGCCTCAAGGTCCCAGGGGGCCTCCAGCAAGCTGCGGTATGCACAGAGTCAATTGCCGGTATATGATCGGTTTGATAAATTTTCATCAGTAATATATGTTTAAATTGTTCATGAAATTTAGTTTTATTCACCTAATCAGATTTCACGTTGTTAACGTGTTGAATGCCAAGGTCTTTCAACGAGTTTCCATGAATCTGAATATGACCGTTGGTCAAGGCGCATGCCTACTATACAGTAGTTAGTGTTGGCATACTCAGGGACATTTGGTGCGTCCTGTGTTTGCTGAATCGTACCGATTGTTACGTGTGAATCATGCGGAATAATTGCGGTTGTTCATGTTCGATACGTACCTGATCAAAACTTTAGGTTATACTGCGGATAAGGGATATGTGTAGGGCTAGTAGCAGTATCCTGCAATAAAAACATAGTTGCTTCTACTGAGCCTGAGCAATACAGTAGTTTTGTTAGAGTTTCTATTACGTAAAACACGTTTAGTATTTTTAGATGTAATTTATTCCACTTTAGTTTTCTTTAACAAAGTCATTTGGAAATAAGATTGCTAGTGAGTACTTGCGCAAGTTTGTACTGCTTCCATACTAAGCAAATCAGAGAAAATTTTAATGAGATTGAATAGCAAGCAAAAGTCACTTTGTCTAATCCTGATGGCAACCACAGAACTCTACCGCAAGGAGACAAAGAATAAGAAACAGCAAGAAAATGACAAAAGCGCGTTTGGATCTGATGCCTCACATCAGTGGTTCTTAGTTTATCCAATCACACGGACCCTAGTGTTTAGCTTGACGGTCACTAACTGCTCAGGAGAAAGGTTTTTTTGAAGATTCAAAAGAATTAATACGTATTTCAATAATGACAGCATAAGGGAGAGTTAAGCCACTCCCGTCATCACTGCGGGATAATTTTTCAATATCAATTGTAAGCCACTGGGCTTACTCCCTAAAATTGAAATATGAAACCTTATAAACCAATGGAGTTTTTATCAAATTTTTCAAATGTCAAGTACTCTGCGCGCACGTAAAGTCGCCCATTGAAAACTTTCAGGCGACGGTTTTCGTAACCTCGCACCTTTTCGCGCGACGGTTTCATTGCGTTCGATTCTTTGCAGTCTGAAAAAGTAACAAGCACGTGAACCATGAATCCAGCATTTGCAATCATTTGGGTGCGTTTTATTTGTGGTCCATACGGCCATCACACATATGTGTAGTGTGTTTGGTTTTTAGGAAATTGTATCTTTTGGATGCTGCTATTAAGCACAGATACGAAAAAAGAGATTTGAAACTTAACGTAAGCCAAGTGCTTTTTTCAAAAATTTAACCGTGACGTTTTTGGTTGGTTTGCCAGTGGTTTGCTGGTTCCCGCCAGCAAAGTACGATTTCCACAAGTCTGTGTTACTGAACGCTTATGCGTCGAAGGCAGCAATAAGCGCAGTGATCGTGGAGAACTCTAGTAATAATTTGGAAATTTTTTATTGACCGTACTTTTAAAGCGTCAACACTTTCATTTTCGACTGTGCGAACTGATTAACGCATTTCCATCTTTCCTCGTAGCAGGGGAGAGGGGGCCTCACAAGGGTCGCATCAGCTGAATCCGGCCTTGGTTGTGTTGTATGTTAGATTCTAAGGTGCGACCTGGTCATCTGTGGCAACCGAAAAGTGCTAATAAACCGTTTTGCACAGGTGTTGCTTTGATATCATGCGGTTTTATCTATGGCATGTAGTGTTTACTGAAGTAGTAAGGGATACAGAAGCAAAGCCACTAAATTTTCTTCAACATGCAGAGCAATAAGGTGAATTTTCGTGATTACATTCGCTTATATCGAAAATTAGCCAGAGGTTGTATTTCTACAATACCGAAACAAAAAGTGAAACATGCGCGTGGTATGATAGTTTTAATATTTAGGCATAATTAGATAAGCCTACCACTGCCAGCATCTGGAGTCGAGACCCATATTTGTGAGCCTCTGTATTGAGGCATAAATGCTTTATCGATATAGCCTTGTAAAGCTTCCGTAATTCCACCAGTTCAGTGTCTGTCCTGTCCAGGGGTGGAGTGGGAACCCACACCTTTTATAGGTGGGAACGACATTCCCACACCTTATTGCAATATTACATTAAAACATAGCGTCGATCTCACAGACGTGCTAGCAACACGCAGATCCGCACTGCTAGTCANAAGTCTACAGTGAAACAGTGTGGAAAGTCTTGTAAGTGAATGCTCACTTTATTCGAACTNTTTGGTGCAGTCTTCCTTTTTTATTTGGCGTGGGAACGGCGTTCCCACACCTCTTTCTTTAGCACCACACCCAGGGCCGGACTAAATGAACGCGAGGCCCCGGGCAAAGTCGTGACCGCGAGGCCCCCTAAACGCTGAGTGCAACTGCGTAGCGTTTCACATGCCCATGCCCTCGTTTCAACTTTGCAGAAGCACCGGTCAAAACGTCAAACCTGATACGATTTGGCAGTCTACACTTCAGAGACAATTGGGGGTGACCATGTACTGCGGTTCCTATGTGGTTAATTTGTTCAAACATGCAATGATGAGATTGCAGTTTGCTCATGTCCGTTCCTTTGCCTGCAGAAGCAAATTTGCGAAACTTGCTGGCGGATTGTTCTGCTGTTGGTCTTTGTTGCGTGACAATAATACCGCAATAAATACTCAAACATTCACTTCATGTAGGGTAGCAGGCGTTTTCCGCATGTGACCAGAGCTCCAACTGTGGGTGTTTTCCACCCAGATCTGCTTTTTTATTCGACCTGGGTGTCTAGGTTTAATTATGAAAAAATCGCGTTAAATCTGTAAGTGTTAAAATCATCAGCAACTACAGTGTGTTCAATAATATAAAGATAACTTCATATTGCAGTGTTTTCATGCGCACATCAGGTGAGAAAGTACGCATATCGGATGAAGCAGAACGCGTTCAATCAGTTTCATATCCTCACATAAGATCATTGTCGGGGATATATATTGTCTAATGCCAATTGAAGAAACTGGGGAAGCAAGGGTTAGGATGATTTTTTAATATCGATGTTTCGCTATGCATACAAATTAAAAAACAAATTTCAATTAGAGAAAGAAGGCATTGGGAATATATTTTGGGGGGGATTTCAAATCCCGCTCAAGTTCAAGATGGCAGAAAATTTCCTTGTTTAATAACAAATGCATTCCTACAATTAGTGAGAGATATCATTAACGGAGTATGTTACCAAGCGTTATGAAAAACGTCCCGGCCAACAAAAAAGTCGTCCAAATGTTAATGTTTGCTTTTCAGAAGAAAATTTGGAAGAGAACTATAATTAAGTTAGTATCGATTATCGTTTCAATTCCCATAAGCACAGTCATATGTTTTTGTTCGTAATACAAGTTTTCTGGATTTTTATTGTACAGTAGGAATACGTTTTTTTTTGGTGTGCAGTCTGGGTTTATTTGAAATCACTGGATGGGAGCCCTGCATGTGACTGTTCAACATAGACATCTTGGCAGGTAACGTAGCGAGACAATGACTGCTGATAGCAGTAAGTCACGTATAGTTATATAATGTGTGAAAAGAAAAATGAATAAATATGTAGCAGTGCTTCCACAAGTTTGAAAAATCCATTGTTAGCGTGCGACTGTGATTAATGTGCCCGAGTGAATAGCTTAATCAAACGATTCTTATGCAGGCTTCTTTTCACAGAGTATTAAAATACGTGGCATGTTAGAAAACGTCTGTGCAAACCAGGGGCGTAACGAGGGGGGGGGCAAAGGAGGAACAATTCCCGACACCGAATTACGCCGAATCATTGCGGGGGCACCGAAAAGTCAAAAGTCCTAACTATGTCACAAGTACTTTCTTCAGTACAGTGCATTTGCTTCCAAAAGACTTCAGGTTCGAACATGGGGGCGCCAAATTTGCTTCTTTCCCCGGGCGCCATCTAACCTTGTTGTGCCCCTGATGCAGACTTGTGGGAATAAGTTTTATCGTTAGGGTTTATTTCTGACTTCTTAGTGAGCACTAAATGCAAAGCTATCTTTGCTGTGGCGAGTTTTCGTAATTCATCTGCTCAGTTTTTTAAGCCTGTGATGCGTGGTGTTCTAACTTTAGTAAGTTGTCCGATAGTCTTGTCAATATATAGTTCTATTTCTCATTGCTTGAAACAGTTTTGCGAGTGTCTAAATTTATTTTTTCCCCGATCATGTTGTTCTGGCCGTTGATTATTCTTAAATTTTTATATATTTGTAGAAAATGCTCAAAAAATGATATTAGGCAGTTTATGAAAAGAAAAAAAGCATTTCTGATAGCCAAAGTGTAGAAAAGATTTCAGACAAAAGATTGAGAATTGAGGTCCAACCAGCACAGACTAATGGGGTAGAAAGGTAAAGCGTTTTGTGATCGTACATTTGCATTGCATCGTCAGCAACCTGAAAAGGATAAGCAAAATTTCGGCATTGTGCCCTGGAAAAATTTTCTGCAGACGCCCATGGATGCACTGATTTCGATCTAATTCTTGGGTCATAAAGGGTGGTGTTGTTTGGTTCAGTTCTTTCAAGTCACTCAAAAACGATAAACGCCAAAGTTGTCAGTTTCCTTAACCTATAAACTAAACGCAGTAATTAAAAAGCTCTACAATTTTGACGCGTGGTGAACAGCCTGAAAACATGAAAAAACAGTAAAGGAGTGTTTCGGTATTCAAGCGCGAGGCCCCCAAAAGCGCGAGGCCCCGGGCATTTGCCCGGTGTGCCCAGTGGTTAATCCGGCCCTGACTACAACCCTGGTCTTATCTTCAGAAAAGGAAAAACCAAAAAAGGTGGCAAAAATGAGAGAAATTCGACAAAATTACGCCTGAGTGATGATTACATTTTTTTAAATTCAAGAATCACTTTTGAGAAGTCGGCATATTTTCAGGTCTCAAGTATCGATCCCGTACGTTCACGTCCCAGTACTGGCTTTCTGACAATCTCGATCTCTGTCTGGAAGTTTTTACTAAGTCGTTACAATTTTGACTTCACCACTGATGGCTACGTTGTGTTTTTACATAACTGTTTTACACATGTTTTTTAATTGATCATTTAAATTGCTGTAGTTAATTTTAGACCAACAATACCTTTAGATAAAGTACGATATAATTTCCTTTGTTTTTCAATGTTTTATAAAAACCAGAATAGCATTGTATATAAACGCAATAAACATGGCTGTAGAATCGAAAGTTGCTCCAGGAGTCGGTTATTAATTCTTAAACCGCTTTTGAAAGCGGAGGAAGTTTCCTTTATTACGATTTTGGATTGTTGTGTTTCTGTCTAGTGGTCCGTACAATACTCATTAACAATTAAAGAGGTGGGACTTTTGCGAAAAATTCACGGTGTAACACTTCGCGACAAAGTGCGCAGCTGTGAAATTCGTAAAGCCGTGAATGTGGAGTTGCTTCTACTCTGAATCTCGAGAGATCGCAGTTTCGTTGGTTTTGCCATGTGTAAGGACTAGGTGGCGTGATTACATCTCCGACCTCACTTGGTACCGTCTTGGTGTGAAGCTAGAAGAATTATCTGAGATTGCTGTTGACCGTGACTTTGCAATCCTAGGGCTGCTGCCTCGTGATCACTTCCCAGAGGAAAAACGGGTATGAAAATGAACGAATGAATATGTATTTTCCTAAATTAAAACAAAATTCTCAAGAAACAGCTTCACAAAACTATTTGTTTTCTTTGTGGGTTGAAGATAACGGGTCACACCTGTTTTTACCTAGAGTTAACTCTTCCTCAGGAAAATGTTCTCTTAAATTCATAGGCCCAAAAGTATGGTCTTCAATACCAGACGATATTAAATTTT
>JGI24158J21664_10003712_pt1 | contig 19321 bp, 14 predicted proteins | sample Ectturendosymbi3_FD_21664 | JGI IMG/M metagenome (IMG submission 21664) | reverse complement strand
TAGGCACCGGAAAAGGGGCGCATTTTTATCAGAGGGGTGCCATTTCAAGGGGGCACCACAGCCGTTTGGGGGCAGGATCCGCCACTGCTTGGATATGGGGTTTATCACCCACGTTCAGTGGTGTGGACGGATAACGCCCTTCTCTTGCTTCTCCACGTGGCGCGAAATATCGGCGTTTTTTTGTCAATTTTTAAACCAAATTCTTAACAGAAGGTATTAGCTATGGTTACTGTGGCAAGTCACATAGTTCGATGGTGCGTTCCACATTTCTATTTTTGCCACTGTATGCTGTTCACGTTGAACCTCTGGAATCTTGTATCAACTTGTTGGCATTTTGTTTCTTAGGTTGATCAGAGAATGCATTCTTCTGTTGAAGAGCGAGAAGCGAAGCTCTTTCCTGAGCGAGATGATGATGTAGGTGCAATAACCTGCTCCACTCTCACCAATGAATTTCTCATCTATGGAACCGAGGTGAGAGCATTGTTCCTCAACATTTTTTTGCTTGACGTACCGCAGAGCCTCGGTCAAACATGCTGTGAGCCGTTACTAATTTCCCCCCATACTAGTGCAAATGGTCGGTGTATTTGAAAAAAACAGCAAATATAATAACAGTTTGTCAAAGGTACTTTGGCAACAAAGCTGAAGAAATNAGGCAGTTCTACATTTTGTTGATGCAAGCATTGACAGCTTAAATTTGCGTCTAATTGATGGTTGAACATGCACTGTTANTCAAAGATCCTGGCACTGACACCAGTTGTTGCATTGTTGAGCTGGAGCTGTTGATGTAAAAACCTGCCTGCAGGAACTGAAGCTGATTCTGACGATGAATTTGCGGAAAACCTTTGGCAATCGCCATGTTCTTTTACATACTCTCTTGCATGTCTTAAGTAGGAAGTACTTGCACTTACAGAGTGGATCTCTTAATTTTTTTCTGATCGAAGACTGGGCGCAAGTAAATGTATTTCGGCACACTGTTGGAATACGCAGCATCTACCCTGACAGCTGTGGATGTCACATTGTTTTTATCGACGAAAAAGGCGACGGGTAAGAATTTTAAACAAATTTTGATGTTTATTGTAACGCCTTTCTTCGATCTGTTATTCTGGCTTCTGTGACGTTTCGTGTTATGGGAAAATTTTTCTTTACCAGCTTCATTTACAATCCGGTTAATGACTCGACATTCGAGATACCATCACTGCCAACAAATTGCAGTGGACTCCTTTGGGAAAACAATTTATTTGACAAAGGAGTTTTTGTTGCGTTTGATGACACTACTATCAACACTTACATGTTTCATAGAGAATCGATCGAAGGTAGGAGGTCTCCATACCACCATTCCGTGTTTCGTGCTTAACAACTTTTAAATTGAATTTGAATATAGTATTTTTATATTTGTTGTCAAATGTAGTCAAGCCTTCGCGTTTCTCTTCGCACGCTCACTCGGTAGCGATCTGTGATACAAGATGCCTTTCGACATCGAAATGGTGAAAAATATCCGCAACCTAAGGCACGGCTGCCCACCCGGCAACCCGCAAAACGTTATGACAATTAGTAATATTTCATTAGATGGCTAGCAAGCAATATCAATAGCTGTGTTTTTGAGTTACGACGGCACAAGTGAACTTAAGCAGGCCGTCGTGACACTGTGTGTATTCATTCTACCTTCGATAAACGGATTTGCGTGAGTCAGCTTGCTGGCGTGACTCTTGGGAAGACTATCTTGATCGTTGACAGCAGTTTGGAAAAGTACTCGTGGATATGTTCGCATTCGCTGTTCTGCAATAGTATCGATTGTGTTCGGTGTGGAAAACTNAATAGGAAAGTACTATCTTTTCCGCTGTGTGGTTGCTATGCAAGAATACTACTTAATATCAGCTAAATTTTAGCATAGAAGAGTAAGTTTGATTATAAATCTCGCCTAGGTTTGCGTTATTGTAATGTCATCAAAAATGCGTGTTTCAGGTTTCTTTTGCTCAGCTGAATAGAACACTTGTTTTGCAATTGAAAGCGTAATGGCGCCAGTCACAATGCTAATGTAGCGTTTTTCAGTGTACTAGTTAGGTTGGCCTCGCACCAAAACAAGGCTTAAAAACGCTGTTATCGCTTTTATTAGCAGCTGCGGCCCGGGTGAAGGTCAGCGACAAAATACGGCCTCCTACGCGTAAAAGGTTGGGCAGACCTGTCCGCAGATGTGCTGATCAACGACGGGAAACCGGGCGTGTCCATTGCGTGCAATGCATAGCTTGCAGTTTAGCTTGCACTTTCCAACATGTTACTTTGAATGTTCTTACGTGATATTTTATGATGACAGGTCCCCATGTGTCACTTGTTGGAACCACCCATCTTCCAATCAACCAAAAGCCCCTCCTACTGTACAACGGCTCATTAACCGTGATCATTGCCAGCGGGAAGACGAGCTCGCTGTTGCTTGAAACTCATTCATTCTTACGCGCAACAGAAAAAGATGGCGAACTACCGGTGATTGCTTTGCTACTTGACGTTTGTACGTAACAGCTATTTTATGAAGTGGCTTAACCCATGTTTGGCTGTGAAACTGTATTCTTGACCTGGACAAGCCAACATCTTCATCGAAAAGAAGTGTATGAGTCATTTGTACAGGGTATCTTTGCACTGCCTAACTTTATGTTAAAGACATTTTTCACTCAAACAGTAAATATATGCGATATTTTTAAACAAACGCGCAGAGGGAATTCAGAAAACTTTCCGGTGCCTGCATTTGAGAGTCAGCTCTTGTTACCACTCGATTTTCTTCCGAATTTAAACCTGCAGTTAGTTAAAATGCTGCTTTCGCCTGTGATTGCTTTCTGTGGCTTACATTGTGCTAAAACGCAACTTAACTGCTTTTCCGTCAACCGAGTATTCGCAGTGATGCAGTCGAGGGAAACGCCGTTCCCCGATTCTTTTGATGAGGACGTTCATCTATGTGTGGCGCCAACACATTGTCGATTGTATCGTTTGTTCAGTAAAATTCCCAACTGTCTTAAAACCAAACATATTTATTTGTAACAGTGCGTTCCATACTGTATATTTTACCTTACACAACAATTTAAAAAATTGAAGTTTGTTCAATTTGTTATTTAATTGCGTAGGATGACGCAAATCAAGAAGCGTTCCGGTGAGATCGACGTTCTTGTAAACTGCGTTTTCTCAGGATTTCTTTTTTTCCAAACGCGCTTGTTCGATGCGCAACAAAGGAATATGTTATCGATTCTCAGGCGGATCGAAAAAGCCTGGAACAGGCGATCGGTTTGCGGAGGTGGAGAGAGGCCTGGCTTGTGTGCAGCGCCTTGAACGATAAGCAGAACTGGTTCAGACTGGGTGCGGCCGCCCTGCAAGCTCTCGAGGTCAGCCTTGCTATCCGCGTCTACCGATGCCTCGCTGATGCAGGGATGGTTCTAGCTCTGGAAAAACTACGGTTCGTCCATTTTTTGTCATTCGCTATTATTCTTTGGCAGTTGTTGGTCAGTCATTCGTACAATTTGAATTGCAACTTATGCAGTAAAACGAGAAAAGTGAACCTGGGACGGTGAACTTCCTACTTTAGCTAAACCCACGGTTGTAGCAAGTCACTCACGAAAGAGCCCAAATACCGACTCAGAAACATCAAGGTTGTGCTGATTTTCTTGTAATCCCTGGCCTCTCATCTGGACCAGGTGTAACTTTTTGTGCGTGATTCATGCTCTAGCAGTGTTGCACAGTACTCTCTGTTAAGGCGCCAGACAATCGAGCAGTAAATTTTTCTGTTTGTCGCAGAGATGTGGAGGACACTAATCTTCTGGCAGGAACTTTGGCCAGTTTCATCGGTGAGTTCGACATCGCGCAAGAGATGTTGCTTAAATCGAGTCAACCTTTGGCTGCGCTCGATCTCAGACGGGATCTGATGCATTGGGAAACAGCATTACAACTCGCCAACCGACTTGATCCGCTTCAGATACCTTTCATAGCGAAGGAGTATGGGCAGCAACTCGAATTTACGTGAGTTTATACTTGCAGGTGTTTCAAAGTTTGCATCCCAGAGACTGAACCGAGTCAGTCAGTTGTTCCTTGCCTGTTTTAAAACTAGTCGACGCTTCAAGTTTGCTTCGCGCGTACTTCATAGCGTTAATATGTGTGTAATCTCTACCATTTATTTAGATTCCCGCACTTGACATGCTGTGAGGTTTTTAAAAATCAAATCTCTGCCGTTTATACCTGAGGCTGTTTTTTTTCGGTCATAGACCGAATTTTTCTTGAAATGACGAAAATCAAGTCAATTCGGTCATGAGGTCTGAAAATATACACTAGTGAAAATTGCTACGTCGAGTTTTAACACTATTATGGGACAAATGCGAAGTAATCCACTGGATTACTTCCCGTATTGTGGCAGCATTCTCTCAAAAACTCCGACGCGTGCAAAGAACATTGAAAATCGCGTAAAAGCTGCACGCTGTGCATATGGGCGGCTCAGCCGTCGCGTCTTCAACAACCATGCAATATCCATCCGCACCAAAGTCATGGTTTCCGGACCGTCGTTCTTTCTACTCTTCTCTCTGCCTGTGAAACTTGGACCTTGTACCGTCATGACATCATCAAACACCTTGAGAGCTTCCAACAGAGAAAGTTAAGACAACCGCGTAACACTCGATGGGGCTGCGGCTTTCAAACAATGAAATCCTCAAGCGTGCTCGGCTACCTTGTGCGGAAGCCACCATCCTGCAACACCGTCTCTGCTGGGCAGGNCATGTATGGATGACCCCTCCAGACTGCCTCGAATCACGCTCTACGGCAACGACTTGATGAAATCACGTTCTACGGCGAACGACTTATGGCAAGTGACCGCCAACGTCGCAACCCTACAAAACTCCGCAAAGGTTTTCTCGAGGTTCCGGTCAAATGCTTTTTCGAGGTCGAGAAAACAAGAGTAGACATCTATGGCATATTCCCAAGATTCCTCGAAAACTTGCTGGAGAGTGAAAATATGCTCTGTAGAGCAACAGCCAGGAAGAAAGCGCAGTGGGTGTTATCCAGCTTAGCTTCAGTTATCTCGCGCCATCTTTTATCAAGGCACTTGGCGTTTACATTTTTTCAGAAAAGCTGAGGGAAATGCCCAGNTAGTTGGTGCATTCCCTTCTGTCTCCTTTATTGTGTATGGGGATGATTAACCCAGTTTGCCAATCCATGTGTGCCTTCNAGATCGCCATGCCCCTGGAAACGTACGAGTTGGCCAGAGAGTTCCTTTGTCCAAGGCTTTAAGTATTTCACTTCGGATTTCATCAAAACTTGCACCCTTCCGATTCCCAACCTTCAACATCTTGACAGCTAGGAAGATTCCAATTGCAGTGATGTTATTTTCCTCCCCAAAATGCACTTCCTGTGTGTCAGGTGCTATGAGAATGACTGGGTCCAAAGGATCTGCAAAATACTCCCCTCAACTGACAAGGATATTTCTAAATAGAACATCGTTTCAGCCTTGATGAGGTTGATGAGCGTCATTAAATGTATTGCAGCAGCGACACCCGGATGCTGGAATGTGGTTTATGCGCAAAATTTTCCCAAGCTGGATTTTGGACTGCGGAGTTTCGAGCCCCCGCGTATCGTGAATGCAAAGAAGGTTCGACTTTCTTCTTAAGCCAGGCACTGAAGGATATTTCACCTCCTGGTCCCTGCAAGGGCTTATATTTTTGCCAACTACCAGCACACTGAGTTGTTTTGTCCACAGACCCGAGCAGCTAATGAAATGACAACTGCTTTTAAACAGCCACCACTCTTCGTCGTATATACACTCTGGGAACTCTCGGGACAAAAACAGTTTGTCTGCAAAGTCTTTCTTACACCCCTGTCCACCTGGACCTTCCACACAGTACGTTCGTGCTGTTTTTCTTTCGGTCATAGACCGAAATGTTTTTGAAATGACCAAAAAAAATTAAGTCATTTTGGTCAGAATGTGTGAAAATATAGGCTAATGAACACTGTTACGGCGAGTTTAATACAACTGTGAGACAATCGGTCGACAGTTCTGCTTGTCTTGAGCGTCTAACACCAATTGGCACAAGTCAGCTGACGCTGCAGAAATTAATGAGTGACCTTTAACCCAACGGTCCTAACTTAAATTAGCTCTAGTTTTTCGTAAATGTATTGTTCTTGTTAGTACTAAAGTTCGCTACTGACTTCGTAATTCTGGCCAATCGTCTTAAAAAAAACATCAATGCACGTTACGCTGAACAATTTAAAGAACAGGGTCAACAGCCTTTGGGTGAAAAGCCACTCTTAATTTTGGTTTGAACGAGAAATCAATGACTCGACACAAGCCTTCGTAAAGAAGTTACGTAAATGTACGACTTTGAAGCTCGAGCAACCCGAGAAGGCAATAACTCACTATCATCACCCGTATTTTATGTGACAGAGGCAACTACACTGCAGCGCTGTCGCATTATGAAAAAGGCTTGATGCGTAAACCAGAATACAAGGAACACGATGAAGCGTGTGCATCAGGAATGGCCCGAACTTCCATTCGCTTGGGGGACATAAGGAGAGGTGTACACTTAGCGCTACATCATCCCAGTCGATATTTGAAAAAGGTTTGTATACTTCCTTTCTTTACTCGGCGTTTTCACAATACAAAGTACTGCAGGTAATTCACATAAGGACAAAATGTTTTTTGATAAAATATTATTGATTTGATCACTTTAACAGGAATGCGGATTGATTCTGGAAAGCATGAGGCAGTTTGCAGAATCTGCAATTCTCTTCGAAAAAGGAGAATATTACGATAAAGCCGCGCGGCTGTTTATATTAAAAGCAAAAACTGGCTAAAGGTTGGCGAGCTCCTTCAGCAGGTAAAATGTTTTTGTTTGGTAAAGCAGTTTGATTAGTCCAGGTGTCTTCAAACTATGGCCTGCGGGCCAAATCCGGCCCACGAAGCCATTTCATCCGGCCCGCGAAGACGTTTTGTCAACAACGAAGAAACAAGATTTGTACGAAACATTTGTTGATTTGGAGAATGTATCATACCATGAAGTAATTACATTGCGCAGGATGTCCGGCCCTCGAACTGTTGTGTAATAGCTATGTGGCCCCCGGACAAAAAAGTTTGGAGACCCCTGGATTAGTGTCATAAATTTAATAAATTTGCTGAACTGGTGGATGTTGTGAAGATATTCTTGTTTTTGCTATTGTTTGAGCAGTCCAATGAAAACCTAGTTTTGTTTGGTGTTTTTTTGTAGTTATGCCCAGAAATGAGGATTTGATCTGGTTGCTCTCAGAAATGAGTTAATTCCGCCAGACTCAAAAATTGTTCTTAGTTCAATGTTTTTGAATTTTTTTCTGTTTCCGCATCACTTGTGGTAATGTGCCATTGTGTTTAAAATGATATTTGAATGTAACATAGCAAGATTTATTTGAGGTGAACATGGGTAAACTACGGTCTGCAAGCCACATACGGCGTATTACCCTTTTCAGTTCAGTCCGCTAAACTTTTCCAAATTTTACCAATAAATCCAATCGATATTTTCACATTCCTTGCCATGTCCATGGTTCCCCAGTACAAAGAGCATTTGTATAACTCCGCTCCAAGTGTTCTCTTCCCTTTTTAAAACATGTTCACCGCTATTTGGTTTCCCAACAACCTCCTTCATGAGACTCAACCTGACAAAAGCGATTACTGCAAAACCACAGCATTGAACGACAGCTTGCTGTGCAATGATTTGCCAAACTTTGAAAAACCATTCCAAAGTGGGGAAGCTGTAAACCCCTCTGTAAAGATGAATGGACTGAAGAAAAGTAGTCAGAGAGGGCCAGGTTTTACGGAATGGACAGCAACATGTTTTTTCACTTAAGTGTAAACAGCGGTTGTGTGTCTGATATACCACAAATGTTGTCGTTTTTAATACATTAGTCGTCACTTTGCTACGAAGCGTGCTAACTATTCCAGTGAAGAACAGAAAGCTACTGTTGAAAGGTTAGTGATTGATTTACAGACTCCGCAAATTTTTTTTAACGGAAAAACTGCGATTTTCAGGAGACACTCGCTGTGTGGAACTGATGACGTGTACGCAAATGTGATAACCTTCAAATCAAAGCTAGTTTTATTCGCCAATTTCAAACAAGGCATTCGCTCATTTTCCCACGCTGAGGGAGGACAGCCGAAACACGGAGAAACGCAGCAAGTCACTGGACGATCTGCGCAGAGAATTCTGCCGCCTGTTTTCTGATTTTGAAAACTTGACCTGTTGCTTCAGCTGACAATTACCTGTAACAGCTCTAAACTTGCTGCAAGCTTTCGAGAAATCAGCGGACTGGGCTCTGCTTTCATGACTTTGGGATGATTCAGAATTGCGCATATCTGTGTTAAGTACAGTAATCAGCCTCCACAAAGGCGACGCAGTCGAAACAATCAGCAAATCTTTGAAAATAGGAAATCGAGTTCACGAAACTCTACGCACGTGGGTGTGAACAGACGTTTAGCGTCGTGAACATCAACAAAGCTTGCAGCATGTCAAAGTCAACTGACCACCACTTTAGATCTATCCTGAGAATTGCTACAACAAGGCTAACTCCAGAGTTTGATTGCACTGATTACAAAGGAAGATCAACAACACTTCCCACTAAAATAGAGTGACTTTATTTGCTGTGATGCAAAATAAATCAATCATACTAGTTCACAAAAACAATCCATCCATCTGCTCCCGTTCCGATCTGCTGTCAAGTTGACGAAGGCAGTGCGACACGTGATTGAAAAACTTTTCCAGCCCTGACCTAAACGAACTCGTGACTCCTCACAAGAAAAGTCTAACTCAGAAATCAAAATGCCTTGCCTTCCATCTTTTATACTTGAAAACCAAATTTCTGCAGGGTGATACAATCTAATATTACTTTGGCGTTCGGTGTTTTACTACACTTGTTACAAAATCGCAGCTACAAAACAAAGTATAAGAAAATCCGGCCAGAATTCCGGCTAGAAACAAAATACTTACCCCGGTACATCCTTATTTTTTGTATTACCCTCGATTTTAGCTCGAAACTGCTCTCACTGCTGGCCTGCCTGTAGAACTGGGTCAACTTAGTCAGTTTTTATTGTGGAAAACAGGTGATGCCTCTCACGTGGAAGAGGTAGCCTTGTAGCGTGTTGTTCAAAGAAGATGACTTACGCAAGCCTTCGATTTTCTTTCTCAATCATCACCCACATTGAAACACACTGCGTCACGTAGAGTGCGAAATTTTCGAAGCAAAAAGTTTTTATTATTACCCTCCTGGCGAAAAAGCACAACGCAGAGCTCGAAATGTCGCAATTCAGTATATGGCAAATGTTTAGACGTCTTTACCAACTCGATTCCGTTTTATGCAACAGGTAACTTCACTTAAGATTTTCTTGCAATACGCTAAAGCGAAGGAAGCTGACGGCAAGTTCGTTGAAGCTGCCGATGCTTATCATCGTGCGAAGGATTTTGACAGCGAAGTCCGCATCTACCTGGACCACCTGGGTGATCCAAAGCAGGCGGTGGCTATTGTCAAAGAAAGCGGGTCGATTGAAGGGGCGAAAATGGTTGCCAAGTAAGTTCATGCCGATTGATTTTTAAATGTCATTTCATTTTTGTCGATTGTTCGTGATTAGCTCATGTCTCTCCAGTGTCGTTTAGCATGTGTAGTTTTCCTTTGTCTCCACTAAAACTGTTACGTTCCGTTGCCTGTCAAATAACACAATGTTTAAATTTTCTGAATCTGCGATTGTTTTTGTGTGAAAATAATCAAATGTGATACTCTTGAAAGCGAATTATATTGTCAGCGCATTTGTACGCTTGATTTCTGATGCACAGGCGGATTCCTTTATTTCGATCACATTCACGTACTCTGTTTGCTTCCACTGCTTGTTGGACTGCGCTGCGCTGATGTTGGTGCTTCGCAACAATGGTCTTCTCGTGCAGTTCAATAAAATCTCTGATTGTTCTTAAAACTGAACTTAACACTTTCCAATCTTCGAAAACTAACCAGCTTCGAACTTCGGGTACGACCAGAATGGAAATCCTGGGACGTGTCCAGTTCTTTTATGAACCAACAATGAGGATTGACATTAACGTATTGCCGTCGTCCACGATACCCAGTCGGGAAAAATGCAAAGTCATTTAGTCTTGAAGTTTCGTTGAACGCCAGCAATTCCCTAGCCATCTTCTTAAAAGACTGACGCACGAGTGGACTTACAACCGCTCTGTTTGCATTTCATTCTCTTCCCGTTTATTTTTCAAGATTTTTTATAAAGTTGGGAGAATATGGATCCGCCATTCATTTCCTAGTTTTGTCGAAATGCAATGATGAAGCGTTTCAGATGGCCCAGCAACATGGTCAGATGGAGGTATCTTTGCATGAGTGTTACTTTTAGGTGTAATTTGTTTTGTGTTTTAAGTAAGCCTCATATTCCCAGCTGCTTGGGAAGATTGGGTTGCCCGTTTTGGTTTCTGGCGCGATTGATTCGAGGAGCGGCTTTTAGTTGTTTTCGCGTAAAAGATAGAAGGGACGTTGAAATACACCTCTTGCGTTTTTCAACAATACATGCCGAGGGAGAGAAGTGCTTAAAATAACTGTGACGTTCCTGCTGGAAATTTTTCGGCACGTGCAGGAGGTTGCAGCTGTTTCTCACTTCATGTTTTTAGTGTAAATCTTGCTTTACATTTTCCTTGCTATCGGAATCACGCATAATGAGAAAAAACGTGTTAATTGTTTCAGTTTATCGACGTCTTTCATCGGTTACGTTTCCGCCTTTACCTTCCGGAAAATGATTTGAACCAAAATGTTTCCCCGTTCTTCTATTTTATTGTTCCAGTCTTAAACAGGAATACCAATGCGATTGTGGTTCTTCGAATTTTTTGTTTTTGAAAAGATTTCGCGCATTTATTAACTTTTCACCGACAGACATACGCTGACATCATCGGTGATGATGCAACTGCCGAGGATTTCAAAAGTATTGCCGCCGTTCACTTCGAAAATGACAAAAATCATCTTTTGGCTGGAAAGTTCTTTGCGAAGTGTGGCGAATACCAGCGGGTAAGCAACTTTTCATGCCCAGAAGCCACCAAAGCGTTCCGCTACGTGAAAATTTACAGGTTTTGTGGCAGTAGCAGCAGCCTACAGCAGCAAATAAGGTTGTTCGTAAATTTTTGGCCGCGCCCTAACTGCGATTGACTGGAGCCAACATCTCAAAACAACTTCATGAATGTTTTCTTCCGACCAGCATGTACTTCCCTGAGTCTCCGTGTTGTAATGATCCTTTGCGAAAGACGATTATTGTCGTATTCTGGATTTCTACTGCATGTAAATCACCAAAGTTTCAAGCTTGCTATGGCGTTGTATCGCACTTGGTTATCTGACGTGACTGTCGATGCATGAAGTCACGTGTTCTCGCCGCAGCTTAAGTTTGAGACGTTTGTTACAATATAGCACAGAAATGCGGTTGTAAACACTGTCAGGTCATATCATAACTAGGACGTCGAAAAACCACCCTACAGTTATCCAGTCAAGGTGCCCTAAAACTTGGTTAAATCAAATACAGCGTTACCATGCGTAAACACAGATAAAAGCCGTAGGCTTTCGAGGAATCAGCCGATTGGGCTCTGCTTTCATCTTTTTGCGATGATTCAAACTTGCACTTATCTGTATTGAAGTAACTTCACTCCAAAGATGTGAGCACTGACGATGCGTAGTGTTGTTGCCTGAAATCGATTTCCTGTTTAAAGATTTTTGATTCATTCCATGTTTGTTTCACCTGTGGAGTGAAGTTACTTGCAAATATATGAGATACAAAACAGGCAGTAAACTGAAAAACCAAGCAAATGAAACCATTATATTCTGTGAGAAGATAGATGTAAAAACAATAAGGCATATATCGAAACATGGTTTAATCAAAACAAACCTATTCATATTGTGCAAAGGAAGAATCTTTAAAGTGTTTGGAGAACGTGCCATGTGGCAAAGATTTCAAACTCTCTTCTATTTCTGTCCAGAGTGCAGCTCCGCGAAGAGAAATTGTCTTTTTACCAGAATTCGTAGAAATCCATTGCACGGATTAATTTTGGTTGTCAGCGAGTCTGGTTTGGTTTTGTGTGATGCAGCGCTTCTAATGCGTATATTTTCGTTCACAGGCTCTGAAACATTACCTCCGTTGCTCAGCGTCGGACAATGCGGACGAAGCCATCGGAATGGCAATCGAAGCCGTTGCGCGAGCCAAGTCCGACAATCTCACTAAACAGCTGATAGATTTCTTGCTGGGAGAAGTGGACGGTGTGCCACGGGTATGTGTATGGTGCTCTGCTCGAATAGTAATGATCTGAAAATCACCGTGACTCTGGCATACGACCTGAACCTATTCGTGTTGTTTACACCCAGATCAACTAGAGTGTGCACTAAACAAGGAGTCCGCAAATACTTTTGAGCACGACCCTAAAATACAGTTGAAAATTCTCGCGACCCAAGCATTTCGTGAGCACATAATTTTATAGAAAATACTTCACACATAATTTTATAGAAAATACTTTCGTGAGCACATAATTTTATAGAAAATACTTTATTATTTCGCGACCCAGAGTGGAAGGTCTCGTTTGGGTGGCGACCCACTATTTGCGGGCCCCTGCACTAAACCACTGAAAATGTTACTTTCATCATAACACTGCCCCGCTAATGTTGATTTTTGCCAGAATCATATACCTGGTCTTCTTTGAGCCTGCTCTAACAAACACGGTGTGGTTTTTGGACTGAGCTACACGTAACCTCATTTGCTGTTTGCGGTACATTAACAGCAAGCTCGTCGCGTTGGAATTTTAATCGTCGCATTGCTGCTTCCCAGTCAAAGACTTCACCAGAAAAGTGTTAATTTTATATGCCTGTCATTTTTGACAAGCATTTAAGGCAGCAGCTTGTTGACTCAGCTTAAGTTTTTTCAGTTCTTTTATTTTGTCTGAGTTGACCTTAACGTTACACAGGACGCCAACTTCCTATTCAAACTATACGTGGCGTTGGAGAAATACAGCGACGCTGCGCACACGGCTGTTATTATATCAAAAGAAGAACAGAACAACGGGAACTACAGAAGAGCAAGAGATTTGTTGTTCAGGTGGCGAAATGTGTGCTGTTGTTTACATTGCATTTATCTCGGTTCTTTTCATTTCTCTCTGAAAAACTTACAACATATGTTTGTGCCTTGCGTCTGCAAATGTAGACTCGGCACTTGACAATTCAGAAATAAAAGTCAAGACTTTCCTTTAACACTGCCTAAATACTTGCTCAGTATGCTGAGAGAGCTGAAAAATCGTCACATCAAAGTTCCAGCCGAAATGGAAAACAACCTGGTGATCCTTCACTCGTATCTTCTTGTGAAAAATCATGTGAAGCGTAACGACCACCTGAAAGCGGCCCGGATGTTGATTCGCGTCGCTGAAAACATCTCCAAGTTTCCGCTGCGTAAGTGCAAAGTGCAGCGTAATGAATAATTCGTCTTCGCACTTGACAGCGTTAAGGACTGACTTCTCTGGTCAAGTCCTACTTTTATGATATCGTTAATGTTTTTCTTACCTTGATGGTGCAGTTTAACCATGCTTGTCTCCCATCCTTCAAAACTAAGATCCATCTGTGCATTCATCTGCAAAAACTGACGATGGCCTCATAAGGTCTTGGCAGAAATAGGCGCAGATGTTGTACATGTATTGGGAGTCAACCTTGGCCATGCTCAATAGAAAATCTGAGCCGCAGTTAACATCACTATCGGATAGTGTGCACAGTCAAGTGTGCTTCAACCAACTCTGTACAAGATGTCCATTACGTTAATAGGTTTTCTGTCCTGGAGGTCTGCAAAGCAAATGTTGTTTATCCTCTAAAAATTTTTGATCGACTCGGCTGCTTGATTGCTGACTCATAAAATATCAATCTTGGCATGTGTCTCAGCTGTCCTTGAGAATGTGCTGGTAATTGAAAAAATATAAGGTTGCAAAACTGCGCGTGCCCCCCCTGGTGGTGTAGCTGATGTTGGTGTTTGCACATAAGTGCGCATGCCCGACAGTAGTAGGTGCCTTCGCTGGAATGAGTTGAACATTTACAGCATCAACACGAAATGTATTCGCGTATGCTCAAATCATTTCCATCCTTTGCAGACATTGTCCAGATATTAACGACAACAGTCATTGAATGCCACCGATCGAATTTGCGCAACTCTTCTTTCAGCTACGCGGCCATGCTTATGAGGCCGGAATACCGAAACAAAATTGATCCCAAGTACAAGAAAAAGATTGAACAAATCGTCAGGTGACCTGCTTGTGCGCCTTTCGAGACAAAGCCACTAGTGTTGCATGACTACTTCATTCGTTGGCCATGTGGAGAGCATGTTGATAGGATTTTGTGAACGCTTTTCCAGATGGTCAGAACAGTTTGACAGCCTAGACTCCCGAATCGTACCTTACGTAATGATTGGACAGTATTACGACTTGTCACTCAATTTTTATCTGTTGCTTAACACGTGGATAGTTTAATTCTTCAAGTAACTGCCCTCGTAGCATATTTTTGGTTTTATATGCTGTTTGTGTTCTCCTGTGGTGTATAAGGAAACTTTTTGAACGCGTAACAGAGCGGGTTGGTGTTTTTTTTCTTTGTGCTTCAAAATAAGAAAAAAACTGCTGTATAAGAAAGACAGTTTATTCTTATGTTTCAGTTATTTAGGATCGTCTGCAGAGCCTTTCTCACGTTTTTACGAAGCCCGTTGATAAAATAACTTATGTTCTTTTGTAAGCTTTGTCCAACAACTGTATCAGTAGTATGTCATTTTTTAAGCCTAACTTCCACGATAACCTTCTGTTTCTTCTGCAGAAAAACAGGAGGTAATGCCGAGGAAGAAGAGGAACCTACGTCACCATGTCCATACTGCGAGTTTGATTTAACAGAAACGGAGTTGATTTGTCCGAGTTGTCGGAATACAGTTCCTTTCTGTATTGCGACGGTAAGTTACGTTCAGGGATGTAGTGCTAACAAAAAAGGTGTGGGGACGCTCCCAAAAAACTAGCCATTTTAAAACAGTTTCAAACTCATTTTAAAGCAAAACATAAAAAAGGTGTGGGAACGCTGTTTCCACGCGTTCCCACCCCACTGCGCCCCTGGTTGCGTTGCAGCAGTACATTGTTGAATGGACACCACCGGCCCGGAATCGATGCGATGACTTGGTGCAGAGACGCTTTGAAACGAAATGTAAACAGTTTCTTTTTTTGGACCAGCTGTGTTTGTGGAATTCGTTCAAACTCGTGTGTGCAAATCACAGTCTTGGTAGGTCTTGCTAAAAACGAAAATATTACGTTAAAATCTTGGAAACGCTAGATAAGTATTTCGAAGCAGAGTTGAATTAACATTTAAGTCTATGCTTTTAATTGCATATTTCGTTGTGACAAACTTGTGTAAAATCACAAACTTCCCGTTGTTGCTCAGACTGCGGTGTTTGAAGCACTAGGAGTCCTCACTTAGAGACCCGGATGTTGATAATTGTGAAAAAGACTCTGGAGTTAACCTTAAGTTCCCAGCACGTGCTTCACCCCAAGTAACAGCATTAATGCAAAGTTTCATGAATATCTTTCGCAAGTGCTCACGACCAAAAATATTTGATGACATAAACCTTTTGAATTTAATCTCCGAGTTTTAACGATTTTCGGAAAGCAGAGCATACCAATGAAACGTATAAGACTAAGTAAAACTTACGGCGACGTTTGTGATGCGAGTCCTTTGCTGGAACTCCTTTCGGTTTTAAATGTCAACAGGGCCATGAAAAGAATTTTGCTATTTTGTATTTAGAATTTTAAACTGTGAGCAGGAATTTTAAAAACTGTAGTTTTGTAACGTAATTTTCAATTTTAACTCCAGATGCTTATGTCGATTTAGAGCAGCTGTGTCCAAACGAAATTGCTCACTGAGCCAAAAATTATGTCACTATATTACCCAGGCCGCACATTGAATGACTTACTTTGATCTTAGCAAAGTAAAGTTTTTAAGCTAATGTACTGAAAGTGATCGAATCCTAACTGCAATGGTAACGACTGTTTGGCACCATTAACACCATTATGTGATTTCATAGGCAAGTTTAGTGCCAATGGAACAAGAAAAATGGTAAAAAGTTTTGCAACAAGATGGAAGTGGACATATGAAAATCTCCCAGTACGCGGTACAGACGTAATAGAGGTACTGAGGACCACCTGCACCAAAAATGTCAAATTTAAGATTGTCAAAATAAGGACGGGTTATCAGTATATAGGCTACTTTCCCTACAGCGAAAACCTAAACTGGGCAGCATGCGCGCCGCTGGTAGGACATAGCTGATTTAGATGAACAAAGATCACTACTTTAAAAAAGTGGATGATTCAAACTTTTTTTCAATGTTTCGCTCGATTTCGTTTTCAGCAAGATTTGCAACATACATTTAGCAGTTGGTGAACGACTAATTCAGTGCGTGATGCGGTCGAAGAATCTCTGCACTGGATCTCGAACGAATTCTGATGATAAACCTTTTGACGAAGGGTGCCATGATTTGCATCTCAGTCTTAAAGTCTTTGTATACCTAGTCGCTTGCACAGAGGGCTTGACAATCTGTCGCCATCGCAAGTGTCCGCTACTCCCCTTATACTGGAATAAGTCCCAGCTGCTGCTGGCAGTGCAGTCTCGTGAAGATGTTCGAACAAACTCACGCCTGGACATATGTGGGTTACTGTAAATTGGTTGAGATCGAGACTTCGTCGAGGCGAGACCAAAACATGAATGTTCGAAATCGAGACTCGAGATCTGGAAGTTTCTCAGCTGGCGACTGAAACCCGGCTCCATGTCTTGTACTGCAGCAACATATCTGACCCGTCGTCAATATTTTTCTTGATTCAGTCAGAAATCTGTAAAAATGACTCGTAAAAAGAGGTTGTTGGAGCAGCAAATTTGTCGAACATCACCTAATCACCTATTTTTGTCCACTTCTGCAGTTTTTCCTTCCGCTAGGATATGCCTGACAATGAGCAAGTTGATTTGCTGGAGTTTTACCTTTGCCATTTTGATGTAACATTCCAAGTACCGAGACAAGGCCGAAACTTAGTCTTCGGGTTGGACTACGTCACTGGTGAAGCCCAGTTTGTTTTCAAACTGAAATAAATTTTGTGCTCATCAATGTTAGTTTGGTATCTTTGTCGGAAAAAGTCGCTCATTCCTCTCAGGTTAAAATATGTGTCTAACTTATATTCAAGTTTCTCGGGTTCAACTTAATGCAGTTGTAACTATGCTAAAAGTGATGATGATGAAATGATTTATGTACTTGGCACTTCGTGTTATTCATAACTATTCGACTTAGTCCATGCCGAAAATATTTGTTGTAAGGTTTCACTCGGAATCTGCCTTTAGTCTAAATCTGGGTGGTGCAACTACTGGGCAGTGGGCACACGATCGCTTGTATTAAAAATTGACGTCGTATACGAAAAACGCAGACGAAGTTTCTGTGTNTGCATGTGCAATAGAAGAAACTGTTAGATCGCCTTTTAGTAAGTTTGCCCNTCATTGTGTGTATTCTGTGAAGCCAGGTAAGTGACTCAGCANTACANCACTAAGTGACTCAGCAGTACAACACTTGGTTTTCAGTGACCGCAACACCAATGCTCTCACCGCCTCACGTCAAATAACGCTGTGCAGTGTGCACCCAGTGGCGTAGCTAGAGTTTTGAGACAGGGTGGGCAAAACGTAACTGAAGGGGCTCCATTGGCCACCGTAGGAGGACCACTAGCCAACACTCAGGAAAAAGTTAAGAAATGATAGCGAATCCGGATGTCGTGGATGTCTATACTAGCTAAAGAAAACGAAACCATCCCGAAAAACGCACAAAAAAACAACGTACTGAAAACCAAAACTATACTAAATATCAAAATATAGCTAAAAGGCGGTGCAGTTTTTACATTTAGTTTACCCGGGGGGAGGCTCGTCCCCCCTTGGCACCCGTCAGTTACGCCACTGCGTACAGCGTGAGCCAATTGAGTGATTTCTTTGTCTCTTTGTTCCCGCCACTACGATACACTAAGCCTGGGGTCTCCAAACTTTTTGCCCGAGAGCCACGTAAGCAATTACTCAACAGTCCGAGGGCCGGACATCTTACGTAATGTGACTGTTTCGGTTCGGAATATGTTACATTGTGTCACTTCAGGTTTTTCGTAAATGTATTACGTTTTCATTATTGACAAAATGTTTTCGCGGGTCGGATGAAATGGCTTTGCGGGCCGGATTTGACCCGCGGGCCGTACTTTGGAGACCCCTGCAGTAAGCACAAGTTTGACAGAGTGATTGCGACGTAACAGCGAACGGTAGAAGTGCATTAGTCTGCCTCTGGATGCAACTTAGGTGAGCATCTCGTCGATATTACGTGCAAGACATGGCAATGAGCACAAGGTTAACTCAAACTGTTTTGAGAAATGAGAGGAAGCGCATTTACTTATACAGAATTATGGAAAACCATTGTGTCTTGTGTCAACAAACGGTTTGGGTGATGAAGGAATGTAGTATCAGGCAACATTATGAAACACTGCACAACACACAGTGTGCCAAGTATGTGGGAATATTCCGCAGCAATATTTTCACCAACTGAGGTAAGCATGAGAACAGCAGGAGATGATATTTAACTTTGGAAAGTCTCAGACGAAGTCTGGCAGCGTCGTATGATGTTGCTGTGATGAAATCAGTTGTTCATATTCACATGTACCCTAGGCGAGGATTTTGTGGCAGATGAAAAGCTGGAGAATATACGCCCTCTTGTATATGTGTATATTAATGGCCCTCCGTGCACGCGTTAGGGGGGCAGCTGCCCATGATATCGACAAAGTTGGACCACTCTGGTCTAAACGATAATAACAGCGATGCTACAAAGCTGGACAATTTAGGATTCGTCCCTTTTCGTGTAAAATGCTTTTTTATTTTCGTATCATGTGATCAAAATTTTATGAATGTTTGTGATCAAAATTCCGCGTAACACAGTTTCTTTAATGATCACAGCAAGCAGAGAAAGCATTAAATGACGTTGGGATTTATTCGATCACACGAGTAGCTTCTCAGTCATGGCTATGCTCTTGATACAAAGCTTGTGTTGTATGACGTGACACGTGACGACGATACAGGGCCGCAACCAACTGAAATATTCGGGGAGGAAAAACGATTGCAACTTGTTGTTGTGCCTAACAATTACCGGAGTTTTCCGGAAGTCCGCCCATGGGCGCTTATTTTAGGTGGGCGTTTATATGGTGCTAATATTTGAGTTGAATACCGGTACTATTTGTACCTGTCACCTTACACGGTA
>JGI24158J21664_10003710_pt1 | contig 19325 bp, 5 predicted proteins | sample Ectturendosymbi3_FD_21664 | JGI IMG/M metagenome (IMG submission 21664) | reverse complement strand
AAAAAATTCAGTGAAAAAGTAACACATCAAGAACACGTGAGCTACTTTCGGTTAAAGCAACTTGTCGACTCGCTGGCCGGGTACGTTTGACAGCGGCGAATGAAACAAATAACTTATAGTTATTTGAAAATATCTAAATCTTCCCGCACTCCTCTGCGGCCCACGGGCAGCGTGCCTGAAACCCCCGGTCCGGGTCCTCGTACTATTTCAAAAAATGTTCCCTAAACACATGCAAGATTTTTACGCATCATGCCCTCTTTAGACAGAGGGTTTTATCTGCAAGCTTTGCTTGTTGATTCATTTACTGGTCAGTTACATTGAGTAAAACTTTCAAAAATCATCAACTAAACAAACCGGGGCGTTTTTTCTCGAAAACAATACTTCGAACAAAAGGCTCGCTCTTCAAAGTTCTCATGCACCGACTTCAGTAAAGTCATATGGCTTACCGCGTGGAGCAAAAAGAAAATTCCTCACGTCATTTGCGAAGGTTGGGTTGAACTGAAGAGAACGATCGAAGACCACTCCTCTCACAAGAGATTCCGTTCCACCATTTGTGGAACGCAACAGGGGGTTCGCGTTAAAGAAACTGTGTGAGGAAGAATAGGTCGTAAGTTTGGTGTTTCAAAGATTTAACATTTTTGGCCATTTATAACATATTTTTTTAAAGAGCTGCGCGTATTATGTAAGGACACTTTCTTGTTGTGGAGCTATCACAAATACACTACCTAAAATTTGCGCATAATTTGAAAAAACGCTCATTTTGAAATATTTTACGGAATAAATCTCGTTTGTGCAACATTCGAATTTTGAAGGAGGCCGTTTTCTGAAACAATACGCGTGACGCTATTCACCTCAGAGTTTATTTAGACGAACTTAGTTGCAAGACGTGTAAAACATACATTGAATTTAATGTAATGCGTTATAACTATGCCATGTTTGCAACACCTGGATTGCATTTAGAGCACACCATCTTAGTTTTTACGAGATTTAAAGAAAAGTTCTCCTGTGCATTCTGATTTATTGTCAGTCAACTGCAGCAAGTTTAAACGTAGTTAATAAAATTATGCAAGCACCCGGAATTAATTCTATAACTTTTTTCATAACATATCTGTGAAATCTAGCAAACTGAATGAGAATCCGTTGACGATGTTAATGATTTAGTGAACTGCTGCGGTTGGCTGTAAATTTTTTTGAAAAACTTGAAAAAAGCACAGAAAAATAAATGAATTACCAAAGTTGGATGGAATTTAACTAAACTATTTCAATACTTGGCACACTGGTGACAATAGTTAGCATAGGCTTGCGAGGCGGGGGTAGGGAGAATTTCCCCCTCAGATTCGGGCAAAACTCAAAAAAATTCCGGCAAAACTGTGCCGTATGTTTGGGCAATTCGCTTAAGCAAAGTCATAGCCATGCAAAACTTTCCTGTTGAAGATTGCATTTTAGTGGCGTAAGAATTCGAGCAAATCGAAAATGTTACACCCCAAAGTCACAGGTCCCGGTACACCTTTGACAGTTAGTGTTACATGGTGACCAGGTTCACGTAAACCCTTGCCAAAACCGTCAGCAAATTCCCAACTGGTTATCTGAGCTGCTCCGTGCCGAATAGTTGCGCACGATGAGTGGAATCGAACAGGCAAAGCAATGCTTGTGATGGTGCTACACGCATCGTAAACATAGGACAAAAGTGAAGTTCGGTCGCAGGACATTGTCAAGGTTTCAGAAATTCGTGGTAGTCAGGATACTTGTGCGTTGCTGTATAGAGGTTTTTATTCCACAAATGAACTAGTTTGCAATAACGGTGCTAATACAGCTGCGCTACTATTACAATTGGGTGCTGCTGATAGAGCAACAAGTGACTTGTATTGTACAGGCAACGCCGCCTACATAAGGAAGTGTACACAAAACGAGATAGGCTGATTACGCCCAGCAAATTCAAACTCAAATTCTGGAAATGTGGGAAACGTGAAGTACTTCTCTGGGTTAGCTGACGAGAAACACGAATACGACCACGTTGATTAGCTCAGTTCAAGGTTATTCATTCCAGTATAAGTTCTAAGATTTTCCGTCATAGCAATATTTTCCCACCGCGATGAGTCGAATTCACTAATCTCTATTCCAGGGCATCGCAACCACAGCTTTGATTGAAAATGCCTTTATTTTTGTGTCATGTACATGCGTTTTGCCTTTTCGGTTTCGTTAGAGTTCAGCTATTCTCCTGCAGTGCTTCAAAACGAAGACATTGACATCTGGTTGAAGTGAACTAAAACAAACGTTTGAAGCTCGCTGGTTAGAAAGACGCGATTTTATTATCGTATTAGTGGAACTTCCCAGCGGTTCCCAGCGGTTTGTAAAATCTTGGACGGACTTTACATCCAGCTATGCAAGCAGAAGTAACGGCCCTGGCTTGGCAGCTGTTTATTTCCGCTCTCTACGCATCGCCTTTAATTTTTCTTCATGTCACTGAACCATCTCAGCAATATTATTGGCAATGCAAGATTAACTGCAGAATAAGGTCCTTGATGCTTCAAATTTAAGACAACTTCTGCAAAAAGATTTGCACTTCTACAAATCCAGGCTTGATTCATAAAGCGTTTTCATTTTCAACCATATTTACTAAAAAGCACTGTTCTAATTTATTTATCCAAAGAAGATACATATGCTCGGCCGTTCGTGGAACAGGGCATTCCCCTATCTTTTAATAATAGTATCTCGCTAGTCCTTACCTGTTTCGTAAAAGAAGGTTGGTTCCGATTCGAACCCACTGCGGTGAATGCCGCGGCATTGACTCAGGAAGGAGAGAGTGACCGAACCGGTACGCAGCGGCGCCGAAAGCGTTCGCAACGCTGGTATCGTAGGTGGCATCGTAGGCGTAAGAGTAACCCTGCGCATGTGGTTACAGTAAATTCAATTTTGTTTACAGTGGTGCATGTTGTTATTCCGATTTGTACAAGCATCTCAAAATACACACCGGGCGAACAAATCAGGGAGCCGCTGATTTGTCATAAAAATAGAAATATAAATGCTAATAACGCAAAAACCCATTTCCATTAAAGCTGGAAGCTTTATCTGACGAGTCAAAGGTTTATTCTAGTAATCTAGTGGTGATGTTGCGCTGCTCCTGAACAAGAGTAAAACAAAAACACAACGAATCGCATTAGGGCTTTCAATACTTCAGCACCCCCAGCTTTTGGTTGGTGATTACCATTCTAGGGTAGTTCTCCACCGTACTAATAGAACAATTGGCGGAAAAATACGGTGTACTGTCCAATAAAAATAAGCAAGCCTTACAGTTCCGAGTAAGTTGAGACGAAACCGCTTCATGAACGTCCTTCCCAATACAACAGGTAAAAATTGCTGGTAAGTGACACGCTGTTGGACCGCAGCAAGAATAAAGCGCGTAGTCTGTGAAAAATTGGTTTCAGAATCAAGCTTAAGTACTTCGATAACAAGGTGTTAACCTATAAAAGGACTTGGAAATGGTTCGAAAGGAGTTTTGAACACATCATAGGGATGGTAATAAGACTTATCATTGTTTGTATGTTCAACATGGCAGCACTGGTTGTTTAACACCACTGCTGTGCTGGTTTCGGAAAAACTTCATCGCACGGGGTTAGCACCTAGCTTGTGTTTTACTTACTCCAGAAATAAGCCTTTAATGTGCATTAAAAAGTGAAACGTAAACAACAAAAACCTTTGAAGGAGTTCAGGCACGTTCCTTTCTTGCAACAAAAAATGGCCAATGGCCGTTTGTTTCACAAAGTTGAGTTAAAAAAGTATTTGTTTCATGTTAAAGAAGACAAAACGCTTTACTGGCCAGCGGTCGCTCGACTGGTGTATTTTCAAAGCAAACATGTGCAAGCAGAACATTGAGTGACGCACATCAGACGAGCGGTGCTCTCGCTTAATCAGAAAATTTCCGAGGTAGTTTATGTATTTTCGGCTAAGCTTACGAGTTGCCTCAGCGATTAAACGTCACCAAGTTTGTTTTCGCAAGCCAACGACATCATAAGCAGAGGTCAAGAGCAGCAGCGCAGCCAAGAATTTTGTTTGGGAGAGGCCAGTCAATGACGTAGTCAGTCACTGACGTCGTCTTGAGTCCGGCTCTTCCTTCCGTTTATTTTGTAACAGTTGATAATTGATATAAAACACCAGTAAGAATTATAGCAAGTTCGTTTCAGGGGTGGCAGTGATCTCTTTGGCCTCATTCTGGCTGTGCCACTGGTCAAGAGTGCCATGAAGCTTCAGCTTATCTAGAGTAGTAAAAACCACGAGAAAGAAGTAAAACGTAATACAATTTGCAGTTACTTTTTCTGACGAGAGCTTAGTCATTTTGCAAACGAGCAAGATTTTATCGGCTTACTCTATTTTCAGCACAACAGCAGGTAGGACTAATGTTTTGCTGTTGTCATTTCTGATACCTGCACTAAACGTTCCTTTGTCCAGCGCGGATTCAATCGATGAAGTTCACGAATGACTTGGTTGTGATAGCGCACAAACATTGTGTGGACTGTAGTCAGGACGCTGTTCTCGTTGGCTCGCTCGTCACCTGAGGTTTTGGCATATGTGGAGTCACGTTAGCAATTTTTCTAACCAGTTTTTTCGGCAGTTTAAAGCTGTGCGCAACAAAGAAATTTGTTGTTTTCTGCGTGAAATATATTTCTATCGCAACGGTAATCAAACCTAACACGCAGACATATTAACATCCATTGCAAGCTATAACCATGAGCCTCGGAAGGATTTTTCCAGGAAGAGGATGCTGGTGGATCTTTACAAAAATTTTTCCAAGAGGGGGCAGAAATGGTGAGGTTTGTTTTTTCCTACTGGAAAATAAGAAAACAACCTTTTTTGCTGAAATTTTAAAAATCCAGGGGAGGCGCCCCTCTGCCTCCCCTTCCGACTCCCATGCCTATAACTCTGTCGAATGTAATTGCCATTGTATTTCTCGGTTTTACAACATTCGCTTGCAAATGGCTGTTTTCCAGGAAATATTTCCCTCGGCCAGGAAATTATTTCCTAAGGTGTGCTTTGACATAGCATGCCATCAAATATACACAACAACACCAGCAACGCCGAAAGGAGCGGTGTATGTGATGTCATGAGGTTATTAAACTTCACGCTCTATCAAGCAAAATCGCTTTGGCTAAAAAGTGTGCAAGTTTTTTCACATCTAAGCATACGAAAGTCTACGTGATACGTGGGCCTAAAAGCGTTGTAAAATCGTTATAAATACTTATCAAATAATTCATCGGTAGCGTGTTTATTTCAAAATCTACTAACCTGCCACAAAACAAGGAACGTTCACAGGCTTGTGAACGGCACGTGGGCACGCCATAAACCTCGCAAAACTGGCGTTAACTTGAGATCCAACCGGTAGAATTGGAGGATGTGGATTGGTCGGGATACCGTGCGGGGCTAAATTTGCTGTTTTCAATTCTCCTATAGCTGCAAAAATAATAGGGAGAATTATAAGATCAGATGAACGATGCAAGTGCGTAAAAGCAATCTTTTGAAATCAAAGATGGTGGTTTGGAAGCATTCATCGTAAACGTCTATTAAAAAACAAGTTAAATATTTCGAGTTAAAACCATATTGAGATGACCCCGTTTGTTTAATAAATTAAACTACACTTACATTTAAAGCCCTATATATCTGAAAACCTGTGAAGAAATAATCGATGCGTTTGAATCATACTGAATGTCACAAAACATAACGTAGCTGATGTTTTTACAGCATACACCATCTCTGTCACTAGGCTCTACAGTTTCAACACGTTTCGATCAGGATATATTGGTCATAAGTCATTTAGGTATGAATATTATAGATCGGATTAAGGTCTTGACTAATTGACTGGTGGTCTTTCGTGAACAGCATATTTGAAATGCAGGTTCCAATTTATCTTCCGTTTTCTCTTTTTTTGGAAAAAGTTGAAGACAAACTTTCATATATTTTACGCTGTATAAACACAAATCGCGAGTCGAATTTAACTTGCATTGAAATAAGTTTGTACAAGAATCTGGCGAAAACAAAGCTTGTGGGGGTCGAAGATGTTTTTGCATCATTAACATTTCGTGCTACCAATCTTGTCCAATTTCTCCTTTCTGTTACAAATCCGTCGTTGTCTGAAACAATCAATACACACCCGCAAAGTGATTTGCGTAAAAATTAATCAAACTAACTTGAATTGCTGTCGATGAGGTCGTCGAAATGTTCTTGACTGCCTGCGTACACGTTACCCGCATCGATCACTCCGGTCAGGGTGTTTCTTTGTTGGCGAACGCTGCCGTCACCTGAACAACACAAATGCAGGATACAAAAAACGCAGAAGATGTGCCGCTGATCAGAGCCGCGGTCAATTTCCTGAACCTGTCGCATAAACGCAAAACGTCTAGGCGTGGCACTGCCTAAGAAAATCATTGTTTTTTGTTATCAGGGAAAAACGTGTCGCCTACAAACACTTTTGAGGTAGGTAGCTGCTGATTTTGAATTTTCTCCTACCAGTAAACGCCGTGACATGCATAATGAGGGCGACAGGGCCAACGAAACGTCAGTGTCTAAAATATGAGCTTACAATTTATGTCTGGCACTGGTTGAGATCGCACAACTGGAAAGCATGTTTTCCCTTCCTGTATAAATTGTACGTCGTTCATGCCGATTGGAATGTTGTAGCAAGCGGGATCCGTGCTACCGCATGAGCAGTTCACAGGAACGTCTGTACCTGCATGATAAAATCGAACAATGAAGCTGATTACAGAGAGATGNACTCGCTGCAAGCACCGCAGAAAAAAAAACAAAATTGTTCAAGGTATACAAAGTTGCGAAGTTTCGATTTCCTNTTTTTAAACTGTAAACGCAGCAAAAAAATATTTTTCAAACGTTTGCTAAATTTATATTTAACATCAAGGCGTGACGTTTTGCGGTGGCTTTCGNGATTGTTTCAAGATTTTATATTCGCAAAATGACACATCATTGGTGAGTNCATTTGTCAAGACAAGACTGCGGGAAATTTGCTGAATAAAGNAAACGCCGGTTGAAACACTTTTTAACCTGTTCACCAACAATTAAANTGAGTTTGGAGATTCTTTTATGGCTTNTTAATTTTTCAAAACAAATCAGAGCAAAATGTTGTTGTCNGGAGGGATCCTTTTCATATTTTGAATAGACAGGAGAAATCAACTTGTTTTAAAAGTTGCGAGAAGGCCAACGCGACAAAGCAAAATTAAAGCGAAGAAGGTGAAAGCCTGGTATACCACACAATTTTCAATACGTCGTTCAGAAGTACTCAGGTTCAGCGTATCAACTCTTTGAATAAACGCAAGTCAAATGAGCGATTAATCAGTGGAAATGATCCGGCGCTTGTCAAACGTCATGCATCCATGAGTTTGAAACCGTCTAATAAGGAGAAGATCCAACTTGAAGCAATTCTATAGTCCTTCAGTGCACAAAATCTATCGATCAACAGCGCATTCTCTTTTTCAAATACACTCACGTGACGTGGTTGGTGTGTTGGTGAGGTCATGGTCTATGAACTGACCCCAGAAGGGCAGCATCTGTGACAAACGTCTCGACGTTTGTCTTATAGAGTCCTGCATTGTCGTGGAAATCACCCGAGCAGAGGGTAGTGGTAGGCCATCTTTTGCTCTTCGAGGTTGTCCTGTAACGAAAATTCATTTTTTGCAGAGACCGCAGTTAGTAAATTCCTCAAGTACAGTAGAGTGACACCAAAAATGGCTTAAACTTGCACTTGTCGTCATGAAGCAGTAAATTAAGAGCTATCGGTTTTTGCTTAATAAAAAATGGAAAATGATTAACCACATATATTGAAAGTGGATGAAACGGTTACTTACGAATAACGTAGGTGTCTAATGAAAATAAATTAGGTTGATTAAAGGAACCAAGTTAAACCAAACTTTTTAAAATCGCGTGATTGCTTTTTCTCGTTGGCGGTTAATAAAACAGTAAAGATTGCTTTATTGGCAAGTACTGCACTATTGTAACACATACTTTCGTAATTAAAACATTACAGTTACCAAGCCCATGAAGCAATTTTGTTATTTGCTGTTCAGTCATTTAAACGCAAAAAAAACTTTCATGAAAATGAAAATGTAACAGAGCTGCAAGTGCCTAACGGACAGTTTATAAAATAAAAGTATTGAACAACTTCTAAAATTAAGGCATGCTTACAAGAGCTGCTGTGGTGTACTTTTCTATATAGCTAGTTGGAAAATAAACAAATTAAGACGACGCCGCATAGGCGACGGTGGATCACTGAAGATAAACAAACCACGAGACATGTTTGCTTCTGACCTTCACAGTAATTATGGAAAAGAAAGCGTTGTTGTTACTCGTTTTTTGTTAATCCGTCTGTACTGAATGCAGCCCTACGTCGTTTCCGCCGAGCAAAAGGAGAAACGAAGATCATAAGGAAAGTTGTTTTCCTTTGTTAGCAACCAAAAGCTGTACGTATTGGCTAAACTTTACATACGTAGCAAAAACTATCAGCGAAATGGCAAAGTACTTTGAAATACTGTAGGCAATTGATTCGCAAATGTTTGAGCTTAGCACAACCTTTTTTGAAGCACTTTGTGCCTTTGTGGACTCGTATCCACAGCAATTATATGAACAGCCACTCAATAAGTTTTTCATGTCTTGCAAAGTTATGGAAGTGGCAGGATTTCGAAGTGGTGCTTTCTGTTTTTCTACCTCAAAGACATATAATCCCGCATAACTCCATATCTTTAACTATCAAGAAGCTAAAAAGAACTCATTTTTCAGCAAGAAATCTAAAGCTTGATTTCGATTTTTTCAACTGAAGTAGAGCATTAATATTTTTGTTCAGTGTGCGAGCTTCGTAAGACTGTGTTGATGGGTGCCGGCAGCTGACCTAAGCGGCCGACAGATTGGGCTTGCCACTGGGATTCCACGTTTGAGTGGAATCGGTCGGATGCAGACCAGAAGCTTTAGGCCAGTGGTTTTCAACTTTTTTCATGCAGCGACCCGTTTTGCAACTAAAATTTAACCTAACGACCCCCTTCCGAAAATTTCTAGTCAAGCATATGAAATGCAGTTGTGTTTGCACAATAGAATATCACAATGACTAAAACATAACTTACGATATCACTACGTTCAACAGACTCATTTATTAAATTGATGCACATGGCAGCATCATTGAGAGAGACCCGGGCCGTATACAATCACTCCACAGCACAACTCATTGAAAACTAGAATAACTCCCAAGTTAGCTCCCGCAATCAGATATCTAATTGGCAAACACAGCACATTCTTACGTCACAAAGTTTTTTTCGTGCGTTGCCAAACGTACCAGTACTGTAATGGTCATAATCACAATTACAACAATTTTGAATGAAAAAGTAGGCTACCAATTTTGCCAGGTGATCCTATTATTTTGGCTGCGACAAAAAGTGGTTCCATATGCGAAATATAAAATCCAGAAGTACAGTAATTATTAATATTTTTATCAGAAGCTCTCGCGACCCCAGAAAAATGGCAAACGAACCCCACGGGTCGCGACCGCCAGGTTGAAAACTACTGTTTTAGGCTAAACAGCGCAGCCAATCAGTTAACCGTCATGGTGCTCAATCCAAAAACAGACCAATCTTGGGCGCGCGCCAAATGCGAAGGGTGGTTTGTGATGTCTATTTGCTTGCATCTGCCCATTTGCCCTTTCATTTTGCTACTTCATACAAGAAAGACACGCAGATGCAAAGTGTTGAAAGTTATTGGACTGCGTGATCTAATATGCTGAGGATCTGTTTAAAACTTTAAGGAAAATTGTTGCATAACCCATCCAAACAACGAGATGTACTTTAGGCAACAGTTCTCTGAAACCCGTCCAACGAAAATCCCGCAGGTAGGCGAACGACTCGGTGACAAGTACCGGTGTCACTTTTTCTGGTATCCACACCAAGGTCTGACTCAGAATGCATGTCAGCAGTAAGTTCTTGAACGAAGGCATTACGAAAATTTGATTTTTCATCAGTGACTGAAAATAAGCGATGGTCGTCACTGCACCGGTGACAGCTCGGAAGGTTGCTGCTATGAGCACCGAACACTGAGAAAAGCATCTCGTCTCTCCAAATTTCTCTGCCTGCGGCAATGCTCATTGCTTGGAAAATCTACCGCATTGTCACCACCAACGCTAATACAGAAGAGCGATTAGCGTATTTCGACTTTTACCTTTTCCATCGAAATAGGCTGCTGGCAGTAACCTCTTGAATGGATGATTAACAGCTCCACGAAATCCATCGAGGGGATTGTTGCAAGTTCCGTCAGGCCTGTAATATCTGTGCGCAAAAAGTGCAGTGCCGAATTTTAAACGCAAAACAATTTGAATCTGACGAATAGCAGTGCAACCAACAGTGGTCTTTGACATATACACATTAAGAAAAACTACAAAGAAATCGTGAGGACGCTGAACATAAACAAGGTTCTCGGTACATTTCCTCTCGCATGCGACCAGCGTTTGACACATGAAATTATGTTTCGCATCATGCAAAACAAACAATTCCATGATAATTTCCTATTTATTTGATCAGATAAAAAAGATTGGCAAGGCATCGCATCAAATGCAGTACGGCAGCGGAAAGAAGGTTCAGGGGACATTTTCTTTTATCACATGCTTCTGTATCTGCATCGAAAGCTGGTATACCGAGTTTCCGTAGTAAGCAGAACTTAGCCACATCCTATTTAAAGAAAGGTGTATCCGTCGTATATCTCTCATTACTGCACGTCTCATGATGCAAGTGTTTGGTTAATGTTGCAGCTAAATAACAGAAAAAAATCTTACTTCTACTGAAAAAAACAACATACTTACTTAGCAGAAAAATACATATTCTTACTTTTCCGGAAACATATCTTACTTTACTGACACCATTTTAAATAGCACCTCGCACGTAATTGTCCTGCAGTTCAGTACTCGGACAAAAACGAACTTATGTCGTAAACAACTCACACAAATAAATCAGCTCAACGTTCTAAAAGGAAGGTTTTACTTAATTACATCAAACTTTTAATCTCTAATTTTGAAAACTTCAATGGCGTAGACAGGGGCGTCGTGCTAGGAAAAAATTTCAAAATGAAGGGCAAAGAAAACTAAATCAGTTACTCTTTGCGCATCGCAACCACCCAAATATCGTCGGCCGAAGACTCCATGTCCTGTACTTTGGTCATGACTGCTGTCATCAAAAACATCGAAAAAAACTTCTTATGAAAAATAATTTTTTGGGTTCAAAATTGTTGAGGGAAGCGAATTTCCATTACAACGACGCCACTGCTGGTAGCTGTGAAGAGCAGACATTACTTTAGTTGCTCAGATGATGGACATATCGGCTTGGATGGGCATTGCGCCAAAGCATCCGTAATGTTGGGAGTCTTAGATCCAACAAGTGGAGGAAGAATTGCAATTGACGGTAGAGTTAAAGCTCCCTGAATAGAAGGTAATGCAGTAGTTCTTGGCCGTCCTCTGTGTTGGCCAAAGTTGAAGCGATCAAACAAACCAACATTGTCGAAAAGATCCAAAAACGATCTGCTGGTTTGACCTAGAAAAATCACATTCTTTATGTTTTTTTATTTTCGCTAAAATCGTGTCTAGACCTTGGTTTTTAACATTAAGCCAACAACATTAAAGCGAATAGCTGTAAAAACATCACAGCCGTCATTGTGAAACAAACTCTTCGTTGTCTTTGCCTTAGGTCAAAATTAAATGAAAAAACAATAGCCATTAACGCAGCATGCAGTACATAAAATGACATAATAATGATTGATATCAGCAGATCAACTTAAGATCAGCCAAGAAAAGTAAAATTTGCTCAGTAAGAATTTGGACGGGATCTGTATAGTTTATTAAACATTTCTTGACATTTTTGTTGGATCAGCTGCTAAATCCTCGTCAGATCTGAACAAACACCATGCTGTTATCTACCTGGTTCACAAGCAACAGAACGCCAGCAAATAACTTTGGTAATTAACTGCATCATAAAAAGCGGTTGCGCCAAATCAAAATTTTATATAGGCTAATGCAGAAGCTATAGCAAAATTTGAAAGCAAAGTTCTACACAAGCGATGAACATTTACTGGTTCCTTTGTCACAAAGGATTGGTGAAAGACCATGAGCTCATTCTAGTCTACCAACCCTGCAATACAACTTCCAGTCCTGCAGTATCATTAGTAGTCATGTGAAAAGAAGAGATCAGATGATAAAAAAACAAAGACACATGATATTTACAGATGAGTGCATGCCTATGTGCGCATAGTTATCATGATGAGATATTCAATTCGAAAATTTCATAGGTGTGGAGAGAACCAACACTGAAATTAACATACATTTGTTTGACGATGCAAATAATTATAGGATAAACACCAAGTTGGAGACATATCAGACGACAGACAGATGAAGAAGATTAACCCCCATTACAAAGGGAAGCTTTACAGTGTCTGTTAAGTATGAAATATATAGCACAAAATAATGAAAAGTACAATGCTTTGGGAAAACCTGCAACTGTTGCCGGAAATGTGTTTAAAAAATAAATAGTGGTTGTGTAGGAACGATCGTGAATTTGAAAAATATCGCGAAATTTGTGGCATTTTTTCTTCCTCCACAACTCAAATCAAAGCGCTTGAAATTGTATGCAGTGCTCAGGTGCAGAATGTTCAAACTCCGCATACAGTGAACGCAGCGCCAATGTTTTGTCAAACGATGATACTACAGTGGCGACGCGCATGTAAGCAATGCGGAACTGCATGACCACGTATTTTCACGCTATATTAAATGTGTTTTTAGGTCAGATTATTGTCTTATTTTGATATTTGCTTTTGCATGCACAAGAAGTGTTGACAATGTGTCCTCGCTGCACAAAACGTTTTGCACAGTGTTAAATATTAGACATCTATTTGCTTTCGTATGGGAAGCACTGCAAATGACGAAAACGCGGAGTTATGAGCCAGAGGTGGCCATACATCCGGAGGGCCGGAGTCGATTCCGGAAGGATTCTGCGTTTTTTCCAAACCCAGATCCGGAGTCACATTTCATTTTCGCCGGTAACGGGAGTCTTCAAGGTCTTTATAAATGTCACTTCTAAGTAAAAGATTGCTGAATTTCGGTTGCATCGATGGTAGCCGGAGTTTGAACAGGAGTCGGATTCTCAAATTTGAAAAATTTTTGGACCCGGATCCGTATCCGAATTTAAAAATTTTGGAACAGGAGCGGAGTCGGATTCTGAAATTGTGACTCCGGGTACCTCTGCTGTGAGCTCTTGCAGCGCTGGTGTCGCTACAGCAAAGTATACGAAGGTTTATGGCTTGCCAATCAAGCACAGCCAAACTGGAACTGTGAGCCTGGAACTGTGGTTTCTGCAGTGCCGGATTGGCAAGTGCATCGACCAGTGACAAGCAGCAGAATCACTGTGTTCATCCTAGTGCTGGTGAGAGGGAGCGTACTTAAATTGCAGGCTCTAAAAAAGTTTTACAAAGCACCGTGATATGACACATTGTATTAAACTGGTGGTGAGTCTTACTTGCAATTATTAGCACATTTGGCATGTATTTTTTTTAAGTTTAGACAGCAGAAAATGAAAGACATGAATGGAATAGACAAGGCGTCGTGCCTGTTTTCATAAGCTTTTTTTGCGTTATCAGTATACAGTCACTTTGTACCCCACGGGTAGGTGGTAATTTTACTGCGTGCACTGACTTTTATACTACAAGAGTTTGAAAATTCTATCTGAGGTGATGTTGCATGTGGAGTTGGTCTGGATTTGCTATGCAAAGTGATATTGAGTTTGATTGGTAAAAGTGTATGGGCTGTATTCAAGAACGTGCCTTGAGCACATGCTTGATTTGACGTTCCCTCAGCCTCAAATCAGGAACACCGCAGAATATCATTTTGGAGTAGGCCTACAGTTGTCATTTGCGTCAGAATTGAAGCCGGTTTTAAAAGTCAAACTCAAATTCGTGCTTCAGTTCAAACACTAAGTCGGTTTCTGGAAAATACCATTATCACTAAAAATTAAGCCTGACTTAAATACTGCCGTACGATTTGATTCTAAAGCGTGTAGTAACACTTAATGTTTCAGCAAATCTTAAACTATGGCTACTTACACTTAATCAGCTCAACATCTTGGTAAACACATCTTAAAACTTAAAAAAACATTGGTAGCTATCGAACACCCACATATGAAGCACAATGTAAATATGCAGCAGCGTGATTCTAATTTTGTATGCGAAAAAAGAGTTTCACTTTAGAAGACTCCATTTTAGGATTGTGATCAAAACCAGTGAATGAATTCGAACACATTTAAATTAGGTATCAGTTGCTTTCTTATGTCCGATTCACAATGGCTTACCGTTTGCCATGACAGAAAACAGCAGTAAACAAAAGATTAAATGAAATTGTTTCAGTCCCATTGTCAAAAGCAATTGCCAAGTAAAATCACTATCCAATAACCTGTTGAAGAATCGGTCATGTTGAAATTTTTGTAACAACTTGTTGGTACAAATATAACCTGACACATCAACATAGTTGCTCTCTGCGCTCAAGCTTTGCAATAGTTTTCTCGGAAGAATCCAACGCGTGCAGCAACTCAAGGCAGGGCGGCAACCACCTGATTTTTTCGGGGAGACAAAATGATTTTAACCTGCTGTTGTACCTAGCAATTAAACAAGTTTTCGAAAATTCATGGTGTGGCAATTGCCCTGTTTGCCCCCTGGTTGCGGGTCTGCCACTCAAAGAGTCCATCATGAAGCGCTGCACGAGACTAAGCTCAAGAGAGTTGCCTCGAAAAGTCTATGATTTTATAGTTACAATGCGCGCTAAAATGGTTTTCTTGCTACAAGCGCGGGTTTTTCACATTTTATATTCAAGGAACCGAAACTATCTCTGCACAACTATATGAAACCTACTGCAACAAACAAAATGTTTTTTTTCAAATCTGTCAAAACCTCTCCAGCACATCCCCACCGAGACACGTTTTGTTTTTTTCCACTGCATTCTATTCACAACAAACAACAATCCATTCAAAACAAGCAAAGATTTAACAGATGCAGTTTAACCGGCTGTAAGATGTAAATGAAGAAAAAAATAAAAATGAAACGATTTCCTGTATGTCCAGGTGTTGCTTAGCTAGGTCTAATTGCGCGCAATTTCTTTACAGCTGTTGGATTTTTATGTAACTCGCCAAATGTAACATTGTAACAAACAAAAAAGAAAATCGCAACCAGACGCTGCGGGCGTCGCGATCACAAGAAAGAAAATCAGATTACGACAACGTCACATCACGGAATGTTTCAAACACATCAGCGTCTGGCAACCGCACATGAGAATCACTATCTGGCACATGCGCTGTGCAACACTGCAATAAAGTAGCGAACTATTATGTTCTGCTGCACTGTGTCTTGCTTAAAACAATTGTTACACCATCTGCAAGAAAGAAAATTACCACCAATCAAGCGGAGTTACGGTTCCGGTCGAACCTAAAAGAAAGCGCGCGTTAGAAAGTGAAAAAATAAAACTCTTTTTGAAATACAACATCGGCAATCATGTGCAGAAAACGGAACGGTTTCTAGTTTTTCAAAAATCATTCATGATTCAATCGCAGTCGACAGACGCAGTAATGACACCTAAGGCAGTTTACATTTTTTAAAAAGTTTAATTTTACGCTTGAGGTAAAAATAAATTTTAAAAACTTATCAATGTAAACTTGAGTTGTTAACAAATCTCTCGAAAAAGGAACAGTTCACAAATAAAAAACTGCACATTACAATTTTGAAAAAGCCGAGGAGTTAAATTATAAACAGGGGCCTGCCTGACCTATGACCTGGATCTCTTGAAATGCCACGTTACGCCGTCTGGTTATTGGTTTGACATCCGACATTTCAGAAACTCTGAAACAGAGGTTTATTAAATCTTTACCGAGAACAATGTCAAAACGTCTACTGCCTTCGCATCATTGAAAGATTCTAATTGTAATCAATATGTTAACACGATACTGAATAAAACAGATACTATCTTTGGATAAATCTGAGCTGCATGTCTTGTTTATTATTTTCAGCTGTTGGTGAAAAGGCAAAAAACATCCGCAGAATTAAAACGGTTAATTTACCAATGAACAGAAAGTGTAAAACTACAGCAAGCTGAGAAAAGTGCAACAAGCACTATCGGGGTATAGAACATCACATTTTTAACTAGAAACAAAACTTTTCGTTGCAAGACAACATCAAGCTAATCTCGCCAGGTCAACAATAACTCTCTGAATAAATTCAAAATACGGTTTGCTTATATATTAATGCTAACCACTTCGAAAATATCAATTCCTGCGGTCCTGTCTCTACCGCAGGGCAAACATGAGTCATGTGAAGTTACGAAGCGGTTGGCCTGTTATTCAAAGTCTTAATTGGTCCTGGTCGTCTCGTGACTTCTTTTTAATTCGCAACGTAAAAGCCGTCATTGCAGTGCGCAACAAGAACATTAATGATATTTTGTTTTTCACCCAAACAAAAACTTAACGCTAAGTGGGTTTTCCCAATCGGGTTACGTCACTGATATAGTAAAAAAAACTCAACTATCAAAAGTCTCACTTCTTTTATCTAAAAAGATTATTTCTTTCGAAAAGCAAACGCACCAGAGATGTTGTTTTCAGCGTCGACGCTATATATCTTCAATTTAGTTGATCTTCAGTGTTATTCTTTGTCGTTCTCTGTCCTCTGTTTTCAAAAAATTACGATTGTGGTGAATTTCGCTTAAAAAACACAGGAAACCAAAAATATATTTGATAGTTATACTTATAGTTATATTTATGGGGTGAATGTTGACATGTAAGCATGTTTTGCGAGTTGTTCTCATGGCAATGCAGGATTCCAAGTAAAAAGTCGTCCCAACCATCTGAAATAAGAGTTGTGCTTAATCGCAATCCCTTTTGACGTTTTGAAAAAAATCAAAAAATATCAATGTTGTACTCTTTTTGGTGATTTTTTAATTTACATCAAAATTTTGAGAAACCTGAAAGTGGATAAAAATCTCAAGCAAAATCGCTATCTTTTCGTATGAAAGGTCAGCAACCCAAATAAATTGCGCGCAAGGCTGTATGATTAAGCCTGATGTTTTAAGCACCAAAAAGTTGTTAAAAAGCTTTCATGCTTCTGAGCTTTGGCCTACATCTGTTCGCCTATCTGTCTCAAGTTGTAGAGATGTCAACCATAACTGTTCAAATAGCTTCACTGCTGCAAATGGCTGAAAAAGAACGATAAGCAGTGCGTATCCACTGGAGCACAATTGCTGTGAGTAGACTATATGCATCTTACTGGACACAAATTATTTTACCGAAATGTCTGTGAGCTGTAGCGTTGATTCTAATCATGCGAAAAATTATAAAAGTTGTGCCATTGAGCATCATTGTGTTTGTCATTATCATGTGCATTTTTCCTCATATCAGTAAAAAAATAACTAACTTACTTGCCAAAACAGGCACTAGATCTACGTCTCACAAAGTCCCGTTTAAAAACACAAAGACAGAAGTCTTTATCTTCCATGGAATAATGTTGATCGTTTTGAATACACTTGTTTCTACAGTCATAAGATGTCAGTGAATTGAGCTAATCACTTTAAAATTTGCCACTACCATCACATACGCAAACACACAGTCACTGTGTTATGTATCTACTGCCCCAGTTGTTCATGTGCCGCACAGGCAACTACGAAACATCTTGAAACAGTTGAGTTAGTAAAATCTTATGGCGGTAATTATCACATTTTGAAAACGATCTGAAAATTAATTCATGAACCAACAGCCAATGGGCCAATGTGTTGAAGTTTGAATGGGTTCAAGTTTAGACAGATTGAAGTTTATATGATTTGAAGTTTGAACTGCCAATAGGTTGAAGTTTGAACAACAAAACGCTGTACTGAGATACACCGTCTTTTGTTTTCAAGAGCATTATTTGTTGGCACTTTTAGCATTTCAAAAAAAAGTTGATAAAATATGCGATTCAAGACTTTTTGCTCAAAGCTTTCAATACAAGTGATCAGCATGTAATGATACGTGTTGTAGGTCAATATATATAATTGCATGGCTTCGAAATGGTTTATTACAATTTCTTGCTTTTCAGATAAAAATGAATTATGGTGTAACTGTCCCTGAACATCAACACCTATGAAGAGTTATTTAAACAAAATCTTAAACTGCGAGATATTGCCTTTTATTTATTGCAAACCTAATCGTAGTCGTGAAATACGGAAATGCTGAAAATTTTGAAAACGAAAACTACCTTCATGTTGCGGGAAAATGTTATTGAGCTGCTGCAGCAAAGTTTACGGCTTCAGGGAATTTTTCTAGACGCTAAATCTTAAATAACTGGTATAAATCACTTCCGCACTGGCAAATTCTCATGAATCATAGAGATATTTATGACGATTCGATTTGAATATTGGCTTTTTTGGGTACTTGCTCTTTGTCGTAAACCAAGGTGGAGCATAATCTGCGATTTCACTCTGATTACCAACTGACGCTAGGCAACAGTGGCTTGCAGTTCAAGTGATGTGTAAGTGCTTTTTAACTATCGTTTTCACATGAGTCACTTATAGTGCTATATAGCAGTTTAATATTTGGCCTGCTTTTCGGAACGAATGATCTCTCGAAGTCGTACACGCACGGACGTACTGTTGAAACCAGAGATACTCATTTGATCAGGTCTGCGAAACAAGCAATAGGATATGTCTTGTGCTTTGAACATCTAGGCCATGATTTGAAAACATTTTAATCAAGCACAAAAAACATTTGGTGTTGGTTTTGGTAATGAATCAAGATTGGATTGAAAAACGCAATCGTGGAGCATGCGCGAATCATCTTGTATGCGTAGATTGTCGAATACTGTCCGTATCAAATTTAGAGCAACATTAGCTTGTCCCATATTTTACGTATCATCTGAAAATGTCCAGCAATTCAAAGCTTTAGGTTTGCTTTATGCTTTCAAGTAATCAGCCTACTGTGCTCTGCTTTCTTCTTTTTGCGATTATTCAAACTTGCACATTTCTGTATGCAAGCACCTGGCCTCCTACTCAAAGGCAACGGGTTCGAATCCATCATCAAATTATTTTAAATAGGAAATCGATTTCACGAAACACTACGCATCCTTCGCCATAAAACCTTATTCAAAGACACCTTTCTATTTTGAGCTTTGCAATCCACGCAGTTTAAGCTAAACAGTTTAAGGCAAGCAATCAGAATTAAGTTGGAGGCTGGCACTAACTCAACAATGCTTCTAAAATCGTCCTAATTAACAACAGAATCCCAATAAATTTTGAAATAAAAGCATTG
>JGI24158J21664_10003709_pt1 | contig 19327 bp, 14 predicted proteins | sample Ectturendosymbi3_FD_21664 | JGI IMG/M metagenome (IMG submission 21664) | reverse complement strand
CAATATGTTTGGTAGATGCACAACTTTAATATTTTCTGCTGCATATTTTGAAAACGCAATTTTTATATGACCACAGCGATGGAATAATCGTTTTCAACTTATGGTATTACTTTCTCCACACGAAGACGCAAGCGAGCGTTTTAACTTTCGAAGAAAGGCAGCGTGCCTGACAAGCCACGTGTCGTGTTTGTAAACCTGCTGGACAAGGTGTGCTACAGTATTCCTTTAAGCTAAGAAATTTGAATAGCCTGCTTGACTGTCGTCATGTTGTCGATAACAGTGATGCCGCCTTGCATTCCTACTCTCTAAACCCGAATTGGGAATATGGTGCGTCGTATATATGACACTTAATCTCAGGTGGATTTATGTTTTGGCTAATTGCCTTGGGGCTTTGAGCCAGGCTACGTGGATGAAACTATTCGCTCCAAATGACTCAGCATCAACTAGGAGGTAACAGACTGTCTTGTTTATTAACTGCAAAGAGTTTTTTGAAATTATGTCAGTGTACACTTCCGTTGCAAATGGAAAATATTTTGTAGACCGCGAGTGTATTGCGATACTACTTACTTTTCTTTGGCTCTGTCCTCGAAAGCCATGTCAGAGGTACTTTGTGATCGATCTGTTTGATTTGACTATTCAAATTCGCGAACCTGTAGATGTTAATTGGGACTTCCTAGCAGCAGCAGTTAGCACTTTGCTATTTTGCACATTTTTTAACCGCATCGCTGCCAGTGAACAGGATATCGTCGCTGCAGGTAGATATTAAAACACTGTCGCTTTTCGCGATGGACCGTGAAAGCACGTGACCATCATCGTATGCACGTCACGTGGTGCAGGTGTTCTTTCTTGCAAATATGTTATTGGTTTAGTTTAGGGTTAGATTAGGTTGGGTTAGCTTAATTCTCATAAAGCAAAGGCAATAAGATATAGATGTCAAACTGCACGGAAGCGTTGAAGGCGCGTCGTGCTCGTGCACTCACGGTTGTCCACTCACGGTGAATCACGAAAACCGACAGTTTTTCAAATCTACCCTCTCTACACCACTAAAAGTTTTGTTGGGCGCTTTATTGTATGAAATTTTATTCTCACTAAAATTTACACCTGTGTTTGCGAGATTCTAAATGTTGGTATTTGGCTTTTGGTGCCTTTTGCGAATCAACCGTATAAGAGGTTTGAAACGTGCTGATATCTGGTGAAGACGCACCAAGGTTGACAGGCCATTGACAACTGTCAATGTTACCACAGTGCACAAGCCGCACGCTTTATTACAACCTCCCTTTTGAAGCGAACGTTCAACATGTCGATTTCGAATTGCAGGGCTGCGATTGCAATAAGTCATCCTTTCACTTTTTTGCGGACAAGCACATATAGGCAATAGCAGTATTGCAGAACCGTAGTTAGTCGTCATGTTTTGGATACTAAGTGGTTTTCCAGCGATGCTAACATTTCTTGATGTTCCGACATTACGCGCTTGAAAAAATCGAAATGCTTTACACTTCGAAAAAAACGTATACGCAAACGTTTATACCACTACTTCCCAGACTACGACTTGCACGCTCCTGAAAATATCGCTAATTGAAAACGAACCCCTACTACCTGCTGACTATTTAAAATCACTGATAGTTGCATTGATGTTTGGACTTTTGTCATAAAAATGAGCAACCTTGGGCGAAACAATCTAACTTGCTGTGCAAAGCTCGGTAACATTTTCTCGAGAGAGAAGTGCGGTCTGCGCCCTGCATGAGAAAAGTAGACTTCATCGCATATGCTGTCACCAACTGTTGCTCATGAACCAGCAGTGCCGCTGCAACGCATGACAGTCGTCAAACCTATAGATTTGCTTCGAGTTACTTTAAATCATGGTGGCCAATCCTACTTCACGTCGCAGCCGCAAACAGTGAAACTCAAATCAGGAGCTGCAACAAACAAAAAGAGTTTCGAACGTCAGTTTAAAAAACTCGGTGAAAATTACATGTAACAAATAATAATGCCACTTGAGGTTCTTGTGAGTCTCGATCTAAGCTGTAAGAGTAAGTTGTTTTAAAATTTGGCTTATAAGACGCCAAAGCTGTTCGAATTAGCTCCCTGACTCTTTCTAGGTTTGTCCACTCCGACTTAACCAAATGCCGATTGGTTTCTATGCTTGAAGCATTGGCACGAGTTGAAATTTAGGACTGTGAAGCATTGGACAACAGCAAAATGACTTTTATCCAAAAAGTGTTTAACAAAACTATGTCCGAATGATCAACCTGCTCAAGTTACGCCAGAATGAAGTTGTCTCACGTCTACAAGCCGTGTTATTGTTTCCAGATTGGTTTAGGTATTTCATTCTGTGGTGATAAATGTGGTATCTTCAATTTGAATGGACGGAACTGGAATGCATGGAACTAGTTTACATGCGCGCTGATGTTTCGCTGAATGCAGTTTTTTTATTCAATAAGTGTTTTTCAATTAACCACGTGTATCTGAAACACAATGCTTTCTTGTGTTTAGGAGCAGCTGCGCATGTCTTGATGGAACGGTTAAACACACAAACGAACATTTCTGATGTCCAGTTCTAAAAAGTGGTTGCTGTATTCCGCCACTCCATGTTCTTAGTCCCTGATCTTTTAAAGGGTCTGACAAAGAAGCAGTCAAAACTGTGTTTTCAAACCTGATTGCTGACGAGAAATGTATATCCCTTGTTTTGACGATTCAGAAACCGGCTACAAAAGTCGGTCTTGCGAAAATCGTTTTAAGTCTTGCTTCCGCTGCAGGCATCACGCCGTTTGCAATTTGAGAACTCAGCAACAACAACGCATGTCGTCGCGACAATGATACCATCTTCTGCTCTGCCGACCGATTTTTCCGCTCTATCGTCACCTCTTTCAAGAAACGACCCGTCTTTCGTCACTGTGTAACAGCTTCCTTCCACAACGCTATTTCTTTTCTAAACGTTCCCCGACGCGAAGCCCCACTTTCTGAGTATTGAATTTTGTCGATAAACTAATGAAATATTCTATTGTCTTTGCCGAGGTACTGGTGTCGGTGGCGCCAGCTAGGTTTGAGTTTGCGAAATACGCAAACGAGGCTTGGCAGGCTCACAAGTGACGCAATTTCTTTTTCCCTAGAAAAGCGACTAAGCGCTTACGGCTACTTAAACATGGTCGCTCATCTTGAGTACCCCCTGTGCAAAGGTCAAGATGCAGTTTATGTGAACGGTTGATTGAAAGTACCGCACATTTCATGAAAATCGTTAACTTGAGGCACCAGTACGGTGACGTCGTGGTATGTGGGAAAAATTTCGTGACGTTGTTATCGCAAGTTCAGACAAATTCTCGTTTCCAGGTTTTTCTTTTTGTTTCAGGATCTCAGGAAAAGTATTTGTTGTTTTTAAACGGCCAAAGCGCGCTTGAACTTGGTGGTGCCACTTACGAAATCGCTTTGCCTGAAACAAGACGGTTGCTTTCACCATGATGCAGCATCAACGCATGCGTTGATTTCAAACTATTCTCCTGTTGCAAACATGAAGCTCGTTAGAAAGGCACCTAAAGTTTGCATTGCTACATCGTCGCATGCGTGTTCGCTGCAAATGTTCACGTTCATCCACCGAAATCCAATTGTAGTTTCCAGACATCACGTTGTCGCTCAGGGATTAACCCGCGTTTGACTTGAGTGAATCGTGTATACCCGTGGACGGAAGGATTGCAGTTACTTCTTGCAGCAATGTGATTTAGTTTTTTTTTTTTTCAGTTAAAACTAGTTTTTCACTCGCATCGAAGCGCTTTTCAATGACGAGCGAAGACAAGCCGTTTTGCAGTTGTCCAGGTGTGATGTGTTGTGTGCGTCATCTGGTTCCTGGTCCATCAGCATTTCTGCGCACTGCTCAAACATTACCGCAGACGTGTTTTTGTTTGATTATACGACGTCGCCTGAGGCTTTGCGGTATTATCTGCATCAGCTCCATGTTAATTCTTTTTCCTGGAAAACGCAATTTTTTCATAAGACATTTGTTATTACACGAATCAAACCGAATTGGAATTTGTCAAATTCTGCTTCTGCTGTTTACCAGCTTGGCGCAACACCGCAGAATGACAATATCCGATTCATCCACAATCAATCTTTGACAACTTGCAGCAAAATCCATTTTGAGGTTGATAGTCTCATGCTTAATGCATTTCGTACGCAGCAAAGCATACAAGATGCTCACTTAGAGGTCTTCATCGCTCGAACCACGATTTGAAAATGACGAGAATACAGTTTTGTCGGAGCACATGCGATGTGAACACTGAAGCTAATTAGAAGATTCAGCGCACACAGGTTTTAAAACATCCTGTGCACTTCATTAACTCTTCAACAGGTTTTTGTCTTTTAAGTATCTGTGAAAACCTGAATCTTCCAATATAATCAAGGTTCGCATCTTGTCATATAGGAGCAGACAAGTACATGCTTTCATGCGTTGGTATTTTGCGTGCTTAGAGACCCTTGACTCTCCAGTCGGAGCAGGAACTGATCGGGCCTAAATTATTTTTGCGCAACTGCTCTAACCGCAGAGTGGCATTTTGCGGAACGGGCAGGTGAAGCAGGATCTGTACATGCATACGATCTGTTCACGTATGTGCAGCAGTATATTCAAACTATTCGTTGCGGGAGACTTCTCCAACACCGGCGAAATTCTGAGACATTGTGTTCTGTTATTTCGAACATGCAGCCTATACCTCCTGCTGTTAAGCACTTTAACCTTGGAGTAAGTACTGCAATGTTTTAAGATGTAAAATTCGGTGAGTTTATTTTGGCGCAGCATGACCTTCTGAAGCGCAACTGAGCAACTGAAAACATTCTCACGCTGAGCTGCTTTAACATGTTACTTGCTTCTGCCACTTGGTGAAAGGTCCCTTTTTTGTTAGTTAGCTAAGCATGGCTAAAACGAACTTGCGTAACATCTTAAACTAACAAGTTTCCTGAAGCGACAAGGCACAAGTTGTTCATCAGAGTTGCAGAACAATTGGTTCAGTAGTCACTGAAAGCAATTTTTAGATAAACTTCTACAGCAGTTCAATGCTGAAAAGCTCAACATTTGCATCTTTTGTTGTCGACTCGTTCATGCACACTCTAAAATCAACGTACTTTTAATCGTGTTTTTTTCGTAATTTTTTAAAAACGTGCTTATTGTTTGACGTTTTCGGAAACAACTCACTTGTTAATCTGCTTAATTTATTCTGTTTGATGTCGGAGATACGTGTTCTCTTAAAATGAGCGCCTGGTGGAGCCTCAAAAACTGAAGAAATGAAATAACACCAACGCGGAGCAATTGAAACTTGTATAGTTTAAAGGGAATTGCAAGTAGTTGCAAAACCAGGGAGCGAAAGCTACTTTGCAATGAAACGAAGATATTTCGCGAACGCTGTCAGACCGAATAACAAATAAACTGGTTGTAGAGCCACGCCCAATCAAACAGCTTTTTAATTTTTTTCTATTACTGTATGTCTGAATCTCCAAAATGCAGCGAAAATCCAAAGTTTCCTTTCGTTCTTTTAAATTTAGCGAATCGTTTGAAGTTATCGTTGAGCTTGAAGTTTGCTTTGAACTTGTAAATTTTATTCGAGTGTGCCAAAAGTTTTGCGCTAAACGAAATTTCGCGCAATGCAAAAGTTAGCTGTAAAAACATTTTCTTGGGAAATCGTCTGAAGAATATCTTCCACGTGTATGAATTTAACTCGAATTGTGTTGGTAACTCATATCGGCCATAAATCGGAGACGTTAGTCCTTGAAACAATAATTCACGGATTTAATTGCAACCAGAATTTTACGTAAAGTGAAACATTGAAGGTTTGATCACCTTCTAGAAACTCCACTTCTGGCTTTTAGCAATTTGATCCTGGCCCTGATTTTGTTTGTGTTGGTTTTTGAACATTTCGGTCAGGTGAAAGGCAAACAGTAACGTTTTTGTTGCCTCAAATTGCTACGCAAATTCGAAGGTTCCAATTTAATTGTTTGATTTATATGTGCAAAGCAGCTTTTTCCAAACAAACTGTAGTTGGCAAGATTGCTTTGGATTTCTGAGAACCTGTTCACGTGAACGTTTTAAGTGCTGGAGTTTGTGACGCCGATGCAACACCGCATGACGTATGGTACACTCATGGATGCCGTGTGGAAAAAATACTGCGATCGGCACGGTCGCATCGCAGTCGAAAATGTTCGAGGTTTGTCTGCAATTCTGGAAAAACCGCTGTGACTTGTAATATGTGCGCCAAAACATCGCATGGATTGCATTTACTGACCCAGCTTGTCACAATTTCTGGTTTTCCTGTAACGGACTTCTTGTAATAGTGACTGCACAAACGGTGTTTCTTTAAAAATTCCTGACAATTAGTATCGGTGCCGTCTTTAGTGCTCGCGAATGGTTATGCTCCATTAAGTTAATGCATGTTTCAGGTGGGTAGGGAGTTGACATGGCCAGACGTGGATGCGGTGCGGTTGCATGTGTGGCCGAACAATCAGGTCAAACCGTATTTCGGTGTTGTTATTGGAGCGGCACCGGCGTGCCAAGGCTCAATATCACGCAACAGCACTTTGCCACAATCAGCGCGCCCGTTCCACATGCCAATTGTCATGCAGATGGGAGAAAAAAGAATATCGCACGACGGGCAACTTTGTCAGGTAATAGGGGCGCAGTAGTTAACAGTTGCGACAGCGGTAAAATATAGGCCAATATTATTTGCTCGTGCCAGTTCTTCTGGCCATTCTCATCGCCGAGATTGTGGACTTATTCTCTTTGTTTCGAGGCAGGCGCTCCTCAGTCGAGATGTGAGAAACAGTTCTCGCTTGCGCATTGCAATCGGTCGCTAATTAATTAGAGCTATGGGCGGCGCGGCCTTTTGTTCAGACGCGAATCGGCGGCTAGGTGCGAACTCCAACGCCATGCCTCGGTTTCAAGGATGAAAGGACTCTTGACGACTGGGATTGCCTGGAGTGCAATAAAAAAGGCCGCCATATTTCTTCGATTTGCCGACGCGGCGCAACAGCCGGTGGCACGTTTGCACACATTTTTTTCCTATACCAGTGACGAAGTGCTTATCATAGTTAATTGCTAGATTGGTGGGCGTTGTGAGTCTGTTCGTACTTGGAAACGAAAGGGGACATTGCATTATACATGCAGCGGTACTCCGACTAGGTCATAGTTGTTTAGTCTTCAGTTGCGTGAAGAGGTGAACATTATGAGATGAAACTTTGTTGCTCGAATGAAAAACAAACTTCACCGTAGCACACAGGTAAAGGCTTATGCATTACAGGTTTCGAGTGAGTTGTTGTTTTAACTAATAACAGGACTGTAAGAAAGATAAAGGATTAAACAAGCTGAAGCTTATTCAACAAATGGGAGTGTGTGCTGATTTGGCTTCCACAAATTTTTATCAAAAAGAAAGGATATATTCNAGATGTTCCAGTTTGTGTAGATCGTAAAATCTTTCCAATTAAAACGGTAGTTTAAATAATAGACGCCTGNAAGCGACTTCAAACTTACGGAATNGACTTTGCGGAAGACAATTGCGTACGATCTTAAAAATGAATTTAAATGTTTAGAAGTGTGTATTTTCCAAGAAAAATCGACCATTGGGTAATTTTGAAGCTTTGAGCCAGTTTAACAGAACAAAACTGTTTTCGAGTTGAATTTTTTTAAAAGCCCTAGTGTTTTCAATCAATAGTACTTAACAGTGTTTAGCTTCTTGGTACATGGGCCATACTTGTGGCAACGATAGCAGCAAAAATTATGTTAAGGGTTTCGAACAGCACAGATATTAAATTAGTTTTTGCATTTACGTGGTGAGTCACTCTGTGTGATCACCTAACACATCCGTGAATGCTCAGTACTTTTGCGTTAAGTGTTTATTTGCTGGAGTTAAGATGTTATGTGCTTGTCGACTAAAAAGAGAATAATTGTTTGAATTTATGTTTTAAAGCCTTGAAATACGTTGTGAAACATGCAAATGGCAAATATACGAAATGCAGCACTTTTTTCAAACGATGGTGAGCACACCTCAGTTTTAAAACTATCACGTAAGGCCGGCGCTTTAATTTGCCAGTTAAGTCACAGCAACTCTGGTCGCGCGCTTCACATTTATTGGGACAGTGCTTCGCAACCGGTTTCGAGTGGTTTGCCTCGACAGTCCCAGGTAGGCCGCGAAATTTTCACAATTGAGAGACTTTGAACCTAAACAACGAAGACGTTTACAATATATTAGTTACGCTTCAGTCATTAGATTTGGGGTGTATCGCGCGCAGAACAGTGAGTTGCAAGCTGTGCCGCGGCCCAAAAAAGTTGTCAACAAGTAACATAGGGTATATTTCCTACGATTTACATGCGCGTTTCTGCAAAATTCTGCTTTGTTTTTACCGGGAACAACCCTGTCTAAAAACAGACTGCTTGTAATTTGATGCTACACTGCACTTCTATATGTTTCTTCGCTATCCCGTGCATACCAGGACCATCTATTCGTCAGGTGCAATTTAATGCCCCCTCAACCGTTCTTATTGTCAAAAGAAGAATCGTGGCGCAACATGATAACCCAAGGTGTTTAAGTCAAGTCGCGACAAAGGAGGCTCTTCGCTCCGCTTGCTGAAAATGAACTTTGTAATATTCTAACCCAGGGAAACTACATGCTGGTCCTTTAAAACGCATCTTCACGCGGGTCACGCAGGCAGCAAGCATGCCTGATCCGATTTCCCTCAGCCACTCGCTATCACACAATTCAACACGGATTTACTTGCTTGCATAAACCATTACACAGGAATTGCAATCTTCAACGTTCATGTTTTGTGCCATAGCAAAGAGTGGTATTAAGTGTGTTTGTTTGCTTTCGAATGCATTTCCGTTGGTGTGGTGCAGGCGACAACAAAATTTGGTTGTTACTAAGTGGGGAAAGGTTAAGCTCGTTGAAAGCTATTTTTCAAAATATCAAGTCTTATCACACATTGCCCCAAGAAATGCTATGCTTTACTCCTGGGTGCTTATTTCATGGTGCTTTCGTGCACGACTTTTGGCTTTCCAAAGGCCTTTTTCTCGCCAAGCATCTTGTGCTATTAAACATCAACGGAAACGCCGCGGCTGCATGAACTAATACATGCTTTCATTTCAGGTGTTTCACCATCCTTGAACCGCTGCAACGAGATGGATAAAGAAGTGAGTAAAGCTAGGATGATGCTTTTGTGTTGTGATCGAGGTTTTACTTTTCAGCTCGAATATGGAGTTTAAAAGCTTGAATCCTAACTGATATTCAAATGAAACGTTTTCGTTGCTTGCTTAGCGCTAAATCATGGTTTCGATGCCAGTGTTTTTCAACCTTTTTGCTGCAGTGGAATCTTCCGCAAATGTTTGCGTTACTCAAGGAACCTTACGCAATGATCTAAGTGTCTGTCCAACATTCTGTAACAAACCTGTGAAGCAATGGTATTGCTACAACCGCATAGAACTGTGATTGCGAAATTCGTCCCAGGCAATTTCGGTCTGTTTCGGCGGAATCCCTGGCAGCCACTCGCGGAACCCCGGTTGAAAAACACTATTAAACTGAAATTTGTGTTAGAGCTGACTGTCATGAAATCACCGTGGATTCGCCAGAAACGTTTCGAAGCAATACCTGTGCGCTTGAGTTAGGTTGTGCTGGAGGTGACTTGATACACATTCACGATTAAATTGCCGGACAGAAACCTCTAAAAAGTCACGTAATAGTCTTAACCGTCCGTTCACTTTGCTTTGCATCAAAGAAGAAACTTGCATGTACAAGTAGCACTTGCGAAAACCAAGAATTGTAAAATTTGCCTGTTCTTCATATTGCGTTCAGATTATCGAAAGATAACGCGGCTGGTTGGTTGACTGGAAGTGTTATGATAATGTGCGGATTTTGTTTAATATATTAGTTGTTGGTTTGCAAAGCAAAGTTTAACCAGAAGTGTCTACCGAAGCTGCAAGGTTTTGCTGAAATTTTTGCATGAGTAAAGTTGACGTTTGTGTGAAAATTATCCAATAAATCCATCAAGGTCCTGGTGTGAACTTCTGCATAAACGTTTGAAATTAAATTCACTGTTCAGAATTAAAGTAGCGTTGTTTTACTTCCCACAGGTCACAAATTTGACCGCAAAACCTGAACATTCGGCCAGCGAAACGGCTGATGAGACACTGAACCGAGGTGAGTTCGGATCCTGGATCCTGTGTACGTTTATCATGTAAACTTCAAAACCGTAGTATTTGGAAAAAATTACAGGCTTCAAAGGAAAACTCGACCTAAAAGCTCAATTTTCCTGAAGTAGAGACCGGACTTCCTCCAGCCCGATAGCCGATCGGGTTCGGTCTGTTGCTATTAAGCTAGCCTTGACCCAGTGCCTGCTCCATTCCAAACTTTTGACTGCTGAGCGTGCAACATTTCCTTAAATGTCGATAAGTTAGTTGTTGCACTCGCGATTACGTTTATAACATCCCGACCTCATCGGCGAATCACATGGTAGCAGATGTCAATGTTTTCATGATTACCTGTGTTCAGTTAATTGCTTACACATATGCATTTTTCCAGACGTTTCCAGTACTGATCAAGACCAGTCCAGTTTTGTCGCTTCTCCACATGGACAATGTGGCATGACGTCGACAGAATTATTGGCAATGGATCAAGTTGGGGAACCAACGAGGCGTAACAAAACTGCCAGCAGCGACGAAATGGAACTTGATAATGAGTACGGTGCTTCGTCCGAAGATAGCCAACTAAAAAATGATTCGTCTGTGATTAAAAGCCATAAGTCATCCGAGGCTTTTGTTGAAGATGCGAGTTACCAGCCTGTCGCAGAGAAGGCACCACTTGAGAAGAACAACAATGAGCAAATAGAACAGAGCAAGGGGAATGACTGCTTGCTTCAATTAAAAAATCAAGTTGATATGTTGAAACGACAAAACGTTTATCAAATGCAGATGATTCAGTACCTTCACCTGCAGTTCAATTACCTTGCGGCGTCTCAGCATCGCCAGCAGAGCTCAATGTTCGGGCCTGACACAATGCAGCCTCAGCAGACAATGAACGGCTTCAACCAGATGGCATATCAGCAACTTCTCAATAACGGCACACTGCCAACGGATGCAGCACAAAACGTGCCTGTGCCAGCGAGCGCTTTTAACAGCACTGGTAGAAGTGGCAACGTGAGATTCAGTCACCAGTCTGTGCCATTCGGAGAACAGAGCAACGAATCGGGGATGTCAAGTACTGTTGCTGGAAACGAAAGATTTCAGGGCAACCTTCCAATTTTCAGCGGTGGTTCTCCTCAGATACGAGAGCATCGTAGCGAAGAAAAGGCTAAGGAAGCATTTGCCTCAGCTTCTCTGCTCAATCCATTTACGAGGGCTCTTCAACAACAACAGTTGCAGCAGCACAAGGCACAGCAACAAGCTCAGTTTGGATTTGAATCATCGGTATTAGGAAGTAACTGCAGCATACCAGAGCGAGTCTCTGCGTTGCTGGCACAGAGTTTAACGAAGGACGGGTTGGGACATCATCCTGATATGATGAACCATGCTGCAAGCCGATCTCCGGTCACAAGCATTCATCGAACTAATTCTTCGTCCCATGTTGACATACGACAGCCACCGAGTATGTTAGCTACCACCGCCACCAGCAACAAGCTCAAAAGCCAACCGATCGCTTCCAACGTTGCAGAGGAAAAGCCACTAAAAAAGAATCAATGCAAGATTTGTGATAGAGTTTTAAGTTGCCCAAGTGCGCTTAAACTTCACTACAGAACTCACACAGGTACAAGAATATGTCCTTGATCATTTTCTGTGCTTTTCTAAAATTAGGTGTTTTCGTATTTGAGGTTAAAAAAGTTGTTTCTTGTCAGGTGAACGACCATACCAGTGCGATCTTTGCTCTCGTGCCTTCACTACGCGAGGCAATCTGCGCACGCACTACAACAGCGTACATCACAAGGAGTTGCCGCCTGCCCCCACGTCCCATGCGGCAAAACGCGCAGCAGCGGCCGCTCGTAACAACTCGAAGGTTTGTCCTATCTGCAGCAGCGTCTTTTCAGACAACGATGCGTTTGTTGAGCACATGGGAAAACATTCGCTTGCTAGTGAAACACAGCGGCATTACTACGTTTTGCAACAACAATATTTGCGACAAGGTGAGTTCCCTAAAATATTTTTGAAGTCATGTTACGTTCAAATAGACATAAGTTTTAGTTGGCAGCTTTGGTTCATGGTGCATAAAGGTTACTGCATGCTTGCTATTTATCGTTGTTAGGTGAGCAAAAGGCTTCTGAACCAACTCTAGCAGGCCTGGAGCGCCCATCAGAAGCCCGCTCTTGCAGTGGTTTGGCGTTGCCCAATGTCAAGCGTGTGGAAATGTCTCCAGCAAAGTCGGAAGCCTCCTTAATCTTTGAAAAAGATCGCAGGCAGGGGAGCTTCGACCGTTTTGACGCCAGTGTAGTGAAAAACGACAACAGCATGTCTGAACCGGGAGTTGCTCTTGATCTGTCCAACGCTCACGCTGATGTGAATCTTTTAGATCGCCGGGCCTCACCTGCAAACCTTCCGGCAATGGATAAGTCTCAGGACACTGGCATCCATGAACGGTAGGCCTCAGTAACGTATTGTGGCTGGTTTAGAATAAATGCCATATTTTAGACCTGTAGATGTTTTCGACACAAACCTCCGCTTTTTTAGTGTTTCAATGTGCTTGACTGTTTGCAACAATTCATGATACTAGTATAAGTTGTTGTAGTTGTTCGTCAGTCGAACAATGTCAGTTGTTTTGTCTTACGTAAACGCAATCGAGTTCCTATCAGTAAAGCATTTGCTCAATTCAATGAGATATTAAAAGAGCTTTGCCTGCCTAACAAAGCTTTCAATTTGTATGGCAGGTCTGACGGGCAAATACTGCCAATCCAACGCACCGAAGACTTTCCAGAAACACCAACCGATTTAAGCGCTGTAAGTGTTGCGTGTAGAGTAGAATTGCTTTATGTTAGGAATGTGACGTGGGGTTGAAATTCATTGAAAACTGACGCCAACGGTGAATTTTGACAGAACGACGCAAACCTACCAACAGATGAAGACGAGCTGCGCAAGGGTTCGAGGTCGTCATCGCCAAGCAACTCTCCAGGAAGTGGACCAGACCTCGACCAACAAATGCTCGAGGAATCGCACAAGTCGCGCAAAGTATGCAGCAGCACCTGTGGTGTGGCAGTCTGTGATTTTTAAGCATGAATGCGCGTTGTCAACTGGTAGCAGCGTTATGTATGGGCAGTGTTGCTCAGATTGGCACTTTAATTCGTCAGTGTTTCTCACAAATATAGCTGATTTTAATGATTTTCGGTTATTTTCAGATTTTTTGTAATGCTTGATTTTGCTGTTAATACGGTAAAATAACAATTACAATTAATTTAATTATTCTTATCAGACAAACTCGGGAGAACACTGGTACCATTTTCGCCGTTAGATATTATTTACATTTAGCAGACTTGTGGGTTGGACAAGAACATGTAAATACACGTATTTCCACTGCATACTTGATTATGAGATGCGAAATCGTGATATACGCAAACACCGATGTTCATCTGTTGCTCTGCGCATTGGAAAACCATAATTATATTAATTGAAATGGCTGAGATTGCTCCAACCTTGAACGCGCCGCGTTCCTTAGGTCTGTGTTAAACAAAGCACTTGACATGCCGTCGATTATGTTATGGAGTGTGTAGCCTCTCTTACTCGGTCTATTCACTGATTTGCGCAAATCGCAAAAGTCCAGAGTTCGTAACGTTAGCTGTACATAGGGTGCGCTTATTTCACAGTACATTCGAGGATCATCTAATGTAAAAATGACTTAATGATATACAGTAACTTGCTAACACCTATAGCTCTGTAGAAAACCCTGCATTGACATTGTCAATGAAGGTAATGATATTGAATTAGTTGTGGTATTGCAGGTGTTACGGATATTTCTGTTAAACTTCGTTGCTAGTGAATTAGCACATATTTCAGATAAAGATGTCGTTGCAAGTGATTTAATTTGATGATTGTGCCATTTGCTCCTTAGCGTTCTCAACCAGATGAAGGCCAGGTGGAGTCTTGCGATTCGAAGCGCAAGAATTCCCGCCACTGGTGCGAAATATGCTGCAAAGCGTTCTCATCGGCCAGTTCTCTGCAGGTCGGCCATTGTTATTGTTTGAAACTGTTTCAGCCGCATACCCCAAGACTGCCTTGAACCAGTTATAGCAGGATGGGTATCCTGCAACGCTTTGTAGTGCAGCTTTGACTCATGAGATGTCACGCATCGACAATTGATTTGTAACTTCGCACACAGTTCAGAGATGCTCTGCTTTTAGTACGCGTTTTGTTCAAAGGGTTAACCTCCCGTAATGTTTTTTGCATTTTGAATGGACTTTTCTGTGTCCAGATGTTGTAAAAAATGATTACGCTTGCCGCTGCTGAAAGTCTTTCAAGTTTGGAATGAGAGTGTGAGAAGAGCTGATAACGATGTTTGAGAGCAGTGGAACCTAAAACTGATTTTTGAAACTTCGCGCAGATACACACGCGGACGCACACGGGCGAGAAGCCTTACGCTTGCAACATTTGCGAGAGAGCATTTACAACCAAAGGCAATTTGAAGGTAAAAATACTCTTTCAAGGCTCCGTGTTTGTGAGATATTTCTGCGAAATTGGCTGCGGAAAAGCGCTTTTTAATAATATTTGCTGTTTACGGCTTTTTCAATGAGGTTGACTGAAATGTTTATACATTACAAATTTTGGGTTAACAACATCCACTGTTCTTATTTACAATCCAATGTGCTCAAAGCATGAAGTTGTCGCGAATGTATATGTACAAATGTTTATGCTGTCTATGAAATTAAAAAGTGCCTTATCTGGCATGGAGGCAAATGTTTAATTTGGTGAAATTAACAATACGTTTGCGCATTCGGATGCTATTCCGATGAAAGCTAGTGCAACAAGCATTTAAACATTTTCAACGAGGTCAACTTGCAATTTGAAGCAGAAATAGCGCTTCTGTTCCATACATTGGCGAAAAGCAATTCGGGTAGTAAAATAGCATTCGTGGGCGGCAAACGTTCTTCCGCACCCAGGCAGTCTGTGAAAACTACTGAAGCAGTCGCGTCCGTTTTCCATAAGCCCACCATTGTTTTCAGGTTCACATGGGCACGCACTTGTTTGGTGCGGGGGGTTCGCGTCGAGGGCGCCGCATGTCGATTGACAACCCCCTGATGTCTTCTTGGATGAGAAATTCGACGAACGCCGATTCCGTCTCGGGTTCCAAATCTTGCCCCTCCGATCTTCCCTCAGCGCCTTTTGCGATCGACACCAGCAATCCTGCCGCCGTGAACTTGTATCAGGTATCGCCGTACTCTAGCGCTGTAGAGACGCTGACCATTACGCAATATAAGTCTTCGTACAGTGTGGTTAATAGCTTTTGATTTGAAATTGCGTCGGAATGGCGCGTATCTTCTTTTAGGTAGGATGTAACAACCTAATCACGTGAGAAAAGATGTTTTCTACGATTTTTAACAGGCCGCAATGCGTTGTGCTGATGTTGCAAAGTAGACGACTCACGGCAGCACTACTTGGGGGTTTGAGTTGTGAAAAAGTCATTTTCTGTTTGCTCATGTGTCGGTCTTTCTTCTTTAAATCGGCTTATCTCAAAATTTAGATTTCTTCATTTTCAATAGTTCCTACTTGCATGCAAGTCTTGTTGTGTGACATATTTAAGGAAGCGGGAAGAACTCAAAAGTAGTTAAAAAGCTGCTGCCAAAAAGTTTTACTAAATTGGTGTGAAATGAAGCAATCTTTATTTTTAATGAGGTTACAATAATGAAATTTCGTAACTGAAATGTGACCAGAGTTTTTGTGGGAACAAAGGATATCGGTAAACTACAATTTTGCTTTAAAAAGTTTATTTTTGCTTGAAATTTTCAGTTTTGATCAGTCCCGACAATTTTCCAGCAAATTGGTTTTGCTGGAAAATCATAAAGTTATACACCAGAAAAGAAGTTTCTTGTATGAAGTAATAAAACTTGCTTCGCTTTGTCTGGGGTTACCTAGGCGACCATCAGTCAACTCACGCTTGGTATGCTCTTGCGGGGACAGATTTTGACACACCAGAGCAGTCGCAGGCCATGAAACGCACAAGCGTTGAGTTCTTGATTTTACTTATGTAAATTCGAAAATTGCGAATTTTTCCCGAGAGGAAAGAACCTTTGAAAGAGCATATGGGCGAAAATATTTCGGTTATTTGAAGCTGTTCAAAACTGTTCATGGTTGTTGCTTTGACTGAGAGCACATCAGTTTAGCACAAGCTTTTATTGTTGGCTGGTTCTGCAATATAATAGAGGAACTGTTTTGCAGCAATATGCCACGGCCCTTGCTCAAGGCATGTTCGGGCGCACTGGTGCTGAATCCAGTGCCGTCTTTCCCGCCAACCACCTGCCTCTCCACCTCAATCCAGCTGCATTGGCAGCGACTCATTACCTTCAACAAAAGCGGCAGCAGCAAGACCAACCCGCCAAAGCACCGGAACCAGAAGAAAGTGAGCGTCAAAAGGGACACAAAGAATTACCGCATGAGATTCCACACGTCTCGTCATCTTCAGCAAGCGCAAACGGAGAAAACCATTCCATCCAAGGTTAGTCAAGCGCCCGCTTGGATCTTTGGCTTTCGTTTAATGTCGGTGAGAATCCAGATAATTTTTATTGAAAAAAAGGTTGCCTAAGCGTAGTAAGTTCCAAGATTTTCATTTCCTTCAGGTTCTGATGAACCAACGGAACACAGTTCGTCGTCAGATGGCGAAGCAGAGCAAACAGAAGCGCCCGACAACATGTCAGTCGCCGCTGCCCACGAATGGCTTTGGCAAGCGTACAAAAGAACCCAAGGCCGAGTACGACAAATGTTTTGAAATGACGCATGCTTGGTTGTGTTTTGTAGATTTGTTTGGTTATCTCCTCTGTACGAGAAATGAAAGCGTGTGACAGCATCAAATTGCATGCTTAGGTGTTCTCTTGAGCATCGCTTTTATAGCGCTCTGTGTATAGCAGCTGCTGTAATGAAATCACTCTCTAGGTGCTAAACATAGACCAACACAAATGAAGTTTGGTATTCCCCAAAACCCGTTTTTCGCGTTTGCTACGAATTTACTGTTTCTCGCTGATATGATTGCGATTTGTTTCCGTGTTTCCAGGGGTGGTTCAAGGCCGACAAAGTGTGAAAAAAGGTTTCGATTTTAAATTCGATAGTCAGTGAAAAAAAATTGTGTGTGTGTTGGCCTGCCTCAAGTTTTCCTGTATGTATATTTCTTGGTTCACCTTGCTGAATCGAAAAGATTTCTGGGAAACGTATGCTGTATATGAAAATTAATAGATATATCTTAAAAACGGTTACCTGAACAAGGTGACTGATGTAGTAAGTAGCTATCGACATGTTAGCTTGGTGTTGCGGATGTGACGGCCTTGTGTTTTGATGAATATACTTTTCTGCAGGTAAGCTAAGCCGTTCTTTTCGGTGGATGAAGCTGCAGTCAGTCCGTAGTTTTGTGCATCACGTCAAATCGCCTCGGTCATACATATCCAAAGAACATGCTTTATTCCGTTCATCTTGTCTGCTTTCCTGTGAGATGCCTCGATCAAATTGAAACACTTCCTGCGGCTGCCAGAAACTTTCTGTCTTGTAATTCACAAGTTCGGTTGCTGCAGCGACTCATTGCTTTCCTGCGCCAGAAGAAACTGCCAAATATTGTGCTTGGCTTCCCCACTGGGTTACTACATTGCTGCTGATTGCAGTTATCGCGAACTTTCTGTGCAACAAGTGTTGCAGACTTGTTTTTGACGAACTCCTGCGTTAGTTTTCGTTTGTATAGCTGCTATGTAGACATTGTGGAATTCTTCGATTCTGGTCTTGTTCGTCCGCATTTACTTGACGAATGATTTGGAAGTTTGTGTGTGGATAGGTTTCTTCAACGTTTTTTTTTTTCGTATTTCATCGAATACAATTCTGCTGCTGTTGCAAAACCAGTTCAGTTTTATTTCGAGCTTTAAATGTGGAAGATTATTTTAATCGGACGCGAATGATTTCATAAAAGGTTTTATTAAGATTACATAATCGGAGCCGAGAGGGACTTGGATATTTGGAAAGATTACCAAATTTCATGCTTACCCTCGAAACAGGGCGTCTAGTTTTAAACAATGGTGGGCGTGGTTTTCTGAAAAGATTGCACACAAAAAATTGGAAATTGTTTCCTACAAAACACTGGCGTTTCAAGTACCATGCAGTGCCTAGCAGACACACCCAAATCTCTTTCCGCAGATACCAGTCTAACTGAAAAGGTTACAGGATGTCAAGGAGCGACTGTTTTATTGTACTTTTTTGTAATTAAGTTTGAGCACTCAAAGTCGTTTGATGTGTTGTTTCGCCCCTCCTTGACGCCCACAAACTCCTAGTGATCCAAGTGATGCCAACACGAAATTGATCTTTTGAGTTCCTTATGATTTGGATCAACACTCAGAACTATTAATACCTGGTTTCCCAACCTGTTATATTCTTGCGCACCTACAACGTTTTGTTCTGACCTCGCACCCCCTCAATTTATAAATAATCAAGGACTAGCTTTTAAACGTTTAGAAAAAAATTTAAATTTGATTTAATATCTAGAAAAATCGAACATGGGCAAGAAAGGATGAAGCAGATTAAGATTTGAATAGATTCTACAAGAATAATCACTTGGTTGAAATGTGAACAAAATAATAAAATGAAAAGGCTGGCTTCCAAATGTATGCTAATGTGTTTCAGTTAAAAAACATTTTCTTGCTTATGAGTTTTTCAAACCGTGGAACTATGTTGGTGATAGTAAAGCATTTAGGCGATTTCTAGATTTCGTCTTAATTGATAAAAGAGTGCTTAATCTTAACTCGCATAGGTATAGAGTCATATTTCTCAGACTCTGTCCCCATTTTGTTTAAGGACGCAGACTCCGAAAAATTAGAAAACATCAATTCCGACTCCTGTGAACACTCCGAAATATTCCAAATAACTCATATCAAAATACATCTTTAGGTACCATGGTTCTTAAAGTATAGTTACGAAACAGCTACATTACATGTCGTAGTAACAGCACGAGAAAGTGAATAGTAATACATTAAAGAAAAGACTGATAGCCTAGCTAGACGCACGACTATAAACGGTAGTTACAGTAGAAATGACCATCTGGTGTAGCAGACACATGTTTAATGTTGATACGATTAAAGGAAATAGTGTCAAAGGAATCAAACAACAAAGACAAGAAAAACCAGCCCAAAGGCTATAAACAGTCAAGCA
>JGI24158J21664_10003707_pt1 | contig 19333 bp, 9 predicted proteins | sample Ectturendosymbi3_FD_21664 | JGI IMG/M metagenome (IMG submission 21664) | reverse complement strand
CACCAAGATATATTTTTCCAGTTTTTTTTAAGGCGTTTTAGGGACCCGATTCGGGTCCCTAGAATCAGCGAAAATTGTCTTCGGGTCCCTAGAATCAGATAAACTCGGCTCCGTAGAATCAGAGAAATCGGATCCCTACAAATCCATACTGGGTATCTAACATTTTCCGCAAAAAAACCCTGATTTTTCTATCATAAATCCTGGAAAATACTTTCAACACCAAGAAATTTGAAACGACAGCGGTATGGCCGCATAAATTATGCTTATTTCTAGATCCTAAATTGCGTACTGTCATTTCCCAAAATTTACACAGCCAAATAGAACCGGTCGTTACTGACGGGGGACCAGAGAGGCGAATAGCCCACTGGCAGGTCCTAAACCTGGCAGGTCCTAAACTCCGGTCCTAAACAGGTCCTAAACTCCGTCCTAAACTCCGTGCTTTGCGGTTTTCTGAGTGTTTTCCGGTGATTTAGGGTTTTAGCACAGCCATCCACATCCGGATTCACCATCATTTCTCACGATTTTGAGTGTTGGCACCCTTCAGATAAGTTTGTTACTGGCTTAAATTTCTAGTCACGCCACTGAATAGAACAAAGGTTGTAATGACATTCTCGTCGTTTTAGATCAAACTATTTCAGAAGCATGGGCTTCCTCAAGTTGCCTCACATCTTTTGCAAGAAAAACGTTAGATTTTTAGCCATAAAAAGCCTTGAAGAACACACGTGCGACCGAGGTTGATTCACTTGGTCAAATTGCATATGGATGTTCCAACAGTTCTAATGAGTTGAAATTTTGACCGTGGAATAGGTCTACTTACTGCTATCGCAGTGTTTGCATGAGTTGTTGGGAGTTTAGTAGTGACTGCATGAAGCACAGGATCCTACTTGACACAGTTACGTATTTCAAAATTCAGCATTTTCAGTCTTTTGTAGAGACATAAAGCTGTGAGCATTGAACAATCTCATCCCGCTACTTTTGTATCGTGATATACTTGCAGCGAATCTAGTGTACCAGTAACGTCTGATCAGATTCAAGCGAGCCACTGAAACTACAGACAAATCTTGCATTTTCGGAAACGATCTAAGCCTTTTCACATGAAGTCAAAGCCAGTGCATAATACTTCAACTATTCCAACCTTCTTCACAGAGCTTGTATGCTCGATTATGTGTGGCAAACANAAATGTTTTATTAAAAATGTGGACAGATGTGAAAAAATTTTATGATAGTACAGCGCATACACAAATATGTCAAATATATAACTAAAATTACGGCTTNCCGCTCTGACATTTCATCTCTTTTATCTAAGAACGTTTCAGCAACAAATCTGAATCTAGCTTTCTGACGCAGAATACAGGACTGACCTAACACTGAACGAACTACGGCAGTGTTTTTCAACGTTTTTGCTCTAGTCGAACCTTCCACAAATGTTTGCGTTGCCTATGGAACCCTATGTAATGATTCATGTGTCTATACTGCTGCAACCGCATATCACTGTGGTTGCGAATTTCGTCCCAGAAAATTTCGGTGTGTTTCGGCGGAACCCCTAACAACCACTCGCGGAAACCTGAGTTTCCGCGGAACCCCGGTTAAAAAACATTAAACTACGGGATAGGTTAGGGTGAAACTTTCAGGGGCTCCAAACCTGAATCACAGTGTTTTTGTCAGCAAAAGACGTCTTCAGAGTCTGCGGACGAGCAGTTAGTCGTTCGTAATTTATAAACAATCCATTCCAAGTTATGATGTATTTCTTCTGGCTTTCTCCAATAAGATGAGACAGTGTCACCTGCAGGCTTACNGTTCAAAAACGTGGTCCACTTACCAAGTCTGATTGCATTCACTTTTTGTTGCNTGTGTTCTGTTCGGCGTATCGAAGTAGTAGCACAAACATGTACCCAAAACATCTGTGATGGAGCTCGTTGGCGTCAAGGACATTTCCGTGATAAAAACGCACCGTCTCCGCGGAGCAGGTCATTAGCAAATGCAAGAAGATATCCGTCTAGCAGAAGGTCTCCTCTACAGTGCACTGGCAGTTGACGGTCGTTCCGGCGATCGTCCTAAACTCCGATTACAAAAAGTATTTAACGCCACAAAAAGAGCTTCGGTATCTCACCAGACGAATGGCATCGATTGCATGTAACTGCTATTACTGGCGTGCGGCTCATTCACGCGCGACAAACAAATCCTTTCAAATATAAAGGTTGCGGGACGACGTCGCCCCATCGCCGCTCTTGGTGGTACTAGCAATCATGAAAACAGTGCATCGCTGGTAATAGTTATATCACGTTCGAGGGCGATTCTGCGGTTTTCTTACATTGGAGTGGATTTCAAGTTGGGTCTAGGCCAGTAGTTCTCAACCTTTCGAGGCTTGTAGCTTCCTTCCAAAGACTCAAGTAACTCCACTCCACACGTGAAAGAAGCAAGGAATCAATCGCAAATTTTAATAGGAAATCGATTTCAAATCGAGAATCCAAATAGATTCTATTTGGATAAGATGATAGGACTAACGATACGTAATGTTACGTGAAATCGATTTTCTATTAACAATTGCGATTGATTCCTTGCTTCTTTCACCTGTGGAGTGAATTTACTTGAATACAGATATGCGCAAGTTTGAATCATCGCAAAATGATGAAAGCAAAGCCCAGTCGGCTGATTCCTCGAAAACCTATAGAAAATCTAGAGCATTTATTTGCCTTCCAAAGACTCAACGTTTGCGGCCCCCTGCTCATCAATAAAAATACGTAGCTTTGCTTTCAAAGCGTTTACATTTGTTATTTTATTTGTCACGTTTAATAATACAGTGCTATATTTAGCAAAGGCCTCTACTGGTGGTCCCTGGAGGACCGCTCCGTGGCCCCCAAGGGGAGCCGAGGGCTTAGGTTGAGAAACCCTGGTCTAAGCAACTGCTTTGATATTTTGTCCATTGATTTTCGCAAATATATTGGTATGTTGTGCACTTTCACACCCGGTGTAGTGAACGCAGCATGAAAAGTCGTGATGTACAATCAACGCTTCACAGAAGACGCGTGTGTCGCAGTTAAAAACTGCAATGTAATTATCTCGAAATTAAAACTGCCAATCATTTTACAGATGTGCTACATCACAAAAATTTAGAGTTTAGTTTTTACAAAACTCGAGTCATTTTGATATGCCTAACCATTATTCGTTATATTTTGTCGAAAGAGATAAACCTTGAAAATAAATTATGTTTGTACAAGCGTTTCGTTACGGCATTGTGGTTTTGAAGTGACATTAGCTTTGCACAAAGCATCAGTTAAAAATAGTTGCATCCATGGGCTTCGGAAGATTTTTTCCAGGGGGTCACTGAAGGATTTTTCCAAAATTTTTCCAAGGGGGGCCAAAACTGCTGAAAAAATTGCTTTTTCCCACTCAAACTAAAAAACAACGTTTTTTACTAACAATTTCAAAATCCGGAGGGGGCCTTGGCCCCCTATGCCTCCCTTCCGACGCCCATGGTTGCAGCTTGTAGTTTTTCTTTGCGCCAACTTATGAATTGAAGTAATTAGTCCAGATTGAATTGCCATGTTTTTTTAATAGTGGTCATGAAAGTAAACTGAATACCACGACGCTCAAATTGGCAAACTCGGCGTCGCCACAGGTCTTTGCTATATCCAGTATTAACTTCAACAGAAACACAGTGTATATTTTGAAATGTTTTCGATGAATTACGGAAACATCTGAGTCATCAGTCCTGCAACTACGAGGGGGAAACCAGGTAATTGCTCCGTAATCCCGAAATTTTCAAAAACGTGTTTATTGGTTAGGTACAAATATTTGCAATCATTTTTCCCCACAAACATACCAGCCAGTTGCNGCCCAGTTGGTCATCTTCTTGTATTTATTAGTATTACCGAAAATATGTTGAGGCACAGGTAATTATCATGCTGCTAGTTGAGGAGTTCCGAAGTAGACNAAGTCCACTAGTTGTGTTGCTGCGCAAACAAAACACACGTGTTAACTTTCTNAAGGCGGCCCTACAGCAATACATACACGCGATTTATGAGTTAAAGCGTACAGCTTTCTTGAATGAGGTGCCAACATGCTTGCATTGATATTATTGTTGTTTGCCAACTTAACCATTCAAACTTTCTCTTACACTGCGTCAAACTGTCCTTCAACAATTCCTGAATGGAATAGAATCGACTGCTACCCAGAGGAAGGTTCAAACGAGGCGGGATGCATTTCCAGAGGTTGCATGTGGTGTGAATCATCTGTACAAGGCCCACCCTGGTGCTTCTTCGACGATACAGGTTTGAAAATGATGAAAATCGAAGAGGTTGTCGATATCTCATTGAACATTAGAGACAGTATAGTTCATTATTCAACATGCATCCATAATCAGTCAGATAGTTGGATCCTAGAAAGACACTACGTCAGAAAACTGCTTTCAAATATATGTTTTTCTTGAACTGCTCTCTGCTCTCATTGTAGTGACGTTTGGTAAACTGTTTAAAGCACTCCCTAGCAAAACTTATATTTACCGAAATTGCGATGGTAGCTTAACAGGTGTTACACCTGTTACTGTTATTCAACTTAACTTGATATAATCTTGAATTTTCGCGCAATGTGCTAGTGCTGAATAGTCGCTGCTTGTGACGATCGACGTAACGGAAGTTTCGACAAATTTGGAAAAAGTTGAGTTACACACTTTTTGCTACTGTATACTGAAGAATTTAACCACTACATGAATGGTACTAAAACTATTTCAACAAAGCGTATGCGCCTTATGCTTCGTATCTCTATTTTTAATGCCTCCTTTATAATCTTTTCACCGCGTTCTTTTTCATAAATTGTACAAAAGCAAGTTAATAATTTAAGACCGATAACTTTTCAAGCAAGAATGCTGTCTTTTTCTAAATCCTTGCATATGTACACCGCTACGCTATGTTTCCCAGCATCTTCTGAGGATGTGTGTACATCGTGTAGCTATTGCTCTACAAGACATGACTGCCATCCCGAGCCCGGTGCAAGTGAGACCGCCTGCACTGAGCGAGGCTGCATGTGGTGCGAATCCAACGTTGCAGGAGAACCATGGTGCATTTATTCTGACGGAGGTAAGTTTACTTTGGTTTGAATATTTGCTTCAGATTTCATGATTTGGGCTCTAAAAATGAGATATTATTCACACAGGATTTATAGCTATACAGGATTTACAGATTTGTAGATGTGCAGGATTATACTGTGGGAAAAAATAGGGTTATTTTTCATGTCGGAGAACAATTGCTTATCTTAGGCGCAAGTCAATGCTCGGCTGGAATTCCTGAGTTCGAAAGAGTCGACTGCTGGCCTGAGTCAGGAGCAAATGAAGGCGATTGTAAGGTGGGTCTAAATTTAGCGTGTAAGATCAGCAATGAAAAGATCAAAGTTTGGGCTCGGGAAACTGCTTTACTTCAAAATACAATGATCAAATCCTGGGCAGTAAAGCTCTACTTCATCAATGTAACACAACAAGTTTGGAATCCTGTAACAATTTATCCCAAACGCGCATCAGACTTTTACACCGGACAAAGCTTGTTCGTCACGAAAATTGTTCATGCTGTTGTGCAAAGTTACAGAGCAACACTTACTTGTTCTGCAGTCTGCACCCTAAAGTGATTTGAATGTTGTGAACCTTCTTTGGCGATTTGTCCTCGTACTTTCGTTTGCAGTGCGGACAAACTTGGGTGTGTTCATTTCGATAAAGTGCTCTGTTAGTTAGTGCCTCCTACGAGTTGAATTTTTTGTCGCCAAGCATCCCTCGATTAATTTACAGTGGAACTTATTTTTAATTTTCAGTTGCTGGTAGGTTGAGTTATAATGTTAGTTGGTTAAGTTAGGTTGAGCCCTTGAGTTATTTTTTATTTTCAGTTGCTGGTGGATATTATATGCGCACACCGAAAACGTCGGCAATAATCTCGGAAAAGCGCTGACTGGCGTTGGCGTGAAGGAAGTGTACGGATGTCGCAAAAGCAAGAATGAACTCTAAGCAGTGTTTTAACAAACTTTAGCAAAACGATCCCAGTACAAAAAGTGAAACTGATGTCGAAATTTTCCTGTTTTCGTAGGCTGCTGGCTGCCTGTGGTGCGAAAGCTCCCAACAAGGCATACCCTGGTGTTTCTACGACCCTGCTAGCCTCGGTGAGNGTCTTGAAGACAGTCAGCGGGTTGACTGCATGCCCGAAGGCGGCTTCTCCAAGACAACATGTGAGGAACGCGGTTGCGAATATTCATACGCAAACTCACCGAAAGCACCTTTCTGTTATTTCAAGGTAATATTTACAGCACATCAGGTCTTTAAATAGTTTTAAGGCCTGGCATTATTGAATGTTGATTTTTGTCTGTTTGCGCTATGATTGTTATTGCACCAAAGTTAACATTTTTACATGAAAATACAAAAAATAAAATGCATGCAAACTAATCTAAGTAAAAGCTATTACAAGCTGATGCTTTTCTTTGCAGTGTAGGAAACTTGCATGAGCAGAAACTGATACCAACAAAACCCACCGTGCTGTTAATGCTTAATTTATAAACCTAAACCACCAAACGCTTAACGAAATTACTACCATAAAATGTGGAGAATTGTCCAAAGCTTCATTGCAAACTTTAGTCCCTCCAGTCTCTGGTCAAACTGTGAGTATATTTTAAATCCAACGTGCAGTTCAGTTCTTCCAGGGATAAATTTCCACACGTGCTAATGCTACTCATTGGAGATTCTGACTATAACAATTTTCTTTGTTTAGAACTTCAATAATAAATGTTATCGGATATGTGTAAATGTATGTTGCGCATTAATTCTAACAAGAGTTTCAACAATCTTCTTTTGAAAACGGCTTGAAGATTAGGTGTTAGTAAAAAGCAAAACAAAGGAACTAGAAAAGTAAGTTTCATTATGAACCTACTACAGCCTACTCATCACTTGTCCCGAGTGGCCTGCAGAGTGGTCACCGATCCCCCTTAGCAATTCGAGGTACTCGCTCTGTCTTTTTCCACTCCAGGAGAATATGACATATTGTAGAGGGTAGAGTGTAGACAGTCTAAAAAATACTAAAGCAAATAATCCTTTGATCGTTTCCGGGAAGAAATTTTGCATTTATCCGTGGTTTAATCGTTTCTACATTTCCTGCAAAATGGTGGGTGTCAGAAACCACTACATCATTTACTGAAAACGTATCCGGATAAATCTTATAAATCTTCAATTAAAATGCATTAACTTTCTTATAATGCATTCACCTTCTTATAATGCATTCACTTTCTTTTGACCTATAAGTACTTTGCGGAATTCCGCTTTAACAACATCAGTTTTTGAAACGATTGCCGCCCAAACGGCTGTGCAGCGTATGAACTCCGTTCAACTTGAATCCAGAACGACACATACGGTTACATGATGGAAGGCAGTCCTGCTGAGACCTCGAATGGATATTTTGTCACCTTGAAAAGGATTCCAAGCGGATCCCTGTTCGGAAATGACCTTGACACTGTCACTCTATCAGTGACTTTTGACACGTCAAGCAGGTAGTTCGTTTTGTTTTCTCGAAACAAAGGTGCGCTTTTCATACACAGTTAACAGCTTTTCTGTCTAAAACAATGGTTCTTAACCTTTTCAACCCTGGGGACCCTTATACTTGGAGGTATAAAGATATTGGCTTGGGACAGTCTTCTGCGGTTATGTGATTAGTCAAAGTGGTGATCGTTGTTGTTTGTGCATCTGAGGTTTGAAAGAAAACACTTTGGCCTTCCTTCTGGAGATTACTGGGGACACCGTTAATAACTACTGATCTAAAACGTAGGAACTGAAGAGTTCATATTGTGGTTTGTGTGAATAGAATGTAGTTATCTTTGTTCAATGCCCAACAGGGATGTAGTGCTAACAAAAGAGGTGCGAGAACGCCGTTTCCACGCGTTCCCGCCCCACTACACCCCTGATGTCCAATGCGCCGGCCACGTTTCACGTATTTGCCTATACTGCAACTTTCAAACAAGGAACAGGACGAAATTTAATGCTCCAGGATTGCTTTGTGTAATAGGTATCACACTTCATCTATTTGCACATTGAATATATGATGAAGACCTTGACACTGTTGTTTGTTAGATTGCATATCAAATTTTACGACGCGGAAAGCGACCGGTTTGAAGTTCCACTAACTATACATGCCTCCGATTCAACAACGCCAAGCAATCGTTTTTATGACGTCGAGTTCTTTAACACACCATCATTTTATTTTAAGGTAGAAAATGAAGTATTTATTTTTGTTTCATTTCATGATGTTGTAAGTAAGTTAACTTGTATTTCCTGTAAAAGACATGCTCGTTCCGGTTGTCTATTCTTTCATTTCAAGCGGTGGCAGAAAAGATGCAAATTTAACTGATGTTATTCGCTTTTTCCCTTGTGCTGTGACGGTTTCCCAGAAGTCTTTCTTTGAAACTGACTACTGGAAACTTCAAAGCAGTGTGCTTAACCTGTTGCGGTAGAGAGCGCAGTTGACAGTGCTGCGACAGCTTAATAAACTTAATAAGCTGTGGTAGATAATACAAACTGCGGCTAGTTAGAGCAGGAAACAAATTTAAATTGACTTTTTACACTGTGGAAGTTTATAATTTTTATGCACGTTGCAACGTCATAAATCACCGCAATAAATTTCCTTCTGACTTAGGACCTCACCATGACGTATTATTGCGTTTGAGCAACTCAGCAACACATGCTGAGTTTTAACCAGAACAACCTGCAAAGCTGATGCCATATTTAAAACTCGATTTAAAATATTGTTTTAAAAGATGAATGCACTTTCAGTTTCTTGTCCGAGCATAGTTTCAAATTTTTCTGTCAAAAATCTTTCAGGCACTTCAAGTACTTTTGTCAGTTGTTTTGCAATTTCGTTAAGATGAAGTCATTCCGATAAAGAGTGCGAAGCGTAAATTGGGTGCAGACACCGTTGCCAAAATTTCATGTTTAAAACTCTTCAGGTAATACGAGTATCAACTGGCACTGTTCTCCTTGACACATCATTGGGAGGCTTCACATTTAGCGACCAGTTCTTGCAAATTGCCACCAGGGTTCCATCCAATACAATGTACGGATTCGGAGAACAGGAACATCAAACTTTGGCGGTAAGTTCAATGATCGGCTGGATATGCGTGGATACTGAAAATCTTAATTCAGAAAGCTAAACTTACCTTCTGTTTGCAACAAGTCAGTAAGACCAAGTTTTGAAGGGAAAATCTGAGTGTGAGCTGCTGGTATTTTACTGACAGAGCAATTCATGAGGAAGAGGCATAGATAACCTGAAATTTGGAAATGTTTATCAAGAACTAACTCCAGATGTTGCGTCGAACACTTATGTAGTTTACAATGAAGTTGTACGCAAACGTTAAGGACTGCCAAACAAAAACAAAAATGCATATGGAGTTCTTCACAGCGGTGTAGTGGGGCGGGAACCTGTTGGACGGCGTTCCCACACCTTTTTCATGTTTTGCTTTAAAATGAGTTTGAAGCTGTTTTAAAATGGTTATTTTTTGGGTGCTTTCCCACATCTCTTTTGTTAGCCCTACATCCCTGGTTATTTCAGCGACACTTAATTTCAACAAACTCTTTGTTAATATATCATTAACTTGACAGTCAGACCAAGACTGAACAGTTGATTGCTATTTTCAGCCAAGTTACTCTTGCATATAATTTCTGGGCACACAACAGTTTGACCAAATTATCAAGTTCCGCTTATCTATGCGAACAACATCATTCATAACACATGCATTATAAATGTCAGTCTTGTACACAGCAAAGCTCTCCAGTTGTGCTTTGACCTTGTCTTGTTTGCGAGAGGTTTCAGTGGACAACACGTATTGACTATACTTGCGTGCCAAGTGTATTCGGAGTATTTGGATAGCAGCTGCATTTCGCTGGCCAAACGACAAGCGAGTGCAAGGTTAAAACCAATGTTCGAGGGATCTTAGCTGTTAAATGAATTCCAAACATTGAAATACAGTAAGTTTAATCTTTCTGGAAAAAGCTGGGAATATCGTTTTGCCAAAGTGTAAAATTCCTGGTTCTTTTCCAACATGTTCCTCTTTACTGTATCGCTGTGTTGTATGGAGAGCCAGTTAACTTACTTATAATTCGAAACTGTGTTGGTTCAAAAGGTGGTTACTGCATTGTAAATGGCTGCTTTACTTTTGCTAGCATTCTTTTGATTGGACGACATTTGGTGCCTGGGCGCATGACCAATCGCCAGATCCAGGGGTGAATCTCTACGGGGTTCACCCATTCTATATTTCGATCGAAGACGACTCGAATGCACATGGCGTTTTGTTTCTTAATGCCAACGCCCAAGGTGAGATATTTTTAAAGAAATAATAATTATTTTTCTAAATACAGTAAAATAAAGGCAAAACGTTGATAGACCAAACGTATCCATTTTGAATGCAGCAAGAATATCTGGTCTACCAGCGGCATTGTGCCATAAAAAAGACAACAACAAGCAATGTATTTTCAAGCTGGGTGCAATGTGAAACTTGGTAACCCGCCTGATGGCTTCGCCTTTCGATTTCTAACTCATGTTGCAGATCGGTAACTCATGTTGGAGATTAGTTGTGGTCCCTCTGGAGAGAAGCACTTTTTATACTTGCTTCTTTTTTGTCAGAATCTAGACATGATACCGTTTCAACAATGCAATCTTTTATGATTTCAACATCACTATATACAGTAGTTTGTCTTTCTTTCCGCGACTGTAAACCATTCTATACGTAGCCGTAGCTTCAGCACAATTTGCATCTTGCTTTGAAACTGTCTGGTATACCTGCCGCAGTTGCTGATTTTGAAGTTTAATCTTCTTATGTGCTTTCGTTTCGAGCCTCCTCTTCCATCAAGCATATTTATGTTTTTTGTGTATTGTGTAATGCTGATACGAATTGTATTTTTTCACCGTAACAATCATGGAGTTGCAAAGTAAGCACATCACTTTATCCTTCACATTTACAGCAACTACATAAAACTGCAACTCCCACACTTTTTTGAATACTCTTTTTTTTCTTGCAAAGTTCTTATTCTGAGCCTCCGAAGTTTGATTTCATCTTTGACTTGGTCGGTTAAGAAATGATGCAAGTACTAACGTTACTAGTTTCGATAACAGAAATTGAAGGAAATTAATGATAAGCTTTGAATCTTACTTTGCTTACATCAAACTACCAAAAAATAACTTGTGGCTTTGTCAACATCTTACCTTTTGCCTGCTGCCTACTTAGCACTTGCGTGATAAATTTCTTTGTGGTTATGTGCTGATTTTTTAGGGGGATTGAACTAACAGGAAAGCAACCAGCAAGAGTAGAGATCCATCACTGACTTCACTCCCACTGTCAACGATATTAATTGCAACCATACTAACAGTAGATCACTCAGTGAGGACACTCTACTGCTACAATGTTGCACGATCATTATATAGGGATAAGTGAAATACGATCTTTCGTTTGTGGTGACTACTATCACAGTGACATGTTACTCATGGGTTCCATCTAGCGGTGACCCTTTATTTACATGTGGCGCCATCTACCGACCGCCACAAAGAACAGATGATGTCAGTTAAACCAGCAACTTAAACACCGTCTTTGGAGATAGTGATGTATGTTTTATTGCAGACGTCACCCTTACTCCAGCTCCTGGCATTGTTTACCGAACAATCGGAGGGATTTTGGACATGTATGTGTTTCTCGGACCCAAGCCGAATGACGTCATTGAACAGTACTCTACAGCCATCGGTCGAACGTTCTTACCCCCTTACTGGTCGCTTGGTTTTCAACTCTGTCGTTGGGGTTACGGATCGCTTGATACCGTTAAGGATACAGTTCAGAGAATGGATGACTATGGTATACCGCTTGTGAGCTTCTGTCTAAAAATGTGTACATGGCGTTGCGAAAATTGGAGCTTTCTAAACGATAAAAACATATTTTTTACATCTTGCAGTGGTCTGTTTGCTAGTTACCGCAGTTGCCTTGTTTGCTAGTATAATAAGTTACCGAATGTTACCTTGTTTGCTAGTACGTTAGTTATTGCAGTAACCTTGTTTGCTGGTGGAGTTAATTACTGTAGAAGGTAAAGATAGAAACTACGGTATACAACTAACTTAAATCTGGTGGTAGTCGTCAAGCCAATGAACTTTCTTTCTGACAAAGGTTATTGCGCAAAGGATGGAACTTTTTTGGGATATCAAAACTTTGCTAACAATGCAAAGTCTGTGCTAGAGCTTTTATCTTTAAACCGACTAAAATGCCTTGGTTTTACTGGTCATATTAACTAAACACAAAAGAAGTGTGCTTTGAATCGGAAACACCTCTGCTGATGGAAGTTCACGAATAAATACAGCTCTCCACCATGTTTAAATTTTTACCTGCGAATGGTCTGACAGTAAAATAAGATGGTTGTCTTGATTACTTACAATTCAAAATGTTTTCAGTGCATTAGCAAAAACAGTTTTAAGATTTTGATGTATAGTACAACCTGGAAATACTAAAGGTCTGTGAGAACTGCATGGGTTGTGGGTTCGCGTTCCAACCAAACTTCAACCACATTAACGAGGTTTTGAAAATTAGTAGAGTGCTCTAAATTTTGCTAAAATATCAAGAAAACGCTTCAAAAACCGTACCCAGATTTTATGAAAAAAGTCTGAGTCTTATTCTACTTTCCCTATTTTCTACACCGCGGGCGACGAATTCATGTTTCTATTACACAAATAACAGTTTTTTAAAAAGTAGAAAGACGTTGGTAGAATGGTTAAAATTTATAATCATTAAACGGATCTCAGAATGGCATTAAATATAAAATACAAATCAAAATTTACAAGAAGTGTGCAAACAACCTTCAGTTTTGAAGAAGACAGTCTGAAAATGTTTCGACTGTGCTTTTTATCAGTGGTTTATATCTGTTCCAACACTCTCATAAATTTAGGCTGATTAACCTTCGATCTGCACTTATAGACAACCATTGCAATTTTTCTTTCTATTTAGCAAATTTCATTGACGGATTTCAATTTCGATATGGTAAGTAAATCTATGTGACGTGTTCGATATATTATTTTAGGACGTGCAATATGGTGACATTGACTACATGGACAACCAGCGTGATTTCACGTATGACGAAAACACATACGCTGGCTTACCTGAATACGTCAAGCAACTTCAAGCGGCCGGAAAGCACTACGTCATCATTTTGGTACAAGAATTTCGAGTTTGATAAAACGATTCCGATAATATCGTTACGAGTTAAAGTGCCTCCGAAGTTTGATTTCATCTTAACAATTGCCTTTCACTTTATTAAAAGCAAATAACACCACGAACGCAGCACCGAAAACTGCCAATGCTCCTTACAGGAATATACATACATTCGTTTGAAATAAACGACAGTTGTTGCAAATTTTTTAAGAACTTTCGTATTTATTTTACCGACAAATAACAAGTGACTACAAAATCTTGCTTATGATCTGCAGTTAGCTGAAACGTTGTGGCTTCTTTTCTTCATATTAACAATACAACAAACGTGATCTGCCAATAATCTCAACTTCTTATAGAGCGAAGAAAAAGGAAGTGTTGGTGGAGTTGGCAAATCGCTTTGTGCTCCTTAAAAAGATTCGTGCACATTTAAGAGTAGGACGTTCTAAGTTTTCAATTACTTTTTAAAGCCACGAGTGCACAAGGTTAGCGTGTCCAACAAACGGAATTAATGTTAGTTTGAGACCAAATTTTCTATTTTCAATGTTTGTTTATTAAACATCAGGCAGTTGATCGCGTGATTGTGTTTGTAGGAAGTAAAAGAACGCGGTTGCTGAACATTTCTTTGTGCGTCACGCGACAGTATTTTGCCTGCCTGTCGGTGTAGAATGGCATCATACCCATATAGGACAAACCCCGCATTTTGAAAACAGGCATTTTTTAACATTGTTTTGGGACATCCTCACTCACGGGTGGAAGAGACGGGAATCTGTGGAGCACAATCATCTGGCAACTAAGGCGCGCAAAGTCGATGACGCCTCTATCGGTGTGCAAGATTGTTCCTCATTTATTTGATTTTAGCTGTAGTTGTAGTTAAAGCCTTTACAAAGACACAGGTATAAACTTTACTACAACGTGTGCATACAAAGCTCATGTAAGGTCATTTACAGGAAAGTTTTCGTAACAACGAGGAAAGAAACTACTGGAAAAAGTGTTACGCTTCTAAAAGTAAATAAAAACTTTTCTGTACTGTCAGTGCTCTTTGCAAATTTGGTTTTTAATGATTGACAAGGATATTTCAATGTGTTTTAGAATGTTTATGTGCACCCAATTTGTTTTTGGATCCTAGCGTTAATAGCATGAGACCGCAGGTTAAAAGTTTCTCACAAACAAGATTTAGACCACATTCCCAATCGGATTGACGTCTGCAACATCGATCTGGAGGCGCTTGCTGGGTGAATTGTCGTGCAGTCGTGCAATGTAGTCCCGTTTTGTACGTTACAAGAAGCTGTTGAAATGTGCAGACCCGAAATGTCCGTATCGCAAATGACTAAAGTTCAATTTTCTACAAATCAAACCTTTTAACTGCCACACAAGCTGCGCTGAAATTTTTTATGTTTTTTGTAAATGTCTTTCTTTGTTTTGACCATCTGCCAACGTGGTAACCAAACAACTTTGGAAGTAATCACTTTACATTGGTTTGCCAAGCATTAATGGAATTTATTTGCAATTTTTTAACAAAATGCAACAAACCTAAATAACTTGCATTGTTGCCTGAAAAGTACAACTATTACTCGGGTGACATAAACCTTTTTGGCAAAGCAAAAGTGACTGAACTTTCAAGTGGCGGGAAGTATCTTCGGACTTCACTCGCTTGTTTAAAGACCTTAGTCGCTATCAATAAAAAAGAATTTTGGAAAACAACTTTTGACTATGAATTTTGCTCTTTGAACAAGATTATGTGGCGCTGTGCGCATGGGGTGTAATGGGGCGGGAACGGGTAGGAACGGCGTTCCCACACCTTTTTCACGCTTTGCTTTAAAATGTGTTTAAAGCTGTTTTAAAACGGTCATTTTTAGGGTGCGTTTCCACAACTTTTTTGTTAGCACTACATCCCTAGCTGGGCGACATCATGATTGACTGTCCCTCACACCTGAAGTGCGATAATGAGTGTGTGGTTTGATGAAAGAGCCCTATCTGTGTCTGAAAAAATACGTAAAAAGCTCCAATTACTACAAGGAAAAACACAGGTCCCTTTTATCACGTTCGTAACTACTTGTTCACCACGAGTTCATTCTTCCTATCGTTTCCACTCGCCCTTAATTTGTTTCAACTGATTCTTTGCGATTTCGCTTGTGTCTCAATGGAATTCGTTTTCTAGTATTTCTTAGTACGGTTTCCGACACTAACTTCAGAAGTTAAAGTAAATGTGATGAATCGATGCAGCTTAAAAATAATGAATATTTACATGGTGACTTATTTTTGAAGACGAATGTTTATTTGGCGAATTATTTGACGACTTTGCGGCGCAGGACCCGTGCCTGACAAAGGACGACCCTCTCGGTTCGTATCCCTCTTATGACGAAGGAGCATCTATGGATGTTTGGGTCACCGACTCTGACGGCGTCACACCACTTACTGGAAAGGTAATGTTTGCGTTTTCAAGGAAAAATTAATTTACTCAACTGCTATAAAAAGACAGCTCTTCACGAGGAGTTGGAAGAGTATCCTACCTGAGAGTGAAACTAATCAATTTTTTGAAGAAGTCGAAGAACTGAGCAAAGAAACAGACGCAGTAGTTCTATATAGTCTCTGACTAAACCATTTTGTAAACGTTTTATTCGTATTTTACATTGATATATTACCTGTTTTTGTATATTTTATCAGCAAAGATACAATTCAACGAATATTTTGTTCTACTGTAGCTTTTCTCAGGTGTGGCCTCCTGGAGACAGTGTGTTTCCAGACTTTACCAATCCCGACACTGCTGAGTGGTGGACGAATCAGTGCAAAAGCTTCCATAGCACAGTAAACTTCGATGGCCTTTGGATTGTAAGTAAATTAATATTTTACTTAAATTGAAATAGAACTGCGCTTGGGAACAAACACGAAAATTACTTATGCAAAAGCACGAGAACGTCTCATCTCCCTGTACAGAATTTGTGTTTTTTTTGTTTCAGGACATGAATGAACCGGCAAACTTTGTCACAGGATCAACGAACGGTTGCTCGGAAAACAACCTTAACAATCCTCCTTTCATGCCTAGTAATTAAAAATGTTAAAGTTTAATGCGCTTATTAATTAAGCGGAAAAAAATTTCTTAAGATCACTATCACTGGTGTGTCTTACCTTTCTCTCACAACAACCATTTATCGAAGAGTCATGCAGATTTTATTTTTCGTCTTGTTGCTTTTGTAGAGATCTTAGGTGATGTCCTCGCTTACAAGACCATTTGCCCAGATGCAAAACACAAAAAAGGAAACCATTATGACTGGCACAGTTTGTACGGTTGGACTGAAGCGAACGTAACAATGCAGTGAGTTTAATTTGAGATATATAAATACCATGTTTATGTTTTGTCTTGTTGGCACTAGAACTGCACCATCTTGTTAACAAAGCAAAAAAGTCGAAATCTTTTCTCTTTAACGTTTATATATCTTGTATTACTCTACGCAGGATTTCCCCTGCGCACATAATCTTTTCTATGTGAAAAACATTTTACTTTTTTAAATAGCAATTATTGTTTTAATACTTAATTCACATGTGCTCTCCCTATCAATTTTATGAACACATTTCATTAAAAATACGTTCATTTACACAGCATCTTCGCTGCTCTAATTTTTTGCATAATTCTAGCTAGAACAAGAAAATTATTTATTTTCATCTACTCTGGACGATCTAAAGAATTTTTCTGTTGAAAATCTTTTATTTTCAACTTCCACATCAGGTAACATCCCGGAAGCTCTCCTGACCAAGGTTGGTTCTATTTCAATCGGAAAACCAGCTGCATTACTTCGAGCAGTTCGCCAATCACTGTCAAATATTTCGCACAAGTCATTTGGTACCCTGTCGAGCATAAATATACCCACTTGTTTTGAAAATGAGTAACAAACTTACCCAGCCTTGCAGGATTGCAATGAGACCCATGTTCGTACACAAGCTGCATCTAGGTACAGATCCGTTGCCACGAGGGGATTCAGGGGCAGTCCCCCAATCTTTTTGGTCCCCCATATTGTGTGTTGTGCCCAGAAAAATTTGTATTAAACATATACCAAATACAATCTTGCCCCCATAAATTTTTTTTCCCTTGCTAACCTTCAAACCTGGCAACGGGCCTGCTTATAACTTATACAATTATCACGTAGAAGCTTCTAGCGTGTTTCAGTGCGGCCGGAAACTTTAGTCTGTATACATCCAACGCGGCTAGAAGTGCGTTCATGTCCAATTTCAGGTCGTGCAAGGCATCAACTGGTAAAAGACCGTTCGTGCTTAGTCGGAGTACTTTTGTGGGATCGGGACAATGGACGGCTCATTGGTTGGGAGACAACAGCGCAGCTTGGCATGACTTAAAGATGTCTGTGATTGGAATGCTGGAATTCAACCTCTTCGGCATACCATTTGTACAAATTTTTTCGTCTAAAGTTTTCGCATCATAAATTGATGTTTTTTAAACTTTGTTTAGTCTTTCTGCCCCAACTGAATGAGTCTAATGCGGAAATCTATATCTGACACTGTGAATGAAAAAAACAAAACAAACAGTCGAGAACCGGAAACCACGCTGTGATGTGATAAGCACCCTTATCCACTTTTAGGTTTTAATGAGGAAATTAAAAAACATAATAAATTACTGCACAGTTTGCAAGAAGATTTTGTCTTTTATCCTGCAGGTAGGGGCTGATATTTGCGGCTTCAACTATGATTCAAGCGAAGAACTCTGCGAACGTTGGATGGAGCTTGGCGCTTTTTATCCTTTCTCCAGAAATCACAACGGGCTAAACTACCGGGAGCAAGATCCGGCGTCGTGGGGTCCGGAGTTCGCCGCCCGCTCCCGAGACGTTCTGAATGTGCGGTACACGCTTTTGCCGTATCTTTACTCTCTCTTCTACGATGCCCACACCCAAGGTGAGACACAAATAGCTCGTGCAAATGTGTGAATTTCTATGGAATAGAAAAATCACACTCATTAATTTTTGTTGTTCTCACCTTGCTTCCCTTGCGTGGGAATCGGTGACTGCTCTCTGTTTAGGCTTGCTAGTAGGTAGGACAAAGGTATATATTTTGCCTCCACAGCTCTTCGTACTTCATTTTTTGCAAGTTCTTTTGTCATTTCAAATTACGTTCGCCAGAGTTAGTGTACAGTTAAAAATAACATGTCTTGAAAACGCATTGTAAACACCCTTTTTGTTCTACGAAGGAAGGTTTGCAACCGGTTTCTATTTACTATGGGTAACGTTGGTTAAACCCATGTTACGCTAAATCTGCTTGAGACAAGGTCATTTAGCAAATAACTACGTATTTGTAAAATCAAATGGAAAGTCCTCAGGTTATCAAGTCCAACAATGTGAACGATTTTTATTTGAAAGAGCAAAGGTAACTGCTTGCCAAGAATAGTACCTGTTTCTTAGGCCAAAAAAAGTTTTGGAAATGATCAACTTTTGTACTTTACGAAAAGTCATTGGATAGGTCTGGCAGGAAAATGCAAAGCACAACATAAATCAAAAGGTTTTGAAGAGAACGCTGATGCAAAAACAGAAACTGAAACATAGCAAGAGAAGTTTTTAGGTTGCTTTTTGAGGTGTTATTACTCGAGGCACACACTTTCAAAATCTTATTCAGAAACGCACAATGCAACTTGCCGTACAACTGTTGCGCTTCGCTATTAATCAAAGCAACACTTCGTGTCTGACAGGAAGTGATGTCAAGATATCCACGCCATATAGATAGTTTATGATACAATGATGACACGCGATCTACTAAAATGTTTATCTGAATTATCCAGGCACTGGAGTGGTTCGACCTCTGTCTTTTGAGTTTGTCAACGACAAGACAACACACATGATCGACGAGCAGTTCATGTGGGGTTCAGGTCTCCTTTTCTCGCCTGTACTTTATCAAGGATATGCAAGCGTAGAAGCTTACTTCCCAGACGCCAGATGGTGAGCATGCATTTAATTTAACTGCAAAATATTCATCATATTTAAAAATACCTTGCTGTCCAGGTACGACTACTACACCAACTACGAAGAGACAACCCGCGGTTCATCGAAGAGCCTCCCGGCGCCTCTCGGCACCATTCCCATACATGTTCGTGGAGGAGTCGTGATACCAACCCAGGAGCCTGCTTCAAACACCGTGCAATCAC
>JGI24158J21664_10003705_pt1 | contig 19338 bp, 10 predicted proteins | sample Ectturendosymbi3_FD_21664 | JGI IMG/M metagenome (IMG submission 21664) | reverse complement strand
TGTCCGGCCCTCGGACTGTTGAGTAACAGCTTATGTGGCCCTCGGACTGTTGAGTAACAGCTTATGTGGCCCTCGAACAAAAAAGTTTGGAGACCCCTGCCATAGACTACAGCGATTGCATCTATAGCGTATGAGTTGCTCATCGCGTCACTATGCAGATGTATCGTCCGTAGACTGGGAGCGCCAACTAGCGGCTTGTATAAGCGATATGTGGATGTCGTTTGAGGTCGAGCTTTAAACAAAAGAAAAATGACCGCACAAAAGTCAAACGTGCAATATATCCTATCAAAAAAGACGACCTCGACTGGTAACTTTCTTATCAAAAGTGTGGTTGCTTGTACAAGCATTGGACAAAGTTAGAATAACACAATTCGTTTGGGTAAACGTAGGTGATTGCAGTTTCAAAAAAAGGATTACAAAGATATCTTTCTTTCACCCCCTACTCAGAAGAAAATAGTTTTTTTATGTGATGTACACGCCTGCAACATATTCGCGCCTCCTTACAAAGCATTACATTCCTTCCCATTTCACCTTGCTTGAATATGTAACAAAAATATCGTGCTTACTCTAAAAGCCGCAAAGGCACGAAGAAGAAACCCCTCTTGAAGGAACGTTTTAATTTCAACAACGATGAAATACATGGACATTTTATCGACTAAACGAAACCAAAACGCTGGAATTAAGACGCATTTAATACCTCTTCATGATCTGCCGTAACGGTTGGTACTGGGCTCGGTTCTCGAGCATCGGTTTCTCCGGTACCACTGTCGTCGTTTTGCACCGTGCTGGTCATGTCGGAGGGTTCGTCGGAAGTTCCCTCCACGGTTTCTAGGAAAAAAGCAAAGCGTCCCTGAAAAACAAGTATCACAAGCACAGTGTCTAGTCTACAGCAGATCGAGCTGTTTCCAGTACTGATAATCGCAAATCTGACAGCACACTTAACGGAACAGCTGATATTCTGTTGGTCGCCATACCAACTGCTGCGAGAATCAAGGCCCAAGACAACTGCTGCAGAACAGCCAGTTACGGTGCAAGCGTCCCTGTACAAGAGCGTGGCGTTTGTTTCCCCTTTCGCCCCAAAAAACTCTTAGAGTCATTCAAATTAATGTAATACAGACAACTGAGTTTCTTATTTCGAAGCAGAAACCAAGTGGGTCGCTCAAAGCAAAAAAAACTGGAGCAAACCGGATTCGTCCGGGTTTTCTGAAGGAATAACAGCTTCGTCAACTTTAGCTTTTCGTTGTTCATGCCTTTCAAGAGCTTCTTGTTCTAGTTTGTTTTGTACGAGAACCAGCGCCGACTCCAAGGATTCCTGCAATGATCAATAAAACATGCTCTCATCTATAATAAACTTCAGCAAAGGAAGAGCGTTTCTATAAACAGCTTACGATTACCAGTCGAATATAGGTGAACCTGTGTATGTCACAGCAGCACCTAGTTCTGGTTTCAGGTTTCGTGTGTAACTTTCAGTTGTTTGCACCACGCATGCTATGTTTGTACGAAAAGCTGATGAGGCCATGTTGTGAGTTGTTGGAATCGGGCCAAATTCATGTATGAATTTGCTCGAAAATGTTCCGCAGCTTGCTGGTGCGGCTTAACTGCTGTGAAAAGTTTATAACGAAATTTGTGTGGGTAAACACAGGAACCATGCCGACTGTGACCGAAGTTTCCCGATATAAGAGAAAGCAGAAACCCGAGTTATATGGGAAAAATGTGGGCAAATCGTTTCTTAGGCAGGGTTCTATGAGCTAACAAGCAATCAGTCGCTACGTTGTAAATATATTTTGGTCTTGGTCAAAACAAATAATCGCTTTTTCACTGTCAATAAAATGTGACCAGCAACGGCCCTGCTCAATTCGATAAGAAAAACTATAGTTCAGCCAGATAACCCGGCCAACCTCTTTCGCTTTCTCAACGAGGGAGTTCCTGGCTTCTTCGAACTTGCTTTTCATCATCTCCTTCATGTCGAAGATGCGCGCCTGAAAGCAACAGGACAACGTTACGAAAGGCCGACTTGAAAAATGGCCTGACACAACAGGAAAACAAAACAAAACAAGAAAAGCCGCACAAAATAAGAAGTGCTCATTGAAAACGACGCTGAAAAGTTGAAAACTTTACTTTTTAATTTTCAGTAAGCCATGCTTTCACCACCTTGTATTTCTCGGATAACACGGTACAGGATGCTGTTTTCCCCGATAGCGGCAATCCGACAACCGCAATTTTGCATGGCGAGGCAGGCATGGGTGGGAGGAGGTACGGTCGAGGGTTTTTCAAGAACTTGGTCATCGCTTGCGGGGAGGACATCACGTACATCTTGTCAAGGAAGCTTACGGCCAAATCTGGTTTGCCCTGAAAGAACAGCTATATACTGTAAATAGGATTTTTTATGTCTATTTCTCATGAAACCTCAGCGTTCGTGTTGATCAATGAAAGGAAGACATGATGTGTTTCTGGCATGGCAGAAAATATAATCGGAACGAATAAATGCGCAAAAAATGGCGAGAAAAAAATCAAAGTACTAAAAAACCCGTATCTTTCAAGTGACCTCTGACCAGGAGTGAGCATTCAATGATACAGCAGTAAATAATTTCCAGAACATCAACGAAAATTCAATCAACAGTACACATATGCAGATTAAATTTATCACTGTTTTATACAGAAAAAAAAACGTTTCTCATAATCGCTCCGATTAATCAAACTTTTCATTGAAGGTAAAAATGTTAGAAAAAATTCTGGAATTTTTGCAAATATCTTGTCACGAGAAGAAGTGCAAAAATATTTTGTAATCAAAGGCACATGAAAAAAACGCGTTACAAAAAATATCGTCTGCGATAATTTTTAAGGACTCATTGTGTTTACCGGGTTTTTCACAAATCACAAAAATTCCAAAACGCAAGCGAAAAAGTTTAACTACGAGATGTCAATTTTGTCACACCTGCACAAGACTTCCTTCTTTCAGCGCAACAGGACACAACCGTCCCCACTTTGATCTTCGCCATCGGTATCGCGGAGCAGGCATTTGATAGGAAGCGAGCATTCTCAGCAACTCATCCTAGCGAAACAGAGAATTGTTTAACGTAAAAGAAGCCCAGCAACCAGCTCCGATTAATTAATTCCACAAGAGTGGAATGAATTGTAGACTGAAATATCCTGACAACAGTGCAAGAGCTCGTAGAGAAAACAACGTTCAAGCGATTACAGCTAAAGGGCTTTATCTCAGTTAAATTCAACGGCATGACCTTGGACAACGCGAGTAGCTCTTCTGCATGTTTCATTGGTCAATTTCGCGTTCAGTGAAGCGTGACTCTGAACACACAAACCCCTGCCCAAATTACTGTACTATTTTTGAGGGCAAAATGATTGTGACTTATTGCTTTTGTACCTAACAACTAAACATGTTTTTTCAAATTTCGGGGAGTAAAATCATTGTAACTTGTATCTAACAACTTATTTCTACTTTTGAAATTTCGAGGAGATAATTGCCCAATTGCCCTCTCCCCCTGGTTGCGGGCCTGTTAGCAACTAAAAAGAAATGCACTTGGGTAAAAGCATTGTCGCTTTAAAAGTGTCAATTTTCGACGCAGTGCTGGTGGGTCAAAGTCAGGTGAATTCAAATGTCTACGTCGGAACTTTACGTAATTCCAGACTTTACTACCGTTTCTATCTCGTCGGGAAGCTCTTCTTCATCGGCGCTCTGCAAGCGGATTGGTACAGCAGCAGGTCGTAGACTGTAGGTTTCGAGTTTGGTAACAAGTTGCTGAAACATCGCCAGTGGAGGAAGATTGCCATCCAGTTCCACGACAAACTGCTGGATGTGGTTCGTCATGTACATCTACATCAACCAACAGCAAGCAGCGTTATTGAAAATAAATTGTGTTTTAGACTGAAAAAAAAGAGCAATATGGACCCGCTGGTACCATATGGTCCTTCTGGTTGGGTCATGCACCCTTATGCGCACTTTTCTCCGAATTCATGTGCGTTTTTCAAATTTTTAGTCGTTTTCGCCAGGGAAATTATGTGTTTAATAGCATGACCACCTCCATCCATAAGCGTTAATAACTCCTTGATTCCTCAACTTTGGCCGCATCCCAAACACGCTACTGCTGACTCCAATTGCTTCATAACCAGTTTTTCAAGAGTGTTTCACGCAGTCGAGAAAACTGTTGACGTTGGCTCGAAAACAATTGTGTCCCGTTCGGACGCGGATGCAGATACAATCCGTGTGTAGCAATTGAGCCTGTGACGATAGGTACGGTCACTCTGTAAAAATCGGGAGTGCGCAACCAGGACGGTGGCAGAAAATTTTCAAAAAATTTTGACAACGGAATCTAAGTACGTTGGCTGAGAAAGGAAATTGACTTAGTAAAACAAGTCAGAACGTCAGGCAAAATTGAAGAGCAACACAAACTGTTTTAGTGAGCACTAAAAAGAGTTTTTATGGCGTTAAAACGTCGAAACAATACCATTTGGTTTTCCAATTTACCGTGAAGTAAGCATCGAAAATATTATTAGAAGAAACTTTTACCTGTTTGTGAACTCATCTATATAAAGATAGTGTAATATATACTTCGATAGATTCTTTAAGAAATCCTACGCGTGAATTCAAAATGTGGCACATACTTCTTAAAGCATTACGTTTGAACTAAAATCGTTTTGCAAGTTTTGAATGAATGACAAAAATCCTGAACGCTGGTTTCTCCCACAAACGTATAAATTTTTGTTGATTGTCATATGCACTGGTGCAAAGGGAAAGTTAGGAAACTGTGGAGTTCCTTGACTTGCAATGCGCTTTGACGAAACTCATGTTGTCGGCAATAACGGTTGGAGCACCCGATCGCCTTATTGTATCGAATTCAAGAAAAATTTTATGAACGACGAAAAAGAATGCATTGGCGTTGCGTTTATTAAGTATTACGCTTCATCAAATAGAAAATATATCTTGTCAGTTCTGCTCTTTCAGAAACGGATTAGAATCAATTGGTTGCCGGGAAGGTTTTTTAATCACTTGCCAGATATTTATCACGATTTGCTTCATACGACATGTGAACAAGTGGCTTACTATTTATCACACAAATATTGAATTGTTCTTTAAAAAATACGGTAATGAATTTGTGGGAACTGTTGGCAGTAATATTTGTAGCTCCTGCAAGAATACTGAATTAGGAATTTCGCCTAAATAGGTAAAAGCCTTTTTCATTGCTTTCTTTTGACTTAGTTACCAATAGCGCAGTTGGCCTGAACGTGCGCGATGTATTCTTACACAAGCTGGACAGGAGCATTATTATTTTATGAGCATAATATCATCACATATTTTGGATTTTACCGTTTGTTCTCGATCACACATACAAAGTGGCATGTAGACTGATTTCTAAGATCTAATCATTTTTTGTGTAATTTTTCTAATCACTTTTTTTGTTGTTCACAAAATTTATATTTTTGAGAACTTCAGGACCAACGAGCAATGATGGCGCATACCTTTCAATCTTTCCTTATCATACCGCGCGATTTTTATATCAAAAGAAAGGTTTTAATAAACAGCTCACGACAACAAGTACGTTGAAGCAAACCAAGATCAGCACCAAGCGAAAAGTATGTTAACCATAATTTTAGTTTTTACGAGTATTAAAAAATGCGCTGTGCGATCTTTTATATAATCGCTTAAAATCCACCGTGTAATACAAGCTTTCTGATCGTAAAATATCTGTTGAAACTCAAGCCAGGAGTCATGAACGAACAGAAGAATTAACTTTCAGTTTCTCAGCGACGCGCATCACACCTTCTCACGTTGGTGAAATCGATAGCACTAGCCTCAAGGCTCAAAGACTGTGGATCGTTGTGTAGTTATTTAGCACAAGTCATATCTTAACGGAAGAAGATATAACTGAAGGCCGATCCACGCACAACGCACGTGCTTCAGTGATAACGATAAAAAATAAATTGGCCTTGGCTTTTATCTCAGCGTCTAAAAATCCCAAGGAAACTTAAACTTTGCACCTCAAGCGGCTGCAGAGCTGTGTCTTTGTACACAGCATTTGTTGCAGCCACGTGTTCTTCGAGACATTCGGGCGTCAAAACAAGTCTTTCCTTTGCTTCTTTGTCAATTTCCGGAAACTCTGACGGAATAACCTGCAAAAAGCGTTGAGTTAAAAATCAAATTAACGTTATATCATCATTGACAACCACTGTTGAAGCTTCTACCTTTGCTCAGGGACAGTGGTGTAGGAGCTGAGAGTGCAATTACACCCTCAAAAGTTTTAATTTGTCAAAACTTTGGTCAAAATCTCAAAATTTGAGCAAAGAAGTTTCGACATTTTTAAACAATATTAATGAAATTATACGTGTTTGTCATTGAGTGTATAAATATAAGTTTATTATGTCATAGAAAACACACTGAATACATATAAATTCAACAAATTATTTCTAGTAACTTCATGTTTAAGTTTGTGAGGATTTAATGGGTAACCAGTAACTGACTCATATGAAAGTTTGGGGAAATGAAGGCATTTCATTTATGTGCTTTATTAATTGTACACTGATGTAATCGAGTATACTGCAGGGCACCTACTTCATATTAGCAGAGTCCACACCATACAAGTACAGTAAAGCTTTTCTTTTTACTTTTAACCACAGTGTTTGGATGAATACATTTTGCCATACAGTTTGTCGCGTATATGTGCAGTTGAACAGATAATGTTGTGAGACTCACAGCATAATCATCATATATATAGCATGATACATGCCACCTATATCACATATATGCCTTCAGAGAAGGAAGCAGCCTTATGCCCACCTCAGCAAAGTGCGGGGTTCTTTTTTACAGCAACAGCTGGAATGTGAAGGAACACAAAACCTCAGAACTGTAAGGCAGATGCTCAAGAGTACTGAGCCAGCTATTTCGCACAGCCTAGCGAATTTTTTCAGTTGGTTATCAAAACCATATTTCAAACGCCAAATTTTCTATTCTCTATTTTCAGGTCTTTTGCAACTTGGTAGAGGAAAATATAAACTACCAACAGTTACAGAAAATTTGTAGGGAGAAAGTTTGTCGCATAAAAGTTTTTCGGGCAAATCTGGGGAAATTCGGGCAAAATATCCTTTTCACTTCCAAAAAATGCCTGCTCTTACACCTATACTCAGGGACACCAGGAAAACAGGATCTATTTCACACACCGAAATCGCTGACGTTGTAAGAGTGCTACTGACAGTACTCTGCATCGCAAATGCAGTGAATTTTCTTTCGCAGCAATGACACACGTCAAGGTCTACAAATAGGGCTACTTTCGGCGTCGAGTCTGCAAAATTGCTGCTAACACCTACAGTTTGCTCGAATATTAAAGTGTTACAGAAATCCGGGCAGAGTTTCATTTAGGCAAGGTTTATGCAATCCCCGCCACGCCCCGGTCCTTGCGGATCTCAACACGCCAGGACAGAAGCCGAATGTGTGGTCTGTGTGGTCGTCCACCAAACTCTTGTGTGTATGTATTTGATCTTACACGTAACATTTGATTCTTACACGTAACTCTTTTCACACCGGTTGAAAATGATTCAGAAAAGTCTATTTAATCCAAACCTGGGAGAAAACCAACGAGTTTTCGTGGGCGGCTGGACTTGACAAACTGATATGTTTCGGTTTACTGGCATCTTGTTTATCGGTAGCGATGAAATAAAAAAAATAAGATGCGCACTAAACTCAAACTCAACATATTTTCGCCAGCAGTATGATGATGATGTAAAAGGCAACATCAATCTGCTGTGATGTAATAAATTTGTTATAATGCAATAAAAGATTGATGTGCTTTTCGGTTACTGTGCTTTGCACTGCAAACATTGCACTTTTCGCACTGTGAACATCGTGCTTTTGGAAATAGGAAGCCAACGGCAATCGCAAGCTTACGCCACCATTTCTCGAGTAAACTGTAAGCTAGCGGCATCCTAAATAGACCTATTCAAAGTTTTAAGGGTTGTTTTTTAATTGTCTTACTGGGATTCTCGGCATCCCTGATCAAACTCTGCGGCATTCTAACTTACTCTCAACTAGCACTCAACACAACCGCAGTAGTCATGGGTTTGAACGAGTATGCCAAAAACCCTGGAAAATATTTGCTTTAGTGACCTGATGACCTCAGTGCAGGTGTGAGCGATTGTGCTGTGATGCGCGATAGTTACTTTAACAATTCAGGTTTTACATGAAAAAAAAACAAAAAATTCTTGAAGCAAGTAAGTTTTTCGGGATTTCCAAAGATTTCGGTATTCAATCATAGGATATGGAGAAATTTCGGAGGACCTCACTATAAAAGTAGTTCCGCCGCCTCTAGTGCATAGCAAGGCGTAACGAATTTTTTCGCATTACTTGCCAAAAGTATGCGTTCGTCAGCATCAATTGCCAACTTCGAGAACACATGTGATGGTTTGATTTGATTACGTACAGTTTGTGTGCATTAATTGTTCAGCGTTGTGCATCTTCCTCTATCAGTTTTATTACTTCAAATGCCTGATGCTTTTCACAAGTTTTCATTTTTCTCACGCTATTGACGCATGTGTGACGATGGCCGAAACCAACCTAAGTCCAGTCCAATGCTCTTCTCTGAATTCTTCAGTTGACTTTTTTGTCCACTCACTTAAAATGACCTGATACTTTTCCCGGGTTTTCATTTTTCACCACAGTGTAACGCTTCTTTGTGACGACAAGCGAATGCAGCCGTTGCCGGTGCATTGTTTCAGTATTTGTTCTTTTTTTATTTTTTGATTGCGCGAAACAACTGGCACCTACCCACATGCTTTGTTGCAATTATGCAATTTTCCTTATGTGCTCTTAATTGTTTGCTATTATTAACCGCTGCGATATGGAACATGAGTCTGACATACACACGTAAATCATATATGAATGAAATTTATAGATATTATTTTGCAAATATTTTGTCCCTGTACATGTTTTGTGACAAAAGCTTTAATGTTACATTGTTTTGCTGTGTCGATGTTCTTTTGCATACACGAACGTCCATTTTCCGAATCAGCGTGCGATCAGACCGAAACTTTTCTTGTTTATCCATTCTAATGGTAGCAAATCAAATGGATCAGAAATGGTTGAAACCATTAGACGTTGATCCACAGCACTAGGGTTTTTCGCTGAAGGCTCCTACTTGATAATATTTATTTACTTCACAGCATATTTTTTTCCAGTGAGATACAAAAATGAAACACTGCAACTACTTTGAGATTTCGGTAAACGAAAAGTAAATTAAGAATGCTTCAGGACGTTTTACCACTCTACAAGTCTAACAACCCAGTCAAATCTGAATAGGCAACTGGTGAAAGGCTGCAGCATGTAGAAGAACAGTTTTGCTGAACTTTATCGCGATTGTGCATTTAAATTACTCAACCTGTTTGTGATTACTATGTAACAGCAATTCTCTAACGTACAAAAATGTTTGTTGATCTCAATTTCTGGTTACATACTTTTTGTTGTTCGCAACCACCATCAAACGAGTAAAGCAACGACACTTATCACAAAGTTCGTCTGTTGTCAACAAAGTGATCCATTGCCAGCAAACAAAAGATGAAAATGTACCTCTGGCTCAAAACTTTCCTCTCCTTCTTCGTCCTCAAACTCCTCTTCCTCCTCACTTTTAGGAGTGTCCTTGTCATCTTTTTTGGGTTGAGGTGGGTCCCACGTTTGCCTGGGATATATTTCACCTGTGGTGGAGTCGGTTCTCAAACCTATTCTTCGTGAAATTACGTCCACATCAGGGCACTGTACAGAAAATGAAAAGTAAGAACAAAAAAGAATTTTGAAAAGCTAAATTAAAACAAATGTGAAAGCACGTGTAAACAAATGATTTCGAGAATAGTATTTTGGCATATTCATCAGCAAAAAAATCGCCAAAATATGAATGAATTCTTCACAATTGTATTATGCTTGAATAAATATTTAGCGCAGGCGATTTTACACACTTGTGTGTGTGTGTCGGAGGAGAAACGTTTTGACCTAAAACAGCTTCAAATGAACGTCTCATTCAGTTGTTTAAAACTAGCTATTTGAAAGATCACACAATACTTCTAAACTTACCCTGATGTTAATTATAATGTCTGGTGTGAATTTCCAGTTTTTGATGATCTCAATTTGTTCCTGGACAGACAGTGAATCATGTTCTGTCACAGGCATGCCATCAAGAGCATAGCCATAGTGAGCCACTTCTAATGAGGCTACTTTTTCTCTGCAGTAGAAACAGACAGAATATATATATACTTGAACAGAATAATTACAAGTATAAGAACCCTAAACCCAGAATAACATCGATCAGTCATTTTACGCTGTATTTATTTCTAGTACCCATCATGGATGATGAAATATTGGCATTAAACTTTGTCTAAAATATTCTAGTAAGTTATCCTTCAAAGTTGGTAACTATTATCATTTTCCAGTACGATAGTTTTAAAGTTGGTTCTCAACAAAAAATAAATAATTAATTAGAAGCAAATAGGGTTTGTTTAAGATTGCACAGGTTCTAACATGTCCACATCACAAACTAACAAAGAACTACCTTTCCAAAAGTTCAGCAATTATGTGAAATAATAATAATTGTAGTTTATTGCAGAATCGTGGTCCATACAGACACGATCATAGACACAAGATCACAAAACAATGGTTTGCCACACAGTAGGGCATTACAGAATTGGTATTGCACATGGCCAACATTGAGAGAAGCAAAACACTTTATCATCACCACAACTGTATTGTCATTCTCAAGAGCACAAAAACTGGTTAGTCATACAGTAGTGCATTGCAGAATCGATGTTTGCACATGACCAACATTGAGAGGGGCAAAACACTTTAATAGCATTTCTTGCTTTTTGCATGCTTCGTGCGTACACAATGTCCACACATGTTTTACTACACAAAAGCAATACCGATGAGAGGCAAACACTGAAACAGTTAACAGACAGTTACTGCATTTGGTCTTACATTTCTGGGTATGTAATACACAATTCAGTAGGCATTGTTATACACAGCACGTAAGTGTTTCAAACTGGTCTGTGTGTATTTGCTCCACAGTTGCCAAGGATACATTGGCATGTAGTAGGCACGAAATAGTGTTTTTACTGCAGGAAAAAGAACACCAATTGTTTTGTTGCAATTAAAGGTGATTTCGTGTTCAGCAGCATAGTTACCACAAATATTCAGAAGACATTGCAGTCCACTGATGTTGGGGCTGAACACACATATATCATCAGCAAACATTAGATGATTCACAACCATATTTCCCACAGTGCATCCTACCCTGGCTGAGCCCAGCTGGATTGAGAGTACATGAAATAATAATTTCATGTCTCACTGAAGGATGACTATGACATTCAGAAGCATCTGAAATCACTATACTATGCAGTAAACAAGCTCAAAGGCATTCTTGTTCAATGCTCAACTGCAGTAAAATATTTTGTTTTGTGCTACTTGCATGCCAATCAATTGCAGAAGACATAGAGATATTATGTTCACTTTGGCATCAAATGCCTCCGCATAGCATATAACAATGCCTATCAAATTTTGCATTACATCTTCAGGAATGTAAATGTTTGCTGAATTCAAGTTACTTATTTAGTCAAGATTTTTGATGCCTTGGTTAAAAGCAGTTTGTATGCAGTTGTTTAACAATTTTCATCTTCATCTAATTATGTGTCTGCTCACTTCAAATGCCTTATGCTTTTCACAATCTTCCATATTACATCACTATGTCATGCTTCCATATGGTGATGACCAAATGCAGGAGTTGCTAGTTGTTTTTCTTCAATATTTTCTGCATGAACCAACTAACATGTACCCTGTGTTGCCTTGTGACTCAGCATTTCTGTATTCTTGTGTTCATTGACTAACCAAAACGAAATACCCCTGTGATATGGACCACGCATCTGAGCTAAACGTGTAAATAAAAATGCATTTGGCTCAACATATACCAACTCAATCATTGTTACGCCACTGTAGTTGCCAAAAATATCATCAACCAAACATAGTTGTACTTTCATATTGCACCAAGAACCAATAGTTAAAAACATGTCCACTTACAAATTTTCAACAAAAGCATTTTCAAGATAAGACTTACTTCGCGTAATGTGTTACTGCAGATATTGTAAAAATTTCCGACTAATTGTAAGAGATCTAGTGTTTTTAATCAATATTTATATAACATTTTGTGTCTTTGAAATAAAATGAGAAGAAAAAGGATATTTTATCAAACAACATAAACCCCATAAAACAAGTTTGTGAGACAAGAGATAAAGTAGTAAGAGCTATTAAAACAATTATAACTGAAAACACACCTGATTAGCTGCATTACGAAGTCAGTTGACAACGCCTCCCCTTTCTGTAGAACCTCTTGCATTTTGTTTCCAACTTCCGTGCCTAACTCAATTTCTTTTTGTATTGTATCTGTTCCTGCATCAACAACACATAACAATGACGCAGACCACCTGAAAAATGCCAGTGCACTTTGCAGCACACGTAAATAGCAACATGCACAAACTAACCATTGACCAGTTCACATCTCCAATACTGAGCCAGTCTGTGAGTCAAAGTTGTCTTGCCACAACCCTGTCAAATAAAAAGTCAGATGTGATGAATTCACATGCATAGGTACATCAGTTTAAAAATGTGCTAAGAAACATTTTTCAGTTAAAGATTAAAGAATGAATTTCCTAAAAAGGCCTTATTGCAAGTCATTAAATGTCAGTTGTACATATGCTTATGCATTATTGTGGCAATTTAACCGTACAAAAACATACTATGCAAATAAACTTGCAAACGTCCATGCTGTGTGCAATTATAAAGTTGATAAAATATTCCTAATAAATCTTGGGCATACATCTTAAAGAAAAAGAAATATTTCTGCATATTGAACAACAGTTACTTATTCACACTAATATGGTACAGCTCTAATTCTTTTCTTAGTAACATAAGTTTTTTTGTCAATCACTGTTAATTTCAAAATAAATTGTAAGCACCATGTATATATATAATTTCAGCATTAGGTATAAACACAAAAAAAACAACCTGATATAATAAATGATGAAACTATCAGTCTGTAAGCCTAATAAGCAGGCCTGTAGCCATGGGGAGCATTCGGGGGCAGTGCCCCCTACACTATTTTTGTGCCCCTCCAAATTTTGTTGTGTCCAGAAAAATTTGTTTCAAACATAGAACAAAAATGTTGCCCCTTAAAATGTATTTTGGCCCTCCAAACCTTAAAACCTGGCTACTGGCCTGCTAATGAGTTTACGAGTATGCAGAAAAAAATGCAGCTGCACTCAAGACAGCTTGAATATACATTTGGTACAGTATATGCACAGCTACGAAACTAAAAATTACCGGTTTTCCGAGAATGATAAAACAAGTAGGCTTTGATCGCAGAAACTGTAGTTCAGTTTTATCTTCATTGAAATGGTCTCCACCATGTTGAATTGCAAAAGAAAAAGCCATTTGATTATTGGTATCAACCTTGACAATTAATCCACAAGTGAACTCATGAAGCGTTTTCACAAAACAAATTGCAGAAAATTCATTCTAATAGTTTTAGCTCTTCACATCTAACACAAAACATAACAACATAAAATAGACATGAGTTAAAAATAATATATCACAGACTAAAGCAATAGAACTTTTTCATACAACATGTGTTGACAATATGACAAATGTTGTCTATTTATTTCTTTGTGTCTGTATAGGTATTTTTTGAAAAACTGTATTGGTGTTTTCACCATGAAAAAACATCAACATTCTTGTCAAGTCACTAGTCTCCACAAAGGTGACACAAACAAAATCAATTGAGCAAAATTTTTTGATAGGAAATTTATTTCACTTTTTCTATTTGAATAAGATTTTAGGACTGATGATGCATAGTATTATGTGAAATTGATATCCTATACAAAAATTTGCCCATTTGATTCATTTGTGTTGCCTTTGTGGAGACTAGTTACTTTAATACAGGCGTGTTCAAATTTGAATCATCGCAAAAAGAAGAAAGCAGAGGTCCTTTGGCTGATTCCTCAAAAGCTTACAGCAAACTTAGAGCTTTTAATTGCAATATTTATAAATATATATTAATATCATAAAAATACACTCACAGAAATTTTCATGAATGCCATAATAAGTCAAACACCATATGTTTAAAGCAAATATTTGGTTCTTTGGTGATGCACATTCTGTCTGCACTAAACATGAAAATGGTTCCATGCAAACCTGAAACAAATCTCTACCTTGTGTTTTTGGGCAAACCAAAAGATTTCTGCATTTCATGGCATATTAACTTGTTGAACAAAAAATTTCTACACATTTTTACAAAAAATATTACCAGTAATTTAATTGTTCCACGATAGTTTCAAAACACTTCTGATAATTCTGGCAACTAGCCAACTATAGTGGTTCGAAAGTGATTGGGTTGGTACATGTTGAGCCAAATCCATTTTTATTTGCATTTTAAGCTCAGATGCATGGTCTATACCATGGTTTAGTTTAGGTTAGTCAAAGAGCCATTATGACTAATCATTTTTATCCTAGTGTTCTGTGACTAACCCTTGTAATATAGAACATGTGTCCATGTGATCAAATGCACAAATGAAATTAAATAAATACAGTAATATCCTGGTTAAGTTCGCACCTGTTTAAGTTTGCATCCCTATTAATTTCGTAAAAAATAATCAAAAAANTTAGATTCAACTTTTTCAACAATTTATTGGATCAACATTTTGGTGCTAAAGTTCACAATTTACACAAGTCATCAATCATCACCTCATGCATATTATGCTCTTATTTGTGATTTGCTTCCAACCTGCCTTAATTTCCGCAAAAAGCATTTGAAGGAATTTTTTTGGTTCATTATAATCCTTCCCTGCTTGAGCTTACACATCACAGCACAACATCTGATCCTCAATTTTAAGGATTTTATGATATATATGGTCAAACCCATAACAAAGACATTGTTCTCTGTTGGTTCTGGAATGTGCACAATTTCAGCAGTTGTATGATTACTCTCATCTTCTATATCATCATTTGTTGCTTGCATTGTTTCCAACACCTCGTTGACATCATCACTTAGTACTTTTGTGCAATGCTTCGTATACTTGGAGGTTTTGGCTCACTCATCTTAGAGATTACTTACAATCTCTGCAACTCATTCAAACGCTTGGCCTTGCCTGACATTATCAGTGAATGGTACAATGTAAGTGAATATTACTATGCCTTGCTGAAAAGATTAGTTACAACTTACAACAAGCTTCAGTCAATACATCAATCAGGATTGAAACATTAGCCCTAATGAGTAACATCTTCAGTTTTGCCGATAAACTACAGGCCTTATATTACTTAATAACACGCTTTGTATTTATAGTAGAAAGCATAATTGCTAAGCTCGCACCTACCACCTAAGTTCGCACAAACTGCTCCGATTCAAGTTGCAAACTTAACCGGGAGGTTACTGTACTTATTTCTTTTAGCTAGACCAATAATATACAGTAAGCTATTAATGTAATCTTCAAATGACAGCAAAGCATAAAAAAGTAAGAACAATTTATTGCAGTGTTTTCCAACCGAGGAGAAATTACTCACCAGTAAAGAATTAAAATGATTTTGGGAAAGAATTTCCACTTCATATTTGAACAAATATCACATTGCATACAAGTAATCACATTGATTTGAAGGGGAAATAACTGACACTTTTGCTACTGGCTTGCTGATATACATGGAGCAATAATAGTAGTCACAGAAGTGACCCACCCCTCATCAAGTGAATCAGTCATTACTGGCACAAGGAAACTAGTTTTGTGTTAGATACATTTATTGGCACAAGGAAACTAGTTTTGTGTTAGACACATCTTCAGTCCTATGTGAAAGTAGACAATGAAATAATATTAGAAAACTTCGTACTGCTGCTAAGAACAATTGGCAAAATTATATTAATAAAGCCAGAATACAAACTTCTCCACTAGACCATTTACAAAGCTGCTAAATGCCGATTGCTAAAGAGCACTCCGATTGCACTCCGCACTCCGATTGACAACGGTACACATCGCTTATAGCGTGGTGTTTGTCTTGGGTGATCATGTGGCTTCAACAGGCTGTAACAAGCAGTGGAAAAAGTCTAGAAAATTTGGCAGTAACCTAGAATTAAGTCTAGGCCATAATTTAAAGTGAAAACAATTAGGAAAATCAAATAAATTGGATATAATAAAGTTTACACTATTGCTAGGATACAGATATATTTTTTATGGAATAGAAGTTGGTCTATGCACAAATATGTATCTGGAATCTATTGGATACCACGTGTAATCTTTTTCTCTTGAAAGTTCAAATATTTACATACAAAAGCTATGAAGAGAAATAGTGGATTTAATTTAAATGAAGCGTTTGTTTGGGCTTCAATTTCAAGGTGTTTTAGGAAACTGGCATAAACATGGTAAACTTTCAAAAACTGCCTGATACCCAGTGCATATACATAGGGAAAATCCTTTGTGCCAAAAGTGTTAAATTAACACATTCTATACATTTTTTATTATATGTGAAAGAATGAAAAGTTGCAAAATTAACAAAGCGAGGAATGTAACAAAAAGATAACCACTGGTTTATTGCTTTAACAACAAAAAAAACTAAATGCTAGCTTTGACATCAAAATAATAGTTGACAATAAAACCAACAGGCATTTGCTATTGGAGAATGGATATTGTATTTCTAATCTGTAAAGAAATAAAAATTGTTGTTTAGAATTGCTCAAACATTCAATAGTAAATGTTTGAGTCAATAGGAAAATAAATGAACTGGACAGTTCTTCGTAGTAAGCACTTTTTTAGCAAAAATTTAGAAACAAGACAATATACAAAGAAATACAACCTCAGCTATTTAGAATGAATAGAAGACCAGCCTGTTATCATAAACAAATTAAGCCATAAAAATCTGATACTATTTTAGTTTTTCAAATGAGGTGGATGACATTCACATAAACAGTGCTTATTCTGTTGTGATGATCTAAATCATCTTTCATCTCATGAAGACTACTTATAACACTTTACTAAGGGAGTTAAGTTGCAGTCATTTGTTTCTATTAAACATATAAGCCATCATCAACATCAATAAATCAAAAGTTAACAATCAGCCTACTATGCACTAGCTTTTTACTTAATCAGTGGAAATTTTCTATTGTGCTTCATTTTTACCTGTTTCTTTAGTGCTTCAAAACTTGAAGTACAGAGCTACCTTAAAATAACAAAACAGTAACACTGTTTTACGTAATGTGCATGCTGTATCTATATTATGTAATGTTATTTTATTTAGTAGCAAGTAGGTAAATTTTTTGTTTCTTCTGTGCTATTCATGTAAATGAGCAATGAGCATTTTGAATCTGAAATAAATTAACAATTATAAAACTTTTAAAAATTAGACAATATAAAAAATAAATCTGAAGTTTTAGTAATGTCCTCTCATGTTTTAAATTGTGCAAATTCACAATATAATGTTGACATCTTTAATTATAAGTTTTAAAACTTAATTTTTTCAATGAAGTTTTTTATGTAAGTTTAGCTGGTAGCATGAAATTACTGCAGCCTAATCCTTCTCCCTATTACCACTTATTGTCTAGACTATAAACAGTTTCACTTTTAACAATTCTCACTTTTTATATAGTTGTCAAAACTGATGTGTTTGAGTAGACTAATATGAGCCCATCCTTTGATCAAAAAACAAAACATTTCATAGCTAAAAACTGATGCTAGCACTGACAATATTCTTGTTTTTTGAAGCGCTGTAAACATTTAATTTTTTTTCTATTATGACAATGTGAACATATCCTTAAGCTAGTGTCTACACGACCATACCCTGTTTTCAATTCCAAAGGACTAAAAAACTGTATCTGACGATCTACTACATATGAAACTGAGATGGAGACAATTGCAATTCCATCATGTCAGGGGGTGGGGAACCTATTTACTATCACGGGCTGCATCAATTGTAGATTATTGCTGGCGGGCCACTAATTACAATATATTTTATCCTAAAATTCTATCTTTATCTTACTATGAGGGATAGAGAATTCTTATGACATGTTATCAAGGGATAGGAGCTTCTGGCTTCCTGTCAAAGTACCTGTTTATCATGGAGCTTCATTTTGACGTGATCTTGTCCTCTGAATTGGGTAACGAAAATTCTGATGTGGGCCATATCAAATGTTCATGCGGGCCGCATTTGGCCCACCAGCCACAGGTTCCCCACCCCTGATCTACGTGGTCAAGTGGGAAGTGCCTAATGCTGCTGTGCAAGGGGTTGTCAGTTTGGATCACACCTTGGTTATATTGGTTTCAATAACGGCCCCTCAATAGTGGACCCAAAAATTTCAACATACAATCTTGTGAACTCACAGAAATTGTACGTTGAAAATTTTGAGTCCGTTATTGATGTAAACTCTTAAAAATTTTCAAAAATCAAACACATGGTAGATTTAAGGTTAGGGTTTTGAATTATGGTTAGTGTTTAAGGCAAGCGTCTTAGCTCAAAGTTTTCCAAGGGCCAAATGAAGACATTGAACTTGAAGTAACCTAATGGCCGCATTATGACACTAACGTAATAATGGCGGTACTTGAATCTTACTAAAAACAGCTTTTCCATCTTATGTCATGCGAAAGGTCAGGCACGTAACCAGCTTGGAACACTAGGAAAGACGACGAGTTTCCTGAGAAGGGCCAAAATTTGCAAAATTATGTCAAATAGTTTTAAACTATGTGCAACACATTTTTTCAGGTGGTTCAAAAAAAATTTTAGGATGGGATTTGCCCCCCTATGCCCCCTTAGTTATGGGCCTGGTTACAGGCATACCATTTCTAGCCATCTCTACATTTTATTTTCTTTGAAAGGAACTTGTTAACTTGCTGGCTAAGCCAGTTTAAACACAAGTGAAGAAACTAAATAACTCAAATGTTATTTATTTGAAAATTCCCAAAAGGCATCAAGGGCCACACAAAATGTCCTTGCGGACTGCATGTGGCCCATGGGCTGCATGTTTGAGACTCCTGGTTTAGCGTTAAGGTTTAGTGTTAGTGTTTAAGGTTAGAGTTTAGGGTTAGTGTTTAGTGCAGAGGTTTAAGGTTTACAGTTAAAGTTTATGGTTAGGGTTTGTGGTTGGGTTTATGGTTGGGTTTATGGTTAGGGTTTACGGTTTGGGTTTACGGTGAGGGTTTACGGTAAGGGTTTACGGTTAGGGTTTACAGATAGGGTTTATGGTTAGGGATTGTGGTTACGGTTTATGGTTAGGGTTTACACTTAGGGTTTACGGTTGGGGTTTACGGTTAGGATTTACAGTTAGGGTTTAC
>JGI24158J21664_10003704_pt1 | contig 19339 bp, 14 predicted proteins | sample Ectturendosymbi3_FD_21664 | JGI IMG/M metagenome (IMG submission 21664) | reverse complement strand
CTGTTGCTTTAGATGAGAGGTCAGCAAATACTTTAAAACTGAGAACTACGTCTTGGTTACCGATTAGTGCGAAGGGCTACCAGTGTGATAGACTATTCTGAAATAAAAACGTTTGCTAAATTACCTTTAATTTTGTCATTATTACTAATCACCGATAAAATCGTGTATGTGAACGTGAAGACACTGATTTTGATAATGCTATTTTTAGAACATGCCCACGGGCGACCCACGTGATCCTTGTGAGCGACCTGGTGGTGGCGGGCACCATGTTGGTGACCCCAGGTTTAGATTCTTCGAAGCGCACCCGTTTCGCAGCACCCGTAGCAAAACTGCGCCCCAGTTTCCGCGAGTCGCGCGGCTGCGTCGTTGACTTCGTGTATAATCGCGCAGCTCATCGCAGGGATTTGCGTGCGGCGGCTCAGCATGAGGATTTCGATTTTGACTGATGCCGATGCTTTTGTTCGAAGCAAATTGCTTGCTGCATTTAGAGTGCCGCCCAAGAACGCAAGATGTTTATTTTTTCCAACTTTTTTGGCGTGGCTGCGATGACTTGCTCATTTACCCATAAACCAAAGTTAAGATTATCCACGCTGGATTTACATTATAAGCAGTTTTCAGTAACCAGCGTTGGTGTCTGTAGCCAAAGTGTGCAGCGATCTTAAATATAAGTACTTCCAAACTCAGACAAGTTTTTTAATGTGTCAGTACCAAGGACGTCATCGGATTGTTAGGCCCACTGGTATGCAAGAATATTTATTATTCCTAAAATGTACGACATTACTAGTCGAGCTGCATTTAAAAGAACTGCTTGACTCGGTATTTTTCTGCACGTAAGTGCAGGGTTGCCAGGTTGACCCTTTTTTGGCCAAATTTCAGACATCATACCTGCTGCGGTGGCGGTTGGGTTTGTCTCGCTGCACGACAAATAATCAAAAATAGAATGATAATTTACAAAAAGGATAGTTTATAAAACAGTTGGTCAAAGTGGTTTCCTATACAAGAGTAAAGAACCGGGATCTGACTATTATTATGTAATCGTCCTATCGTGATAAGTGTCGCGACAGGACGAGATTAAAATGTTTGTAAAGAGCTTAAGGCATGAATTGAGTTTGTGGTTTTTCGGATTCGCTTCGCACCTTTCTGCAAACTGAATAACATCATGCCTCGGTAAATACACCCCTTTCTACACAAGCACAATGGTCGCAAGTCTCGACTCATTGTAAAAGTATACGGGCAAACTCGGGTCGTTTGTTGTTGTGTGACATACACTACTGAATGATGTAAATAATTCATCAGGCCACAAATAACCGTCGTGTTTGCGATTGGCGTTGCTTAGAGCCTGCCGCCGTTTGATTCTTCGAGCGCCTGAATTTGTCATTTGCTGAGTCGACTGTTCCAATGTAGCGTCCGGTTTGTAGAGCATAATTTCACAATTTCCATTGACGTCAACAGTTAGTCACTTGGACGAACTCCATTAGTGCTAATGTTTACTGCGGCAATATTTTTGTTTAACCTTGTCGAGGTAGGTTAGATTGAAAGCCTTGTTTTAAGCGAGCTATTCGTTTTCTAACGATACTCCGAACGCGGGTTAAAGTCTGTCAGAAACGGGAGTGCACTTGAAGCGAAAAAGAGTTAACCGCGCGTGCGGGCAAAACATCAAAAGTTCTCGTAAAATCTGTTCAAAACCTATTCCCTCGCGTGCGGCTTGCGTTCTACAAAAGCTGCTCGCTCGCGGATTATTGCTGACACGAACCGAGCTTTTGACATAGACGCTCTGAAAGATCCCCCTCACTATTGGCGGGCGATGTCTGCCGTAAATCTTTTAACTGCCTGCAAGACAAGCGGCAGATATTAACTCTCTCCCTTCAGCTCTTGCTCCGCACTGACAGCTTCTTCAGTCGAAAAAATAATGATGCAGGTCCGTTACTCAGAAAAACGCTCATGCGTGGAGCTTCATTTCACCTCCCGTTTCTTTAAACTATTCTTGTTGGGAACGTCTTAGAATTTCAGTTCACGAACAACATCGCGTCTCGACGTGTTTGCGGACGGCACTGAATCGGTGATCTCGATATCGCGAAGAGAAAGCACCGTTTCTGCTGCTGCGGGGGAGATTTGCATAACGCAGGTTCAAAAAGGCGTTATTTCAAGTTTGTTTGTCTGTTGCAAAGTTCTGAAACACGTTGGAGTCGTCAACCTTATCATTGAACCCTGTTTACCTTGTCCTACTTCAGTTTTTTAGGGCTTTTGATGTAAAACGAGTTAAACATTTCCATGGCTTTTTGATAGTTTGCAAGAGGCTCTGAAAAAAAAAAACGCTTTAAGATCAGACTATATTTGAATTATTGGAACGAGGAGCCGAAGATTTTACATCGAAAACTGATTTCGAGTTTCAGCAGTCGCTCACTCAAACCAAAATTGAGCTCAAATCACAGATTTCGTTTTTCATCGAGTAAACCAGAGTGGATTTGCAAAAACTAAACTGAAACGCAAATATCGTTCTTCGTGGTCAGCTAAGTCGTTACTTTCTTTGTAGGGCGATCCTCACCGATAATCGTCCAGAACTATTACACCTGTCAACGATTAAACCATAGATGGTTTGATTCAAGACCGAGATAAAGCTAGTTTTAAACGTTCTTCGGTTTAGCAGCAAAACCATTAAAGCATCATCATTTTAGTCTGCTTTTCAGCATAAAAACTGATTCTACACTGACTTCGTTAACCAAATTTTCAAAGCGCGGCATTGCCTTGAAAAATCCGGTAAATTAATAACCTTTCAAACTTGGCAGCAAGCCACGTGTAACGAAGATGCCAAGCAACATGAAAAATCTCCGGAAAGCCTCGTCACTCCGATCGCCTCGCGTCCGTCGATATGCGTCAGCAGCGACACCGGTTTCACCGATTGGGTGAACTTCAACGATCGGCCGGAAGTGAGGCCATCGAAGATCACGTCAAACTTACGTAAGAGCATCGACGACTCTGAAAGAAGCGCGATGTTGCTTCTTGAGCAGAGTCGCCGCAGGTGAGCGTTGGATTGGAAGGAAGTTTAGGAAGCAATTAGTGGGCTTCTGCAGCTGGTATTTAACATTTTTTTAGGCCACAAATCTGACCCTGAACCGTGGACAACTTGGCAGCACAAAAATATTTTGACCATGAAAGATGCATATTTAAGTATGGAATTATCAAATATATTTAAGACGTATGTAGTGAACATGTTTAAACATGTTTTTGTGGTTTGGGTTAAATTCTCATGTTTCGCATACGATATTTGCCACCAACTGGCCATAAACTATAGCACAGACGTGAGTTATTGAATAAAACTATCCGATGTAATATATACATTTTCTGAATGCCCGAGTGATGCGATTTTTGTATAGCCATCGCACGGTAGGCTACTGCTCACTGTCCAGCTGTTCGCCCGCTCTATTTGCTGTCACGTCGTCTTGAAAGTTTTGTCTCCCCTTTTTCTATCGAGAAGGGTTGAATTCACAAGCAGTGGAATATCTTACGCACCCAGAAGGCGTCCTGTCACGACTGTCTTGCGACTTTCGTGCTGCTTTCGTCTGCTGCAGTAGCTCTGCGCCGGCAGAGGTCATTTAAAGTTCACTGATGAAATAGTTATGTCAGTGGAGCTGCATCGTTTGTCCATACCTCGGGGAATCCCTGGTAACCGGCAACACCTGCCGAAATGGACTTGCGTTACAAGTGCAACAGGTAATTTTACGCCTCCTCTTGGAAAAAAGCGTCACTCTCAATCGCCCTGGCACGCAGAATAAAGGTTTTGGTTTGCCACCAATTTCCGCTGTTCAAATGCAAAAACGTTCTCACGAAATCGCGACCATGACGGAGTTATTGGGTGCACTGAATGGTAAAACCAAGTAAAATAACGAAAGGTGCCAGATATGAGAGAGGGGGGTCCTGTTGATCGAGCACCCTCCACGCGCCAAGGATTTCATAAAGTACCCACGGGATGAAAAGTCAGGCGACACGCGGTGGCTTTGAACCTGGGGTCACGAAACCAGATGGGTCATGAACTATTTTTTGAGGGATCGGGAGTAGATATTTTACGTACACAACTGTATTACATTTACTTTATTCGAGTTTAGATGGGGGTGGTTGGGTAATAGTGTGTTGGTACAATGGGTCGCGGTACAAAAAGGTTGAAAACCACTGGTCTAGTTGAACGTTACCATTCCGTTATGCCGTTCCAGGCCGTTAGCCGTCTGCATTCAGTGGCGTAGCCAGTCCAAATTTGGGGGAAGGGCAAAATGTCTGACTTTAGGCGAGCAACAGTATTTTCGTTTGGGACGCCGCTTCTCAAAGCACAAAATGACTAGATATGCTAAAAATTTGGAGGGGCCATGGCCCCCCTGGCCTCACCTATGTCTGCAATGCTATCCGCTTACGCACCGGAGATAACGAGTGCTTGCGCAGCGTACGCCGTTTAGGTTTGTTTGTTTTCCACAAATCGGGAAAAATTGTTTCTGCTATCAGCGATTCAAGAAACTGATTTAATCCTCTAAGCTGCGCCCTGCGCACAAATCGCCGCAAGATCTTTGCTTTCGGCTGAACAAACAGCACTTCAGGTGTTTTTTCGCAAAGTCCCGCAGTCTTTTTTTCCCTCCGTTGTTTTCTGAACGTGACGGCGTCCCCCCCATCGAAATGAAGTGCGTTCTCAATCTAGATCCGTTTTACCTGACATCCCGGAGAGAAACCAACAAAACGAGATTGCGTCACGGCACTCGATCTCGCCGAGCTCGCTTAATGGACGAAACGACGCTTCGTCGCCGATTGCGGAGCCGAAAATCCGCAGTCCGCGGTGGCGAACCGAAAAGGGATTAAATCCGGAAAGTGATTCGCAAGCGGAAGTACCGATCGGTGAGTGGCCACAAGTGAAATTCCCAGCAATCGTATTCGCACAAGGACCGCGTTACTAAAAACGCTAATGTTGCTTTTACCTTCACATAAAAACACACTGCATACTAGAAGTGGTTCGCAAACTTTTTGTGGCCGCCGCACATTTTGCAGATCTGTTTTTTTTTCACGTGCCACTTCAAAACTACTGACCGAAACGTGACTGCTGAAATAGAAACATCCTCCTTCGAAGAGTCGTGTACAGATGGTTCAAGAAATGAATTTCCAGCTTTGAAAATTTGGCGGCACGCCCGATGGGAAACACTGGTGGAGAAAGATGAACAGCTGAAATAGGGTTACAGGGCAAGACGTTCGAGTCAGAACGGAAGCTGCTCACGTTCCACCTTCTATATCGGTTATATGCATAGGTGTTGTACTATATATGCGCTTGCTTCAAACACTGAAGTGTTAACCCTTTGCTTGACCTGATGTCCTGGAGTGAACTCATATGTGGTGTTAAATTTTCGATTAATTTTTTCTTCTTTTGTCGCGCTTCTCAACCGGAACATTTTTCCGTTCCGTGACAGCTATGGAAGCTTTCTCTGGTTTCGGGTCATTTAAAGGTTGTTTGAACAATGCGACTTATGTGACTTAACAATGCGACTTATCCCGTTTTAAGAATTGGCGATATACAGGTGAGATTATTTCGCACCTGATACGCAGCACATTTTGACTCGCCACAACTTAGCCGCAGCTTATCGATTTTAACGCCGCAAGGATTTCATGACAGTTAGATCACAAGTCAACGCGTCGCCCAAACATTTAGTTCTTGTTTCGTCGTGGTGTATATGGCTCTGTATAGCTCCAAACATTGCACGTTTTATCGTTTTGCACGCTTTTTTATTGGACGTTGCCCTTTTGGAACAGATTGCATCGAAACGCGTGAAACAAGAGTTGTTTAACTTTGCACAAGCTCTCAAGCTCAAACGTCTTGGCGCTGCCGATACCAACGCTTCCTAGCAATATCGTCCAAGCTTATGATTGTTTTCTCTGCCAGGCGAGGTCAATCTTTTCGCTGACTGGAAAGAAGAAAATGCAACTGCGCTGCCAGGGTGCGAGCGGTTGGTGTCAGAATTAAAGACGCCAGATGGCGCAGCTACCGAACAAATTTCGCGGCAGGATACGTTTGCCTCAGAAGTATCAATTACGTTGTCAAGAAAGTCATCGTCTAGCGATCTAACCGAACATTGTCAAGAAAGGTATATGCGTGCGTAGCTAATCTTGCGTGAAGAAATAATCCTGTTTTTAAGTCTATTTTCACTTTTTTGATGTGAGCATTCAGCGAAATGTTTCTTGCAGCCAATTTCAAATCCTGCTGTATTGATGCAAACACTCAGCTCCTGAAGAAAAGAAATAAAGTTTTCCTGGAGTTAGATAGGCGGAATTCGGAAACTAGATGTTGTTCACGCACCAGCACCCAACCCACTTTAACAACATTGTAAAATTATTTTTATATGGAAACTGAGAGCTGTTGCTCTCATTTGTGGTTTTACCCAGCTCCGGTCTGTTCCCAAACCCAAATGTCATGGGTTTCTTGCCTTGATCATGTCTGATCTCTTTCAAAAAACAATAAAAGAATCATTTACAATCCACTTTGGGTTTAATTCCAATCAGACAATTCTGTTTTTTTGCAAAATGGCAGCGCAGTGTTGTAATTATATGGAAGGAGCAATTCGTGAGGAGACATTTACATATATGCTGCATTTTATGCAAAACGTAAGATGCTGTCTTCACCTTAATTCAAACTTTGTTCTGCTGTATATAATTTTGATGCTTTTAAGAGTCAATGCCAAGAAACAATATGCTATATCTATACGCGAACGCAAAAGTCTTCGTGCACTGTCACGCTCTCTCTCCTCAAAGTTATTGAAAATATTCTAGCTTGTGAAAATATTGTTGTGGTATTGGTTCTGAATTTAAAATTTCCTTTTTTGTACTGTATTTTAAGTGACAGCAACAACAACTGCCAACTCCCGCAGTTTGAGGAAGATCTTGCTCCTCAAGATCGTATTCGAATGATATCGCAAATATATCTTGGTGATGTCAACATTCCTGTTCCCAAGTTAACAAGAAAGGTGCTTTAGACACTTCGGTGAATCAACAAAACATGTTGTTTTTTGTGGCTGCAAAAGCGAGCTAAGCGCGAGTGCAAAATTCGAAGCTGCTGTTTTGCGCAAATATTTTGTTCAGGTATTTATTTATCCAACCGCATTAAAGGACGTTTATAAGTCACAAACGTGTCCTCTTGTGATTATTAACTAACTTTTGGCACCAAATCTCCAAAATGCATTCTTAATTTGCTTTTTCTCTCTCTCAGACCGCAAAATGTTTAACAAAAAGTCCCTGCTGGTGGTGACACTTCTTTTATTGGCTCCGAACTAAGCATTTGTTTGTTGTTTCCTCATAAAGCAAAAACAACGATTATCACTGAAAGGCAGTGATAACTGTGAAGACATCCGAAGAATAAATTGCTGAATAAAACAGTAGCTGTTGAAATGCCGCAACTGATAACTCAGGCGTGCATACCAGAATCCCTTTGAAATTGCAAGTTCTTTCGGGGACATTCGACCACTATAACAAATCGGCAGTGTGTGAAGTCAGCCATTATGATGATTTTTTTGCAACTGGAAGTCTAGTAAAACATGACCGATAAATGTTAACTTTTCAAAACTCATAGTTTTGTGTTGCCAGTGCGTCGCATGCCTCAAAGCAGGGTTGGGGAACCTATTTACTATCACGGGCCGCATAAATTGTGGATTATCGCTGGCGGGCCGCAAATAACAATTGATTTTATCCTAAAATTCTACCTTTGTCTTTCTACGAGGAATACAGGCTTCTCTCATGACGATCTTAAGAGATAGAGGCTTCTGGCTTACTGTCCAAGTATCTGTTTATCATGGAGCTTCGTTTTGACGCGATCTTGTACTCTAAATTGGGTAACGAAAATTCTGATGCGGGTCATATCAAGCGCTCACACGGGCTGCCGGTTCCCCACCCCTGCCTTAAAGCTATGTTGCTGGTGCGTTTCACTGACGTCTTCACAGTGTGAAATAATGGTGTTTTTTTTGCATACCAGTTCTTGTTGAAGTTGCCTCAATAGTGATTTAACTTAGTAATATTTTACCTCTGCTCATGCAGGTGTGCCTCTACATATCCTCGTCTGGCACCGACAGCTCCATCGAAAGGCGCATTGTCCACGAAGTGGTCACGCCACGTCTGCATCACTTCTGCCGGGAACGTGACCTTTGTTTCGAAATAATCGACTTCAATCTGGTGCCAAGAGAAATCTTAGATTGGCCAACGACGCATGATGTCACTGAACTTTTGCCCGATCAAAACCATACGTTGATTGATTTACGTCATCATGCGATGCAGCGTTCACAAAACGAAGGTTTGGGGCCGAAGTTTATGGTGAGTTTAAAAAGAGCTGATGAGGCATTTTCTATCTCGTTCAAAACTCTTTTTTGAAAGATATGAATAGCTAAACCGCTTTTGGGTCTCATTCTGGATTATTTAACGGAAAAATTCAGGTCGTACGTGTATCTCTTGTGAAAATATTCTTTTTTAATGGAAAAATTCAGCTCTTTACGTTTGTCTTGTAAAAAACAGTTGAAAAAGGGGCTGGCGGTTGTTAGCTCTATTCGATCTATGGAATCGGTAATTTATTTTCAAAGAATATTTCAGTCTGGCTTTTTACAACCATTGGTGCCAGTCGTCATTCAGATTTGCTGTACTTGAATCATTGCATTTTTGGCAATCACGCGGGTGTTTAAAAAAATGGTTTCCTCCGAACAAGCAAGCAGCATTAGGACATGCTTTTCTTTGGTCTCAGTAGGTGCAACTGTAGGCAAAATTTTCTAATTACAAGTGATGTAATTGAACGTCCGCACCCTTCAAATTATGGATGGTGTGTATGTTTATCGTATACCACACGGCATGTTGGTATAAACAGTGTTTCCAAACATTTGGAAATCGCGTATTTTTGCCCGAGATTGAGATTTATTTGGCAAAAATTCGCAAATCAGATTGAAAAAAGAAAAATTAGCCCAGTGATAATTAGCCCATTCTGTAATTTTCTGAAAAGTTGTGAAAGCGATTTGGATCGTTCGTGTGAACTTTTTGTACAGTAATTCTACGAAAAATTGTCGAATTTAGGAAAAGTCGCTGACATTTTCAAGTAAGTTGTTAGTTTTTGTTGAAAACGTTTTGTTCGATAAAAAATATTCTTTGGCACGACTTTCGTGTATTTGGCAAAGGTACATTTTTATGGCAAGACATTTGTGCCTCCCATAAACTTCGGTACGAACAAGATGGTGTGCAGTGGACCATGAACCCGCGGTCACGTGACCGATAACCGACACTGGTGGTCCTTGCCAGTGTTGCCACTGGGGTCAGTCGCGTTAACATCAGATTGTTGCCTTTTTCAACCTCAGATAACATCAGATTCTTACATTGCAGTTTAATATAAGCAGGTTTTTTAAAGGTGTTTTAGGGACCGGTTTCTGGTCCGTAGATTTGAAAATCGGATCTCTAGAATCAGCGAAAATTATCATCGGGTCCCCATAATCAGAGAAATCGGGTCCCTACAGGTCCATACCGGGTACCTAACATTTTGCTTAGAAAGAACTGATACAAGCTAAATGCTTCTATTACCAACACCTGACAAAGTGCCATAACGCATGATGAATCCAAAGCAGAGAGAAGAATCGCCATTAAATGGAAAAATCGGTTATTTATGCGTAACATGTATGTTATTCCTTCCCAATGCTATGAAGAGAGTTTCTTCAGTTTGGAACAATTACCAGACACACAAGAGGGTGAGAAATTGATGAAAGAAACTTAAAAAATCATGAATCTAACTCATTTTCATCCTAAAAGTGTAGAAAATTTGGGTACAAACAACAGCTCAGTCAACATCCAGATTTGTCGCCAAAACATCAGACATCAGAAATATCTCTCAAAACATCAGAAGTGGCAACACTGGTCCTTGCACCAACGCCGTACGCATTTTGCGCTACTTATATATCAGGCTGCATGCCCGTTTTTTCACCAGGCTAGTGACTGCTTGCAGTAAGGAAGTGGCCGGATATTGTTTTGATCAATGAGCTTCCAACAACATCAGTACGGAAATCTCACCCGGCGCGCCTTGAATTTGTCCTTTTCTTTTTAGTGTTTCTTTGGAGACTCAGGTCGCGAAGACGTGATCGTTCCAGCGAGCCTTAGCGTTGATGTGTTCGACGCCATCATGTGCGTCATCGATGACGAAGAAACTGAACTCGAAATGCAGGTTTTACAAATGTCGAGAACTGCAGCAGACAGCAGTAACCAGAAAGACGTTCGGGGCGTGTTCTCAGCTAGACCGAGCAAAAATCTTCCATGCTTGAATCGTGAGTGTACGTGAAGAACTGCGACATTGCTGAAGTTTGAATTAAGGATACACTCTTTACGTTACTAGAAGGTAAACATCGTACATGTTGAGGGCATCTCGCTGAAGCAAGATGAGTTGAAACCCTCTGGAACGTTTCGACTCTGATTGAGTTTGTGCTGTCCGCAGCATGAATCAGTGTAATGTGAAACGTGCTTCATAAATCTTAAGTGCATTTGGATAAATTTCTTTTGAAAAGTTTCGATGTTTGTTTTTTGATGTTTAAAAAATTTCTCTTACCTTTTTTCGTATGTATAAATTTTTACAAGTCTTACTTTGCACGTTTCAAACCTCTTTTATGAAAAACTTCGATTTTTTTACTAAAAGAGGATTTTAAAAATTGTTCGAAACGACTGCAATTCCCAAGGATTAGCGAACATTCTCGCAGCTTTTTTTATGCAAGCAGATGAACCTTTTTCAACAGACAGAAATAACAGCCCCACGTGGATAAAATGCGCGTTGAGATATTGACACTATTTTTTCTCAAAGAAATGTTTCTCTTCGTCTTCAGTGCCGAGCAACGGAACCGAAACCTGTGACGTCACAAGCGTGATGTCTCTGAATCAGGAGTGCCAACGTTTTGAACCATTTCTGAAAAGACCGGTGGCAAGAAGCGGTTAGTTCATTGATTATTTCTTGTTACTTGGCTGATTTCAGGTGTTGTTTTGCTTTAATCCTGATGCCGCCAACCTTTTTTGAAGCTTTTCAACAGATTGCAATTCATACAGCACAAGTTTCTCGAAGGTACTTCGAAAGACTGCCCCTTTCCGACTTCAAACTTAAAATGTGTATGTGTGGTTTTCACAATAGATTAAAAGCAAACCATTTAACTACTGCAGAAACAACCAAATATGGGCGTCGGAAGGATTTTTTCCATCGTGGGCACTAGGGGTTTTCCAAAATTGTTCTGGGGGCGGGCCAAAAGTGGTGAAATGTGTTTTTTCGTACTCGAAACTAAGAAAATGACCTTTTTTTGCTGAAATGTTCAAAATCCAAGAGGGGACACGCCCCCTTTCGGATGCCCTTGCAAACAAACAAAAAACGGGATCATACGCAAACTATTCCGAACGTTTTCATGCAACCGGATATGACTTGTTAGAACAGGACAGACACATACTTCACACCATCTGATTTCGGTGACGACGCCTGTGCCGGCTACACGTTGGTGCACGTAAACCAGATCCGGCTTACTCTGCCAATTTTCGTAAATTCTTAAGAGGTGCAGAACGTTTAATTTTATCCACATACATCTGAAATGAAAGTGGAAGCAAATTTGCATTTTTTTGCCCTATGTACGCATTTTGCATTTACATTAAATACTTGCCAATCTGTTTTGCGACAACCGAACATCCGACTCTATGTGCGAGGACCCTTGGAACTATCTCGGGTGTGCAATTCACTGTGCGCATTTAAAACGTTTTCTTCAATCGAAACCAATTTTTGAGCAGTCTCCAGTAGCTGCGAAGCAACCGGTCACAGTCGTTTGAAAACGACTTCGGAGAACAAGCAGCTGGCGCTTCTACGAGCAAAACTGCGCCAAGTTAAAGAACAACGGGATCTTTTGAAAAGCTGGTATTTGCTTGACACCAACTCCTTGCCTCCTGTTTACAAATTGCGGCCACTCGGGTGAGACTTCATTCGTTGACTGTCGTTGGAAATTTTTGACCAAGAAATGTTTAAATAAGCTTTTTGACGCTCCTCCTCAGTCGAACTCTGTTTCTCTATATCACATATATGCGCGCTGCGCTACTGTTTTCATCAAATCAGCGTCTTTATGTCCAGGTGTAATGGTTGAGAAACAAGAAAAAAAGTCGTAATAAGGTTGAGTCGATAGGGTTATTCACCAGTTTCTAAGGAACCCGTTTAAGAATGCATGAATGAACGCTGCTTGTTGACTCGTTAAGGGCAGAACGGCCTAATCGCTTTGGTTTTGTGATTATTTTGTTTATCGCCATTGTACACATTAGTACTATAGACTTTCAGTTTTACTTTTTTGGCAATCGTAATGTCGTTCTGTTGAAAGGTAATTGATTAACTACAGTAGTGGGTTTTTCTTATGTCAGCTGTCTTTACTAGCATGTTAGTCTTGTGCATAACTGTTGACGGTGTGACAAGATTTTGATAATGTCAATGCAGATTTTCATGAAACAGACTGCCCAAGTCTTCTTACCCTTGATCGCAAAGTTTTGGCTCTCCGTATAAAAAAATCTGCGCTGTTATTTGTTTTGTTTCCTCAAAATTTTTGTGCAACATTAGGCCTGATTTATTCCAAAATTAATAGAATTTACCAAATCGTAAAAGCGAATTCTTACGTTTTACGGTTGTTTGTTTGCAGTTCTGGCGAGACTCCTTTTCAAATGTTTTCTAGCAATCAAGGCGACTTGTCCCGCATGATAGTTTGAGCGACTTTTCCTACTGCAGACCGCAGTAAACTTAAAATGATCTACTTTTTCCACTATTTATTGATACATGTTTTTCGAAGCCTTTAAATTTCCTTTCGTTTATCAACTCTCAGTTTTCGCAGTCAGATTAAGTCAAGAAAAACCTTATCGGCAATTTCCTCACGCAATTATTTCGCACAAGCTTTCTGCTTGAGTGGCAGCAAGCCGTTGCGTTCACTCGCAGATCAGAATTCAAGTTTTACTCCTGTCCTGACCCGAGCAACCAGCAGCCGGGACTGGACAAGCGTGCCCGGGAGCGGCAGCACTGGTCCCTCGTGCAGCAGCAGCTGAGGAAAATCATTTTGCATTTCTCCGAACCGGAACGATTGGGCCACGACAACTGCCAGGAAACTGGGATTCTTCGCAAAATCAGAGAGGAAGTTTTTGTCTCAGGTCCGCTGTTGTTTGTTGCTTGCAGAACTTTTATGCTGATGTTGGCAGCGCACTAAGGATAATTTCCATGTTGCTTGTTTGAAATTATTTTGTCGCAGAATATAGCAGGCAGCAGTATGTTTTGGAGCCTTAGGCTGTAGCTCAGTGAGTGAAGTGCCCGCTTTTCAAATACGTAGGCTGAGCTATTAATCTAGGCTACAGCTCATTATTATTCGATATAAGGCAGGTGACTGACGTTTCTGAAAAACGACAAGATCGGTCTTCTTTTTAGTCAACAATTTTTCTTCGTTCTGTGTCGAACTCAAAGAATGAAATTACCTAATCGTGGCGCAAAGAAAGAATTTAAAGTATGTCCATTCGCGACGTATCACTGATATCATCGATCACTGTTCGACCGTCTGTGCACAAGTGTGCTTGACCAGTCGGTTGAAACGCTGTATCCCCCGCACGTAGCTTAAAAATCAAGATCTTTACTTAAAAGTTAGTCAGTTGAATATGTGTTTGCAGTCATTCTTGGGTTTAACTCGACTTCAAATGCAAGATACGTCAATCATGCTCAAGTTGCTGCAACTGGTTGCCGGGAATGAAATACTACGCAGCTGGCAGAAATAATCGTTTTTCTTTTTCAATTTTCCGCAAATGTCACTTAAGCTTTTGGGTTAAATCATCTCGTTCATCAACTTTTTCCTGCCTGTAGTATCTTTTAACCGTTGTGACGTCATACTCACCATCGAACCGGTAAAATTTTACGCATCGCTGATTTCAACAGCAATTTTTCGCGACTCGTCGCTGGCAATGGCGAGAGGCGATGCTGGCGGATCGTGCTTCTGGTATCGCCGAAAAATCACGAATCTCTCCGAAGCTCCAGCAAACGTCGAAACCACTTTTTTCTTGCCCGTTTCTGAGGATCGGGACACGCTTGATCTCAAGACCATCGAAGCGAATCGCCGATTGCAAGACGAAATTACTGACAAAGTGACTTTTGTTTTTTTGTGGTTTGCTTCTCAGATACATTTATTCATTCATAGCGTTTTCTTTGAGAACGAAGTTTGTGTGATAATGTATGATTTGTGCAACTTCTTATTTGAATAAGTGTTATGCTGTTGCATTACAGTATTTCTTTTCATTATATTTTGGCCTGGTACATTCCCATTACAAGTTGCTATTTATTTTGTATTAACTATTAAAGCGAAATTTCCTAGTTACGGCGCTAGCGCTCAAATTGGTCGAGTGCCCCACGTTCCGTAACATGTGGTTCATGTTTTGTTTGTAGGTTGGATACGCCAGCATTCGCGAATATCCTCTACTTTGGGAGCAAGTCCGTAGCGGGTGTTTGCCATACGGCGATTCTGAAGTGAACAATGGTTCAAAGCGAGGATGGACCTTGTACTTGCAAAGGTTGAGGCTGGACTTTTACAACATCTGCACAACGCAAATCAAAAATGCAGTTGAAAAACTAGAAATGAAAGAACAGGTGACAGCATATGATCAACACAAAATTCGCATTAACTACTGCCTGTATGCATCGTTGATCAACGACAGTTCACTTCTAAGTTTTCTCAAGCTTCTGCTCACGGTCCTTCTCAACGCCAAGGAAACTATAGAAGCTAAAGTTTTCCGAACAGCATTTAGGTGCTGTACATGGTCGTGGGAAGGGGGGCAGGGGGGGTGGATTTTGAAAATTACAGCAAAAAAAAGTTTTTTTCTTAGTTTCGAGTGGGTAAAAACAAATTTCACCACTTTTTCCCCCCCTAGAAAAATTTTGGAAAAAATCCCCTAGTGGCCCTCCATGGAAGGAATCCTTCCAACGCCCATGGTGCTGTAATGCCACGCAAACGAATAATAGAGGCTTTTTCTCTTCCTTTGTTGCACATTCGTTTTGCAACTGCTTGTCAAGAAATTGCTTGTGTGAATGATTGCCATATTGNAATATGTTTTGAATTTGAGCCCTTTGGTNNCCCACCCAGTGCCATTTCATGTAGAACCTGAGAATTTCCCAGTGAAATTGATCTCAGTTGAAAGAGTTTCCAGCCCACAAAACTCGTGAAAAATCTCAAAAGCTAAGTGTTACTGGCATGAAAACAAGATTTTAAGTTGTGTTAAAGAACAAATTCAGGTTTTGCAAAATACGCACACGACCTTGACCAGTAAAGAAATTGAAAATCACAGAAGTGAAAACAGGATAGTTTTTCGTTTATAATCAACAATTCACAAACTGTGGACGAGGAAAGATTTCATCAGCAAGTACTGAACAACTTTAGATCACACACAGCCTTCGACACTTCCCCTCTGTAGTAAAAATGATTTACAGCAAAATGTATGATAATACGTTTACAGGAAACGTCATTGTTATTCAAATTTACGCACGTATCTTTTTAGATGTAAGGATCTCTTTATTGTACCATCGCTTTTTGTTGACATTTCTGAACTCCCGGGTTGTCCAGCAAGAAGAAACGTGTGGATTTCGGGCTAACGATAAGTCACTGCCCCTGTAATTAAGACCACAGTCACGATCAGACGATCCTTAACACCTTCGCCCTTAAAATATTTCTACGAAGGTGCAATCGTACGCGGGGGAAAATTGGAAGACGTGCAAACATTCTTTGCTTTAGTTTTGCAATCCCTGCCGAATGGTAGACTGTCAAGTATGCGGTTCATAGAAATCATGTTGTTCACAATGCCATAAAATTAGCACTTATTTCAGGACCGGGATTACGCTACTGAGGAAGTCTACGAGCACGTGAAGTTCCTGCAGTCACTCTCTGGTCGTTTTGTTGGCAGAGAAGGAACTTTGCGTTCGATCCAGTCCTACATAAAATCAACAAAAAACAAGTACCCCCAAAAAACTTGTGGTTACAAGATATGAGCTCACCGTACAATGCCTTACCTTAGATTGATTTTGTATAGTAGTTAACTGTTTTACTTTATTGTATACATATATCTTGTTGAACAGAAAATGCGTTTGTTTAATTCAGTGGTTCTTAACGTTTTCTCTACCACGCTTCCTTTAAGTAGTTGTCCTTTGTTTCAAACCCCTGACTTTAAGTAAATAAATTGGACGGGACACTTTCCCGTGCAAAAACTTCGCATGGTGTAGTGCGCGTAAGAGCTCGCGTCCCCCTGGAAAGTTATTGACGCCCTGCTGAGGAGGCGTGTCCCCCAAGTTGAGAACTACTGGTTTAGTTATTCTCGCTTCTGAATTGTTAATGCGCATTTAATAAATTCATTTAGAAAATCTAAGAAAATACTTTGCTCGATTACATAAGTGATTGATAATTTTCCAACGATGTTTGAAAATCCACAATCGAGCTGTTATTTGTTTCAAGCAAGCCGTTCGCTGTCTTCGGTCCATGTGGCTGCGGCAAGTCGGCGGTTATGAGCAAGTCGGCGATGCTGACGAAAGGCTGGCTGAAACGGAAGGTACGTCATCCCGACAAGAACACATTAGACCGCCGAGTTCTTTTCAGGCAAGTGCCCAAAGCTCTTTTCTCCATCTTGTCATGACAGAATTTTTTTTAAGCAGCAGTATTGGCGATTGGCATTCGCAAGTGAGTTATTGTTTTTTTTTTAAGTGCTAAAATCTGTTGTTGTTTTTTTTTGAAAAAGTGTTGATGAAAGTGCCCAACTTATTGAAAAAAACTTACGGGATCCCTTCGATTGTTTGTTTTGCGAACGCATTTGAGAAACATTTCACCAAATTTACAGGAGCATCGGAATAACAGGCGAGTCCCGTCACCCGCGTCTGCTGTTGGCGAGCCTGTGCGCGCAGCTTTGTTCTGTGGCGGCCGACATGACGCGAAGCAGCGCTCCGTCAAGCCGGAGCTCAGTCAGCGACGGAAGCAAGTCGCGCGAAGACGCTGCAAAGCACAAAGACTACGATTTTCGCGAACTTTCCGCGAGGTTCAAGCATCTCCTGGCGAAATGCGCGACTGGTGGGAACCCTCTGGTCTTGTTTCTTGATAACATTGAAGGGCTTCTGGACGAGCACGGTGCCAGGAAGCTGTTGTGGCTTCCGACCAGTCTGCCTCTGAACGTGAAGATTGTGGTCTCCCTTACAGAGGTTGAGGCAAAAAGCCAACAAACAACGGATGACACAGCTGGTTTCGGTCCAGCAACCACGCATAACATAATGTGCGACTGCTTTGAGATTATGAAAAGCCGTTGCGCGTTTCAAAGCGACGGGAAACCGGATTGGGCAAACTGTGTCAGAATTGGAAACTTCGTACCTAAAAGATCTTCAACTTCGCTAGCAATCGAAACAGTTGCTTTCCCGGAATCGGAATGTGAAGTAACTCCCTCGCAGTTGATCGACGTCATGTTGATGAGCTTTCAACGAACGCTGACAAAAGAGCAGCGTTCGGCGATCGAGAGCAAGTGTGCTTGCGCGAGCCCACTAGCGGTGTCAATATGCAGTTATTTGTCCACGGGGTGGCGCTCAACAGACGCGCTCGAAAACTACGTCTTGGATCTTCCCGCTTCAGGCGAAAATATCGAGGAATTCGTGCATACAGTTTTCAAAAACTTAGAAAAAAAACACGGACTACCACTGGTAGCGGCGACCTCATGCTTCCTTACGTCATCCTTGCACGGGCTCACCGACGCCGACATGCGGCAGTTGTTGGCCAGGGACAAGGCCATTTCTGATTGGCTGGACAGAGTTGTGTGCGGCCATGACCGCGTGGTAGTCGGTGCTGGCAAGCGAGAGCCACCCAAGAAAGCAAAATCCAAGACAGAAAAAAGTAGACCGCGATCAAAAATGCAGAAAAAATCTAGAGACGTGAAAACGAAAGGCAACAACGTTCAGCACAATTGCTGGAAAGTGGTTCCCGACGCCGTGTGGCAGGCGATGCTGTTTGACCTGAAGTTTTTCGTTATTGAATCCTGCTCCGACCACCTGATGACCTATAAATGGCGTCATCGCATCTTCAGCAGCGTCTGCAAAATTAGGTAATTATTGCAAATATAGAAAAATTTAGTAGATGCTGCTTTCGTTGTGGAACCTACTCCGTTAACGACAGTGTACTCTAAAACAATTTTTTGGTAAATTGCTCAGGAAATGTTTCTTTACACGAGAAAAATAACCAAGGACGTATTTAACAGAAAGGCAATAGGATGATGATGCGGACCTGGTGTAAGTCGCAAAACGTTTCATAGCTGCACAAAACTTAAGTTTTGGCCAGTTCGTACCCCTTCCCTCCTCCCTGCAACTGTTTTATAAAACATTGAGAAAACCGCTTCGTAACACATACGGTTTGCAAACATTTGGTGAACGGAAGATTATTATCCCACGTACGTTTTGCGCGATAATTTAAATCTGCTGCGTTTATAGTCCCATTAGTTTGCCACTGGCCGTTGGGATATTTTTCCAAGAAGGTTAACCTCAGTAATATATGCGTTTCATTCCATTTTTCGTACAGTAATCTTGAAACGTTTTCCAGTGTTCAAAATGTAAGCGCACTCAAGCAATACTTCATCGTATTATTTGAAAATTGCGTCCATTTTGTTTTTATAAAACGGTTAAACTTGCATTGTCTCTAAAAGCGCGCAGCGCAGTTAGAAACTTACCACTTCCCCAGCCAAAATTGTTTGCTTCGGAAAGTCGCAGCAATGCATCTGCAACGTACCTGCGCGAATGTGAGCGCTATTGCTACACGGTTCACGTAATGCTGTGCTGTGCGTCCACGCAGAGCCGTATCAGCCGCACTCCATATCCCCCAATTGGGGGGGCACGCTGTCACAGGGGGCCCAAAATTCCAGTCCCGTCACCACTTAGCACCCCAGAGAAAGTTTCGATCTCCGGAATTGAAATATGAAACATTAGAAATCAGTGAAGTTAGGGGCCCTTTGAAGGAAAAGTGCATTACAGTTTCTTTGGGCCCCTTTGAAAGCAAGGTATTTACAAATTACAACTGCTGTTGGGCCCCTTTGAAAGCAAGGTAGGCTACTTTACAGTTGCAAAGGGGCGCCCGAGGCAAGTGCCTCGCTTGCTTTCCCTTAAACACACCACTGTCTGTAATAATGACAATGACCTTATATGAGAATATGAAACCGATTGAACTAGGGCAGTGGTTGTCAAACTGTGGTACGCGTACCACTAGTGGTACGCGAGGGCTTTTCAGGTGGTACGCGAGCAGCTTTCCTGTCATATTCGAAAAGCTTTGTTAATTCG
>JGI24158J21664_10003703_pt1 | contig 19339 bp, 8 predicted proteins | sample Ectturendosymbi3_FD_21664 | JGI IMG/M metagenome (IMG submission 21664) | reverse complement strand
ACAAACGGGATCTCAAAAATATCGAAGGAAGACAGCACGTCTTCGTTTGTGAAGATCTCACACCTCTACGGTACAAGCTACTGAAGTACATGCAAAAGTTCTGTCCTGATACGTTTACCTCTTGCTACACTCGAAATGCCAATATAAAAGCCAAGCTCAAGACATCTGAAAAATGGGTCACCGTCACTTTACCTGATGATCTCTTCAAACACGGAATTGATATTGATTATAAACAGATGGGCTGTGGCAAAACAACACCTAACCCTACCGCAAAGATATATCTTCCATGAATTCTGAAACAAAATTTAATGTAAGCGACTACTTACACTTGAACAACAAACTGCCAGAAGCAAAATCCATACGTAAGTGTGTTAATTCATACGTTGGAATGCTTATTCTGTTCTGAATATATGGCTGCTGGCGCAGCAGCGCAAAGTGAGCTTCCTACATAAACCTAGATGAATGGACTGTAAACATTGCAATGCTCAATTGCTTCCTGATTGTGAATGCTTAACAAGTAGCAAAAACCGTTCTGACAGCGATCTGCAATTTGATTTACCAAAAGCACGTTCAAACTCAGGTGCTAAAATGATACAACATAGTGCAATAGAAATCTGGTCAAGAATTCCTTCAGTAACTAAAATAAAACGTGTTTGGCACTTTTTTCGGAGGAGTTTAAGAAATATGTATAACTCGGATAATGGAAATATACTCTGTGTTCTTATTGATTGTTGTGCATAAACCAAGTGGTTTGATTTAATTACGTAACGTTGTTACAGTGGAAACTGTCAAATGATGAAGTATCTCCGTTAAATATTTCATCGTTTGGTTGTTCACAAAAATTGGTCGCATCAAGCCAGTGTATGATGTAGTGGGATGCCTTAGTCTGTAGACACAAAATAGCGAATTTTCGTTCTCAGGCATGCATTGACAGCAAGTTCGTTTCTGCAAAGCATGATTGCGCGTCTGGTTCTCAACCTGCTTAAATCTCGTGACACCATTGCAGTGCTGCAGCAGTCTATAGCTTTTGACGCATTTCCTCTCTAGCACTCACGAATATTTTTGAATTTGCGAAAACATTAAATTTTTAATTTGACAACTTTAAACCATTTTCTTCTGGTGGCTTGGCTTTGCCTGCAATGCATTGTACTTCAATTTACCGTATAACCACATTACCCATATTACATTTTATACCCAGAGCAAAAAACGTTTACAAACTGTTATGCACTGTTCCCTTTGCACGATAATCAGCTTCGCCCTTGGGAGGTCCGCAGCTTAGATGACCCTTGGTCCTTCGCAGCCTCCCACTTCCCCATGCATTTTATAAATCGATGTACTTGGAAGTCATCGCAGTACTACATTATAATAAGCATGATGGCGTCATTCATGCGTATGTCTCAAAATCTTGTGCTTCATCAAAGTAAATGTATTAGCGCCATCAAGCGCATACTCTCTACTACCGCCATGTGTGCATCCTCGTCTTCCTTCATGTATTTGCGTATTCCATGTTACTGCGATGCATGTTTAAAGTCTAGCGCCTTGCGTGTGGGAGTGAAGACGTTACACAATACAATACAACAATATAAATCGTTGAAAATTGTACAGTTAGCGTACATATCAGGTACAATTTTTGGAAGATTTTGTTACCTTTTTTAGTGCACGAATAATGAATCGAATACTTTTTTATATTTTCAAATGCAGAAATTAACTTTTTTGCATGATAACAATATCTTTGCCCACTTACTACTTGGTAAGCTTGATTTGGTTGACAAAAATTAGTTGCGAGTCCAGTATGGTTTTTCTATTTCTGTTCGTAGCATTTTCCGAATTGAAATCTTTTTTGCAGAATTTTAATAATGTAATGCATATGTAAACCTGTGTTTTGACCGTGCCGTCTATTTCCATTTACAAAAGAACAAAGATTTGAGAACACAAGTTTTAATTCTGAGAACAGGCAAAACATGAATGCAAAGCAATCAAATCATATTCAAAGTTAGTTTAATTTAATCAAAGAAAACGTGCTATTACGTTTTGGCACTTTTTGAAACATTTCAAAGATAAAAAGATTCGTGGGATCAAAGCCAAAAATTAGTCTATTTCAGCAATTACTTAATGTTCTGAAACAGTGGCGTGCAGAGGGGGGGGGCGAACGGGGTGCCGGCCCCGGGCATCCAAGGCAGGGGGGGACATCCAAGGAGTGAAATTACAAAAATTTGAATGTTGTAGCTAGAAGATTGTTTTTATTGTAAGTCTACTGCTACATGCTGCATGGATTTAATTTTTCGAAACTTGTTTTGTTGTCAACACTAATTTTTACGTATTGAAATGCCAGTAATTCTTACATTCTTCAATACCAGGGAACTATACTCTAAGTGTGCGGCGCACACCCAAACAAACTGATAGTGACGTGACTTGTTCCAGATCGTGCGATCAAGGGAAAATCACATATAAAGGATTGAAAGGCAATCAGGGTTGAGAAAAACCCGTTTTTTAAAAAAAATAACCCACCCAGCTTTTTTTGTTTTTTTCAATTCGGATATTTTTGTTTTATTAAGAAAAGAAACAGCTTTCTGTTCCCAAAAAAAACACAAAATTCCCATTGTGAATTGTTTTTATTGCATCATGCAATATCACCATTTTCAGAATTACACAATAATAACTTGTACCTATTATGGCATTCAACTTTGAGGGTAAAGAAATGTACCCCATCTTTGTTTTCGCAAAGTGTTGTTGGTCAACTCACTCCAAAGTGGTAAGGCTTGACAAGAACGCGCACAACAAACAGAGAAATGCCACTCCCACACAAACTCTGCAGTTTCACGTCAAGTTTATGTACATGCCCTGCTAGTTCAGCATCTATATAGTGTATATTATTTTTTCGTTTTGTTTCATTAAAAATTGTACAGTTAACTGCAAGTGTGCTGCTTATTTTATTATTACTACGTAGCACATTTTGCAAAGGAAAACTAAGGAGTGGGATTTTTGGTGAGTTTTTTTTGTTTTTTGTTTCAGTGGGCTTATTCAGAAAACTTGGTGGTTTGTTTCGGTTGGGTCCAATCACAACAACACTGTACAATGACAAATATGTACGTTTAATTGAATTTCTGAGGCAAATTTCAAAACTGTCCTAACAACTGTCTTATAGGACTTTATGATGCATCACTAGTTTCTCTTTCATTTTTTGTGCTAATACAGTCGCACACGTGTGCTTGCAATATATGCTTCGTTTCGAGCTTCGTCATTATTATGGCATTTCAGGCGGATTGATCATAGCGGCTCACACAAGACAGTATCTTTTTTTCTCCTTAGTAATTGTACATATAACAGCCACATAATGAAAAACGAAAATTTTCTTGCGTACTTCATGCGCATTCTCAATTCTTGTGTAGTTTTAGCAAGTTTCAAACCAACAACCCTGGGTGTCCGCCATTCCAGTCGCATACCTTCTGGTTCTGATCGATTTCTATACGACGAGACATTCGCCCAGCCTTGTATTTTTCAGTTGTGAACTGCGCTGACGCAGCACTGAATGTGTTCGTCTCGGTGCTACGTCAGCGCAGTTCGCAGCTGCAAGACAGAGCAGTTCACAACCTAACTGCGCTGTCTTAGGAGACCGCTATAATTTATGTTTATTGCAGTGACACATTGTGGTCTACAACGAGTAAAGAGAGTGCGTGTAAAATAATATGCACAGGGACGCCGGAGAATGGAGGCATGGCGAGAGCATTTCCCCCTCTACCCTTTCAAAAGAGAGACAACGGGGCGGAGGTGCCTTTTCATCATAGGTGTAGGAGCCGGCAAATTTTTGGTGTGCGAAGGATTTTGCCCGAATTTCGCCAAACTTGCGCGAAAAGTTTTTTGTGCAACTTCTGCCTACAAATTTTCTTCCACAAAGATTGGTGCAACCTCCAAAACAAGGTCTTCATGTCTTTTTCTGCAAACCTTGGGCGCCATGTTTTGAAGCCAAACAACGTTGGGCGCCAATTTTACCTGGATTTTCAGGGCTTTTGCCAAGATTTTCAGCAAATCAAAACTTTTGGGGGTCCGCTTGCAACCCCTTCACCCCCATTTCCAACACCACTGCTTTTCATAACAGTATCATAGGTAATTTCATGGTTTATCAAGATCGTCTTGAAACAATTTTATTGCTGCTATTCCGGCACCTAGAAAATTCAGAATGGTTTTCTATAATTTCTGTATTTTTGTTATTATTTTTTAGGTCACACTGTTGATGAACAGAAACAAAAATAATTGGTAACGATTTTTTATAAGTTTCCATTGTCCTCAACTGTTTCACTGCTCACCCTTCCCTTTTCAATAGGGGGCATTACGTCTGTTCAGGGAGGGTTGACATTTTGAAATTTGATAAAAACTCCACCAATTTATAGTGCTTCATAAGTCAATTTTGGGGGATTGGAACTTTGTTTGGGGGGAGCTAATCCCCAGGGATGTACTGCTAACAGAAAAGGTGTAGGAACGCACCCAAAAATAGCCATTTTAAAACAGCTTCAAACTCATGTTAAAGCAAAAAATGAAAAAGGTGTGGGAACGCCGTTCCTACGCGTTCCCGCCCTACTCCACCCCTGCTAATCCCCCAAAAGCCCCTCGTGGCGACGGGACTGGTTCCGTACCGCTGCTCCGACGTCCCTGAATATGCATGTTGTGTCAACAAACTTCACCAAAACGTTGGTTTGCAAACGTGAATATGACGTCATATTGTGAGGTCAAAAACAGCGTATAGCCAGTAACAATGACCACCATACGCCACTGCTCAATACCAGAATTTGGGAGGGGGCATCCAATCAAGCAGTCGCCCCGGGCATCACCTGACCTCTGCACGCCACTGTTCTAAAATAAAAGTTTCCATTTTTCATACCATTGTGCAGTTTAAAGTTCGCGCAGATATAGGAAATCATCCAACCGCTTACTTCAATCTTGTTGTTGCAGTTGGCAAGGTTGTTTTTTATGGAATATTCCCATAACTTTTCTGACTTTCTCGTGATCACTTTGCCCTTGCACTTTGTGTCCCTGAGCGTCATAACCCCATACACGTCTATAACCCACGACGCAACCCGAAGCTTCATCTCGTTCGCATGGCACATTACTTTGAAGCTGGAGCTTGCTGAAGATGACACTACAGGAAAGGTAATTTGCTAGATTTTAATATTTCAGTGAGACCATTCGCATAGGTTTTTTATTTACAAACTTCAGTTACTCAAAATCTATTGGTTTGATCCGCGGAAACATTCATTTGTTATTTCCCCTTGTTTCGTTTTATAAAAATAGGTTCTTGTGTGCAATATTGATCTATACGCCGTGGTAGTTCGCTTGTTACCCACAGTAAGGAAAACTGTTGAGCTAAAAAACGCAAACTGCTATCAAAAAGAAATATCTGCAAAAATTAGCACTGCTTAAAATAATTAAAATTAAAGAAAGAATTCCATTCGGGAATTTTTGAAAAAGGCATACTAATGTTAAATTGTCATGCCCTTATCGTAACTCAACTTATAGCAACTTGTTATCTTCGAATTTTTTTCCGAAGTTTTCATCACCAAAAATATTGCTTGTTGCGCAAAAACCGTGCACATTATAAGTTTTTTGCAAAGAACTATTTTTTATTGTTTGCTACACAAAAGCTGCTTAGTGCTTATGTTTGTCGCAAAAATTCTTTACAAGGCAGAGCCTGTGTTGCTGCAAGAGGTAAAAAATTATGATTGGCTCGCACTGTAGATATAACGAAAACATATTTAGTTTACGCAGATCTAGTCATAACAATGCAGTAGTTTGCCAATTGACCAAAAACCCAATATAAGTATGGTTATACTCCTTTACTGAACAAGCAAATAGTCTTCAAGTAAGAGTTGTAATAAGTAGATTTCATTTCCTGCATTCTTACATAATGAAGTACTTCGCCAAAATCAAAGAAAAACATGGTAGTTTTTATAAGTGATGAAACGGCGTGCTGCGTTCTACGTGTTTACTTGGTTTTTGAGGTAATCAAACAGTGCCGTGCTACACATGCAGTTGCAGTAGGCTTTGCTTGATGCTTGGTCACTATAGTTATTCACACGGATGACTGTGCTTATATATCATTCCTGTAATACAGCAAGCCATCACACTACTGTGCTTATGATGAACAGTCCTGCTTGTCTTGCTTGCTCTTATTAAATTTAACTTGCTTAACGGGGCAATGCCGAAAGCCCGCGGTGAAGCAAAAAAACGTGTTGTAACAAAAATTATAAAAATGCAGCCCAAAGTTCGTAAGAAAGGTTTGAAAACTACCATTTTTGTATTTGCTGTTTTCAATGCAGTATTGCTAAACATGTCTTTTAAAGTTGCGCAGTCATACGCAGAAAAATAAAGCGGATGGATCCTACAGTCTTCATTTAATTTTCATCCGTGGATAGTCGTACGAGTAGGAAAACGCATTGTAAAATGAATTACCAACTTACATCTGCAGTCTACAATTCCGTCACCTTCAAAATGGTTCTTGCAAGTGCATTTGTAGTGTCCAATCACGTTTATGCAATTTGCGTTGCTATGACAGATGTCCAGGTGTGCTGCGCACTCATCCACATCTAAAACACAATTTAACGTTTCCTGATTAACGTTGAAGTGCAGTACGTCTAAACATGTAAGCTAGATTTACAGATATGTTGCAAGGAATGCCACTGAAGCTACTTGTAAACCGTCTCCGCAATTTTGACGAAAAGAATGATGCAAATGACAACAAGGCCATGAGCAAATCTGGTGATGATTTGACATACAATGGGCAAAGATACTGACAGTAACAATGCATCACTGGCTTGTGCTTCCTGAAAACGTGATTATTTCATGTCTCGCCACAATGCCTCGTTCCCCTGTACAACAGAGATTGATGACAAAATGTGCAGATCGATTGTCTGATGCGATTGCCCGCGTGCTGAACCGCCGCATGTCAGAGGAAAGTTGAAGCAAGCGCATGTGAAAGAAATCTTAAAGTGTTGCGCAGGTGTGCGGCATTTGAAAAAGACGCGCATTTCCTTCCTCATTGACAAGAGGAAAATGAACGTTTTAACCCAACGTGCGACGTTTTTCAAAAGTCGCGCATATAATTGAGCATGTGCGAAGAGAAACTAACAACTCGCGCGCGGAGAACTTTCACAGCAGTTTTGTATTAGGTACGCTCCTCTCGGTGACGCTGACGTACGAAGTACCGGAAAAGCGGTGCATCACTAAGAAACAATTTTTCACATGCGCTGCGAAAAGAATGTCCTAGCTCGATGATAAACGCCTGTGCATTAAGTTTTGTAGTCGACAACGCACGGCTGCTCTGCGGCATTCCGAAATTGTCTGGCAATATTTTGACCATGTGAGAGTTTCAGTTGTTCAGTGGTCTTTGCTGACTTTTGTTCCCAACCTTGGTGATGGCGTCAACGTTTATTTGCATAAACCAGCTATGTCCAACCCAAATGGCTTACTGAGCCAAAAAGTATGTCACTGTCTTGACCAGGGCCGCACACTGAATGACATTATGTTGAGGGCCGCACATTGAATGGCTAACTTTGATTTTAGCAATCTAAATTTAGTTTAAACGAATATACTGAAAGTGTTCGAATCATAACTAGAAGGGTACCAGACATGATAAAGTGGTACTGAGAACAACCTGCATCAAAATGTCAATTTCGAGATTATCAAAACAAGGACAGGTTGTCAGCATGCAGAATACTTTTGCTACAGCCTAAACCTAAACTGGGCCGCACAAAACCCTCCACTGGGCCGCGGGTTGGACATAGCTGGCATAAACGTATATCTGTGACCGCAGACAGTTCAGCTACAAGAAGTTTGTATCTGTTCACTTCCCGACCTTCCCCTTTCTTTCATTGCATTATACGCATTTTTGCGGCTGAAAGAAGATAAATAGTTCGAAGTCAGAGCGCCGCTATCACGTTTTACTTAACGCTCAGAGAATACATCTATTAGCGAATCATAAATCTGATAACCTGCGTTCTTTCTTGCGTGTTCCAAGAAAATACAGCGTTTCGTGCATTTTTTCATCGTGTACAAATGGCGCAGAAGCAGACGCGAAAGAAAAGCTTGCCACGGTTCATTCCTGGGTTTTGCATGCGCCACTTGACCGACTGGGAAGAGGTGCTACTTAGCAGATGCATAAGTTGGTTCATGCACAAGTTGTTAAGCCAAACTCAGGCACACCGAAATAACAGATGCAAGTTGCTGAGAACGCATTGTTTACGGGATTAAACGTAAAGATAATCTCTACATTTTTTCTGCCGTGCATTGATGAATCCTCTAAATGAGCTATGCTTCTCACAGACTACTGAAATTTCAGACATCGAATGTTCACTTTAAACATGTCTCACCAACGCATGTTTTCGAGATTGAATCGAACTTATGTCCTTTGCCACAGTAACAGCCGTACGTTCGCAGGAAATTGACACATTTCCCGTTAACGCACATCGCTGGATCCAGACACTCGTTGATATCTTCACATTTTCTAAAAATAAGCCGACAATGTATTGATGGAAGCTAAAAATGGAGCAACTAGGGAAAGAATAAACCAATTAAATTGGATTTGCTGCACTATTTGGACATAATACGCAGGTTTGCGTCTTGCCAAATTAGGCATTGCTCAGCATCAAGGTATTTCTTGTTGCAAGAAAAATTTAAAAGGTCAAACTTGTACAGTACTGCAAGAACAACGACAAAGCAGTGATTTATCTTGTGAATGAGTAATATTTTAGCGAAAGTGTAGAAGAATAAATTCAAAGCAGTTGATTTTCAAACGGTATTGACGTTTCGTCTACTTCGAGTGTCTATTTTTCAAAGTCTGTGCCAAAATCTGAGTAAATATGGAGGTCTGCAGGTCTGTAAAAGCACGAAAAAAGATTTCCTCACGAGGAAAACCCTCTGTTAATGCTCGTATTTTGTATATGATTATTTTAGCATCATTGTTTTGAAAGAGCAGATAAACATGTGCTATCTAAAGTTCTCATTTTATGTCGTGGCAAAACACCATTGACAGGAAGCAGAAGGAACGGTTGAGAGCGAAACGCATTCACGAAATGCGCGGTCTATACCCAATTTGCTGTGAATATGGAGATTAGGACACGATTTGTTTTTCGCTAAAAAACTATAACTACCTGGTTCATACTTCTTATGCTAAATTCCCGTGACGCATCTACTTTTCCAAGAATACTTCCAGTATCCTGAACTGCAGCAATGCAACAATTTTATTGAGGATTTCCAACAATGGTTCTACACAGCAGTAACAACCACTTCAGTTCCGTTTATCTCCGTCGTAAAAACGCCAGTATTTCATAAAATCACTTTAAAATTATGTTTTCTGAGACCGTAATTCTGTAGTACAGAAAGCAACAGTTTGTTCTTTCCTGAATGTGTACACCATTGTAGGTCAATTAGGTCTTCGGTATAGTTCAATTTGAGTTAAAGTTTGAACATGCAAAACTTGGTACACGAAACAGCAAGGGGGCCACCGATTTGTCTCAACACTTTTAAGCAAAAGATGCATATTCGCCAGTGTGACCGTTTTAAGTCTGAGATAATAACGAGGAGAATGGCTGCAGAAGGCAGTATGTATTCCTAATCCTAAGTAAAATCGCTGCAACGTACTGGAGAAAACAGGACTTTTGACAAGAAATAGTTTTACTCCATTGAGCTGGCCTGAATTCCCGATATGCCAACTTATAGGTTCAAGACTTTTAAAACTGAGTGAAAATTTACAGTAGGATCATAAGATAAACATTTACGTGTTTGTTGATTACTTTTAAAATTTTAACAAATACAAATGAAGAAATTTTCAGGATGTGCTTCGTTTTAAGCTTTCTACATCTTTCTCATTTTAAAAACAGAAAATTTTCTGCCATGTCAAGTTCATTTACCCAAGATTGTTGTTGAACTCCGTCCCTGACGGACAGGAACAATTGTAGGATCCCAGCGTATTGATGCACCATCCAACACCGCACGGTTTTGTAAGGCACTCGTCAATATCTGCCGGAGGAAAAGAGAAAATGAAAACCTGTTTTGATAAATTTTTTATGCGAACAGTTTCAATTTTCGGCAAAACAAATTTTTGGCTGTCAATTTTTGTAAGTTGTTAAATGGCAGTTACTTCACCTCAATAAAACGTCATTTTACGGAACATGGTCTGTGACAATAAGATTTCCTGTTTGAGGAGAATTCAATTTAGGAAATATAAAAAATTTGTACTGCAAATTTACGGAGAAACACCAGCGTAGATTTATCAGATTTCGGAAAATTTGGCAGATATCCCACCAGCTTGCAAAAGCACAAACATCCACAACAGACATCGAAAAAATGTTGAAAGAACACATAGTTCACAGATATGTTTAAGATTACTGCCCGTCTCACAGAAATCTTCATGTTTAGCCCAAACCACTGGTAGAAGTAAAATTTGGATAGAAAAGTGAAAAGAGTACATAAATGTGACAATCTTGTTTGTTTGCAATTTATAATTGGTTTTGATTTGCTTACTTTTACACAATCTCACCCATCCTAATCAACATTTTCTTTGCTCAATGTAGCTTTGCAGGTTTTGTTCAACGCTTGCTGCAGAAAATGTTTGAACATTGGTTTTTAACTTCAAAATAAGCATTGACACTGAAAATGGAAATACTGCCGGAAATATGAAACGCTCGGCGTACAAGTTTAAAACCTAATTTATCCTTATAGCGTAAAAACACTGCAAGCACGACAATCAGCGGCATCAAAACTGAATCGCTGCGTCGCATCCCTACTCACCGTGGCAAGTCCCGGATGATGAAAACTGGAAACCTGGCGCACAAGTTCGCTGCCTCGTTACTGGAAGCCGCATTGATGACGTCACTGAAATGTCAGGTGGAAGTTGCATTCATGACGTCACTGAAACTGTTTTGCAAGTGCTATGCATCGATAAATTTCAGCACGGAATGTTGGGGCTTCGTTCAAAACTGTCTGTTGAATGTTTTTACAAGACGAAAACCTTTATACAAAAGGTTTCTCTCAACACCAATGAACGCTTGCAGAAAAAAATTTTCGGTTATTCAAATTATGGTTTTCAACCAAGCGTATCGCTAAGCTGTGTGAACACTCCCAAGTGAAAGATCATGTTTACGCTTTTAACACGAGTTTTGCAGACATGTAGCTGCTTGCAAGGAAAAAGCGATGCCGCATTAGATATACAATCTTCTGTATATAATCTCATGTCTTACATATTCGCCATAAATAACACCAGAATGACTGCAACAAAAACAAACCGATAAAAAAGCGTTGCTGTGATTCAAGAGGAAAATTGCAATTGTAGAAACGTCAACAAGTTTTGCAAAAATATCTTTTTATCTTGCATCTACAGATACAAATACTCTTCGTTTACAAATTTTCATCCAACAGACAGTTTACTCTCAAATACAATTTTCGCTTGGTGAGTTATTTTCAAACAATGTTTTGCATAATAAAGGAAAGCTCTGCTGGTCATAGAATGTTGAAGTTACTCTCTTGTGCGAAATGCATTATTTAACATTTTCAAGCAGGCTTAATAGCAGTGTCCTACTTCATAAACATTTGTAGTTTGAAGTTCTCAAACTCGTTTTATTGCGGACGGTTCTTCATTTTTGGTGGCTTTGAATAAGCGATAGTTTTAATTGTTTCTGTGGAGGTTCTTGGATGACTAATGACAAAAATGTATCCATAACCAGAAATATTTCCTTTTTTTAACTTTTTCAGGCAAAGGAGATGCTTGCAAATTAAAATTTAGGCACCAGGATTTTCGAAAGTCCTGAATTTCTGGTTTATGTGAGAACATCGGATCGCTTCCAAGGACGATTGCATAGAAGCAATTTTCACAAATCCAAAGCACTAACTTGACGGCAAAAGATATATATAGATCAGTTGTAAGCATGAAACAATTGACCTTATGTATTCACTTTTTTGTTCAACGTTTGGTGGCTTAGCTAAAGTACAGAAAAAGTAGTAACAACAAACAGATTTGTTTTGAAAACAGTTTTGATTAGATTGCTTGCATGCCTTTGTTTCACGATTCAGTTCATTGATGAACTTGTGAGTGATCTCGCGTCTACGCTTTTTGTCACATCAATTTCGTCTGTGACGTTAAATGAGGGACGACTTTTCAGACATAATTTGCGTGGCTTTACAGTACTGCTTGAATGCAAACGCACAGTTTTATGCCTCGTAGATTTTAACTGAGTCATTGACGAATCTGAAAAATGTAAACATCTGATTCTGAGAGGACGACTTAAGAGGATAGCATTTTTTGTCGTGTGTACATGACATTCCATGAAAAAACTTTGAAAAATAAATAATTTCAAAAAAATCAATGCAACTATCTTTCCCTTGGCGAACGATACAAGTAATGGCTAAACATTTTTGAAAAAATATGCAAGGTTTTCTTTTATATAAATTTTTCAGTCTCATGGAAGTGACTTCCAGAGATGCACAGTGATACGCAGAAAAAACTAATTGAAAATGAAATTACGTGTTGAATGATTTTCGCGGTAAACTTGAACTTTTATGGCATTTTTTCACCTTTTTATTTCGTCTGTCAAACATTTGTGCTTTCTTACCCTGTCTCTTTATTCAGAATTGTGTTTATTAGCATTTTTTTTCTATCAGAAATTTGCCTTTTTTCTTGAACTATTTCTTACTTTTGTCGCTCTCAAAGTTAGGTGCAAACAAGTGGTTCAAACGAAATTTACGTTACGACTAAGGTACGGGTAAGCCGTGATAAATTGGCAAACAAGTTTGGAAAACATGCAACTACCGAACCCTGGTTGACTAAAAGGCCCATAAAGATCAGAAGTGCAATAGTTCGATTTTGTCACTTTTCCGTTCCAATTTCATTGATGACCAAAGAAACCAAACAGCGCAACGAAAAAGGATTCTGTGACTCACATTAGAATAAATCGAGTGTCAACAATGGAACTATCAAAGGATTCATTTTTGCATAACAATGGCACTATCAAAGAGCATACCAATGCATTACTGTAACTAAACGTCCACCACAAAAAAAAATTCACGAAACGTCGGTTGCTGTCAAGAAGAAAATAAATGTGACCATGGCAACGTGGTAAGGACCGAGACGCTAAACGAAGCTGTTGATTTTCCGGGTCTTTACCAGGTTTTGATTGATTGAAGTGTTTCCGTTTAGTGTGTCAAACTGATTAAGCTTTTAGACGTGCAAGCATTTCTCAGAGGATGTAGCAGCGCTGTGCATGTCTGAGATACTTGCAAAACGGTCTCAACCCAGCGCTACATTCACGTTTCACAATCAGTCCCGCGGCTACCGATTGAAGAAGCGAACACAAAATAAAGAGACTCAAAATTCATTCTTACCTGAAATCAATTTTGCTTGCTGCTAACATTTACCGGCAATTTAGTTTCATTCGAAATTCTTTTATATTCATGTAACGTTTCATGCACTTGAGTATTTGTCTTGAAAATGACAAGAAAATGATTTTTGCACTATAAATGGTAGTGATTTTCCGCTGACAAAAATTTACAACAATCTCACTCGGATGCAATGCATTCTACGAAATTATAGGTTTCTGGTAAAAGAACCAGCTGATAAAACCCACTCAGCAACTGGTTGCAGATCCCTATAGACGTTCCAGGTCTGGACATCCTTTTTGCTGAGATATTGCAGTTTCCTTCACGTGTTGGGTTTATTGAAGATTTGTTTTTTAAATGAATTGATTTCCTGCTACACACCGCACCTCCTAATAAGTGAAACTGTCAGGGGAGCATCACTTTTCGTATGGAAGCTTCAACTTATGCTTCTATAGCAGACAATCATCATTGGGTTCTGTTGGGTAGCGTTGCATCTTCGTGTTTGTTGTGCCTTCTAGTGCTGGTTCCTTGTGTTTATTGTGACTCCAAGTGTTGCTATTGTTATTCGTAGCAAGCTCTAGTGTTGTTGATGTCGTTTCTTTGAAAAGCTCACGGTGACACAACAAACTGCATCAATCAGGCGCCTTTTGCAAAAATTGTCGTTAAATAAAGAAGTGAATAATAAGGCATTGTTTAAATCTGTGCGATCCCGTCAAATAAGGGTAAAAATGTACTGCATATGTAACAATTATACAAAATCGCATGATGTTGTGTGCCGTGATTATTGTGCTGGTAACACCCACCAAACATCTCGCGGGGTTTTCTAAATGAAAACCCAGTGTTTGCTTAACGAGCAAGACTCAGAAACTGAAAAGCATCAAGAACGTGGATGAAGATTTTATATATTAGTTTTATTGCTTGGATCTAAATCAGCTAAATCAATGTATTTAATTAAAACGTCTAAACCCACCCAGAAACTGTATGAATCAATGTTGAGCCTAATAGTACAGCCAACACCTTCGAGGTGCTGGATTGATATCATTATGGCACTTTCCACAAAGCATGCACTTGTGTTGCTGACATTAGCTTCCATGCCACTAAGTCGATGACTCAAAAACGGTTGATTAGTTAGAAATTTGTAAATTAAGTGGAATTTGGAAATAACAAATCAAAAAATACGAAAAACCCTGAATTTTTTATTTACTCGAACTTCAAGTATATAAATAAATCAACGTGATTTGCAAACTTCGATCAGTTCTCACCTTGGCCAGAAGATGAAACGGACAATACTAGAAGCACTTGCAAGAACAGCAGAATTGTTCTTGGCTTCATCGTGAAACAACTTATTTACAAAATGTAGCTACATTGTTGCCTGAAATTCGCACATAATATATATGCTTACTACATATATAATACATATACGTATTGCATAAACAACAAGAAAGATGTAGTTATGAACTAATTGTATGCTTTTTTCATGAATGAACAATGCGTACTTTTTAAAAAAGTTGTGTTTTTCAAAAAGTTTCTAAATTTATTTAAGGTAAAATCTTAAAACACAGAAGAGCATGGTTATTTTGTTGCAAAAATTGATGCACGTTGTTGCAAAAAATGTTTCTTTTGTGTGATTAGTTCCAAACGAAATTATCAATAAAATTTACATCCGTGGGAGTCACGTCTAAGCGCACATGAACTCATCGTGATCGATCCTCAGCATGTTAGGAAAAGTTAGTTGTCTAATGGATGCAGTGAGTGAAATACAGTACATACTGCTTGAGGCTTGTTTTAATTGGTAAATGGTAAGGCAGTACTCTCATAAATCTTTCTAGTACAAAAATTGCGAAACATTTTTAGAAAATAAGTGCAAGAGACTCCAAAATTAGTTTTCATTCCTAGATAACATTCAATCGGAGACTATTTGAAGCACAAGGATAGAAAAGCACATCTAAAGTGATTCAATGCAGTTTATAAATTAATGTTCATGCGGCCATTCTTACATAGACTAACGCCAAGGAATTTGAAAAGTTTCGCCTTGCCACAGTTATTCTCCACCTATCCACAGTCGTGGGCGTCGGAAGAATTTTCTTCAAGAGGGTCCAAGAGTGGATTTTTCCATGGTTAGCCAAAACGATTTTTCCAGGGCGGGCGAAAGTGGTGAAATTTCATTTTAACCACTCAAAACTAAGAAAACAACCTTTTTGTTAACTATGTCATAAGAAAATGTCAAAAGTTAATAACTCAAAGGGGGCACGGCCCCTTTTTCCCCATTCCGGCCCCCGTACCCGCAGTTGTTACTATACACTGTTATTTGCATTCCATTCGAATAACAACGTGAAGATGACTGCTCAGTAGTCGAAATATATTCAGTAAGCATCATAGCTTCTGATTTGTAAGGATTTTTTTCAATGGATACAGTTATTACTATATAGCATATCTACTCTCCGCAGTATAATATGCTCCAATCAGCACCCACCTGTCCATCGCGTAGGAATGCACTGTAGCTCAAATCGAGACATTGATTTGTATCTGCCGCACAACAACTCATCAGTTCATCTGACAANAACAAAAGCGCGGTTCTCTGGCGTATCACCGATAGAACGCGGAGTGGTTGGACAACACTACGAGACTCCGTACCTTCATCCTCAACATCGGCGCCCACCCCCCTGGAATGGCCCTGACACGAACAGCGTGGATCTGTCTAACCGCCTCTGCACCGGTGTCGGACGTTTCCGCTTCTGCATACACAAATGGGGTATGGCCCCTTCTGCGGTTTGTGAATGTGGCGGAGAAGAACAAACCGGCGACACAGTGGCGTACCTATGAGGGCTGCCCGCGCCCGGGGACAAAGTCAGTTTGGGCGCCCCCTCCAGTCCGTTCGTGGCACCATAGATGACTGTGACGTCACAGAATTGACGTCAAGATCTTTGAATCTCGGAAATAATTAACTATCGTAGAGTTAAGAATCTAATCGTTTCGCGTGAAACCTCCCGCAAGTTGAAATTTCGTTCACGATTGAATTTTCGAACTGTTGTATTGTGACATTCCAAACTGCGCATAACATTCGAATTGTAACAACTTGTGAAAGAAAATGCAAAAACTAGGCAAAAACTTCCATGATCATCTCAAAACTTTGCATGAATTTTAATGACAGAATTTTTATGGATACAAAAATCTTCTGATAATATAGCATAAATTGGCCAGAGTTGCACCTTGTTTTCTAAAGCACGGGTTTGTCAAAGCGTTTTGAATATCCCAAATGCAGCGTACCCTCTTATTCCCTTCTCTCGTCATGTTTGGTCACAACCACGGCTGGTACGAGGTACAGGGGGTTCTGGAGCTTGTACTCCCAGAGTTTTGAGTTATATAATGTCACAAAAGACTGACTGAGGGCACTCATGGATACATAAAAGATATGGCCGTCCGCAGAAATTTTTGCAGGCGGGTCAACGTGGACATTTCCTTATCCTTTTCAGGTTGCAGACGATGAAATGCAAATAGACGTTCACCAAACGCTTTACCCTTTCTACACCATAAGGAAAATGCCCCATGTGACGGCAACAGTCACAGAAATTGCGTTTCATTGGCGCAGCTATACTTTTTACTCACGCTTCTTTTCTCACCCGATAAAACTCCGTGGCTTACCGCAGTGGCGTACGCAAAAAATTGTCATGGAGGGGGTTTCATTCAGCGGCATATGGTGGTCATTTGCATTCGGTGTGCGCAGTTTGTGACGTCACAATTTGACGTCATAGTCACGTTTCCAAACCAACGTTTTGGCGAAGTTTGTTGACATAATATGCGTATTTTTCTACATCCACTATCCTTATTTTATGTGTCATAATTGCACTGAATATAAAATATGCGCACTCCAAGTTAGGCTATCGGAGGAAAATACACTCAACGCTACAACACAGAAGTTCATAACTGCAAAAATACCAGGCTGTGCGTTAAAACATGGGAGTAAAACACACTCATCAATGCGTCAGAGCAATTTACAACTGCAAAATCAGGCTACGCTAATGTCTTGTCGAATACAAGCAGTGGACCATAGAAAAAGTTCGGCTGGACTGGCTGGCTAATACCCCGGTTTGAATTTTGGAATCTTGCTGGACTACACAAGAATGGAGAATGCCCAAAAAGTACGCTAGAAAACTTTCGATTTTTTGTTATTTATAAAGGTCCAGTAAACTTTTAGTTTTCCTTTTTCCCTGCTGAGACATTATCAAATGCCGGAATGCTTCTATGTCAACAACTGCTGTTTTTGAGCTCGTGCAACAGTTCTATCATGCTACACAATTATTGGTAATATAGCCAATGGGGTCAGCGCTTGCGCTGATCAGCCGTAGCAGACAAAAAATGCAATTGTTTCGGATAAAGTGAACTATCGCGGAACACAACCTTAAATATACATAGTGGACGAAAGGTCTGCAAAAAGTGGTGAGATGGTTTCTGGACGCAGACATGCGCGGCAGCAGAAATTTTTCCATGGGGAGGGCAACGTCGATATTTTGCTTATATTTTCAGGTTGCTGACGATGCAATGCAAATGGACTTTCACAAAACACTTTCCCCTTTCTACCAGGCCTGTAGCCAAGTTTTCAGGTTTGTGGGGCAGAATACATTTTAGGGAACAAGATGATTTATTTATATGTTTAAAAGAATTTTACTGGGCAAAACACAATTTGGGGACGCACAAAGGTTTTTGGGGTGGCACTGCACCGCATGCCACCCCATGTCTACGGGACGGTTTTCTACACCACAAAAACGCCCCTTGTTACGGCTACAGTCACAAAAATACGCTTCTTTGGCAGCAGTAGCCAAGCATATTATTAAGATGGAGTTTACAAAATAACCTATCTCCAGATTTTCAAAGCAGGGCGATTTTTTCAAAGAAGCATAGCCCTGCTCTTTGAATAAATCATAAATTATTACGTCAATTTATCTAGCAAGATTTGTCAGCGTCACTTCGAAACAAGAGCTACAAACACCTGGACTCCAGATTCTGGTGTCTCGGCAAGAGCTGTCATCGTCTCTGAGAACTCACTCAGACACCAGAAATAAACCTGAACGGATAGGACGTATTCCAACAAGTCACATAGTCTTGTACTGTGTCAAAAAAGCCTGAATAAGCGTAGTTTGATTAAGTCAGGAGTGAGCGACCCGCGGGCCTCATGCGCTCCGCCTCAGCGTTTTCAGTTACCCGCGGAAGCATTTAGGAAAAAATCAACAATACTGAAATTTCCTCTAACTTAGCCCTAAACTTGAACCGAGGCTTGCTTCTATTTCCATTGGATTTTTCTGATGATTAGAAGGAACGCCCTCTGCTAAACGCGACCCTTCTTCCAATGACCCCCAAGCCAAATTCATTTCACACCCCTAGATTAATCTATTCACTCAAGCAAAATGGTCACACTCACAGTTTCACATCAACAGTGGATTTTTCAAACTTGTGGAAGCACTGCTACATTTTCCCTCTTGCTTCGTTCACACAGTATAAAACTATGTTGCTAACCGCTATCAGCAGTCACTGTATTGCTGCATCAGTGGTATAGGAGGATGGGGTGCAGGGGGTGCAAGTGCACACCCAAAAGTTTCCATATGTTGAAAATCCGGGAAAAATCCTTGAAAATCCGGGAAAAATCTGTGTAAATTTGCGTAAAATCTGTGAAAACCTTTGCAAAATCCCTGAAAATCTGGGCAAAAATGGTGCCCAACGTTGTTTGATTTTAAAAAATTGGCCCCCAACGTGTGCAGAATCACATGAAAACTTTTTTTCATCCAAAAACTGTCTTCACGAGAAAATGTTCGCACAAAAAGTGAGCCAATATTTTTTCGGGCAGGTTTGAGGAAGTTCGGGCTAAAATCCTTCGCACTCCAAACCATTTGCTTTCTCCTACACCTATGTGCTGCATTACATCACCTTCCCAGATTTCTGCGTTCAACAGTCACATGCAACAAACCCCCCACCACCGTACCTTGAA
>JGI24158J21664_10003702_pt1 | contig 19342 bp, 6 predicted proteins | sample Ectturendosymbi3_FD_21664 | JGI IMG/M metagenome (IMG submission 21664) | reverse complement strand
AAAATTATCATCGGGTCCCTAAAATCATAAAAAATCGGGTCCCTAGAATCAGAGAAATCGGGTCCCTACAGATCCAAACCGGGTTCCTAACATTTTCCTTATAAAAACCTGTATATGTATAAATATTTGGAAACAAATAGTATATAAATATATTTTCCCTTCTTTTACTAACCTTAAATGTGGCCCTTCAGATAGGTAAATGTACCCCTAGGGGTACATGTTCCCCAGGTTGGAAGCTCCAGATCTAGACAGTGTAGTCAAATTATTATCAATGACGAAAAAGATTGTCGAAAGCAGCAACTTTCTGCCTAAGACTACAGTTTCTAGATTTTTAATGAGCAAATTTGTTTATGAAACAGGAAGTGTCTATTTTCCACAGTCGTTCATGCTCCATACCCTTGATTTTCAACGTGGTCTAGGTCCACCTGGAATTTCTAGTGGTCTAAAGAGAGTTCCACAAATCCTCGACAAAACGTTTACTGATCTGTGCAAGTTGTTGTGTAATCTATGTGCAATACAGTATCGACTCGTTGTTCATGAGGTGTCAGCATAGCAAAGTGATCCATCAGATATTTTTTAAAAGATGGTCCATGAGCCAAAAAAGTTGACAACCACTGTTCTATACTCAATAGAATCAGACTTCAGCCTGTTTTGGTCCATGTTTCTCCTTCGTTCATTCTAAACCATCTTAAGTTTAGAAAATTACCGTTCTCCACTGCAGCTGGTTACCATGTGAGATATATAGATGTGCAAAGCATTTTCCATACATGGAAAAGAGGACTCTAAATATACTATCCAATGTTCTATCGTTAGTGAATAGACCGAAAAGAAGGTGGCGCAACGTACAGTACATATGTAGAACCGGTAAAGGCGATGTGGTAATATGAAAAATAGTGCCATTTATAACAATACAATCAAAAATCAAAATATTTGGGAATTATTGCAAATTGGCCTCATTGCTTTGGTGGTCCCATACTGTTGCAAATGACTGTAAAATACTTTAGTTTTCAATTCACAGTAGTCTGATGTAAAAACATTCAATTGAAAGCCTTTGCTTAATTGCTTGTGGCAAATTTAGCAAAATACTGACTTCTTGGAGTGAAAAGATTCTATACATATAATCAAGAAAAGATTGAACACGAAAGATCGCAGGGCTCTCCAAAGCGCGAGGCCTGTATAGCAATTGCTACTTTTGGTGCTACTGATAGTCCGATGCCGAGTATAAAGCGTGCGTAACGAAACTGAACTGATGTAATTTTTTAGCAAGCGTGTGAATGTTTCTGCGTCTTTAAAATCCGCTGCTTGACTTTTGTTTTTTGTTTAACACATTAATTCTGCTCCCGAAGTATGTCTTTTAAGGGTGAATCATCATCTGCAGATGACACCGCCATTAACGTTTTTTTATGTGAGTTGTCCTTAAAACGACCTATCAAAGACCCTCGTTCCAAAAAATGATTTTTCTCTTCTGGTAAACAGTTCAAGCAACTTCCGAGGAAGTAAATTATTAACTATACTTTTATTTTGTTATTCCTAAAGTATATAGTTAAATCTAAGAGCTTGTTAATGAACAGACTTTCTTTACAAATATAATAGTAATAACAGCAACAAGCAATCTTTCTTTTTTTGCTCAGATTAAGGTTTGATAAAACTTGCTATCAAACTAGTTTAAGGTACGTATAACATCGAACAACGTGGTTTTGTAACCCAAACAATCCAAATAAATTTTAGAATCCAAAGAAGACCGAATTCCAAGGGTTTGACCTCCCTGGTACAGACATGGTTTCGCAGTGCGTGCCACGTTTGAAGCACTGCCTTGACCGAAATAAAACAGTTGAAATCTGTTGGTAGCGCATTAACCATTTTGGCCACCTTTCTGCGTATGTCTTCCAACGCATTCAGTCGCGACTGTGCATACATGCATGTTCGGGCTCCTATCGCTTCATTGCTAGTTGTCAACTGTTTACTGAAAGCCAGCACATGAATTTTCTGAGTACGCCGCAAGAGGTGGGGTCGGATGAACAAAGCTGCATTGATTTTAATGTTATGGTTTGTTTATATCTTGTGCATATTTAATCACTGAAGGCCATTACAAATTCGATCGATGAAAAAAAATCACATGAAATCACAGGTGCGAAGATGAAAGGTTTCGAGCGTTTGATCGCAGCGAAAGCTCGACACTGAACGTTGCATAATAATTCAGTGAATGAAAAAAGCTATCTCGCCACACGACGTACTAGTTGCGACTGTCACAGGCAGTTTTAGTGGAAGACGTTCAGATGCAGCACGTCGCTCTGTGTCTTGCTGACAAGAGACTGTAACCTGTGTATCGGAATGAAAGCAAAGACGAGAATGAAATCTTGGAAATTCGAGGCACTTGCTTTGAAAGGACCTCTTTTCAGCTGTGGCAGTTTTGCAGCAATTTAAGTATCGTGGACTTTACAGCGATATAGTCAGTTGTAACACAGTAAATGAAATGCAAATGCAGTTCGTATCTTTTATCTATGGATTGTTGTCAGTACGCAGCTAGAAAAAAAGTCTTTTACACCCCACACCAGTCCGCAAAATATCTTTGCGAAGCAAGATTTTCTGTAGTGACCGCCACAAAACAATATCACGAACCAGGGCTTGACGTAGGAAATACACTGCGGATTTCATCGTCTACTACCACCCTACAGCAGGACCATTTCGTTGCAGAGAAACAAGCTCAAGGCCCCCATTAGTTCAGTGTTATGGAGAGTTGTATTAAATTTACATGCAATGAAAATTCGCTATTTCATTTATCATGCATTTATCTGCCATACCGTGAAGGCCGGTCTGTGGAAACAACGCCTAACTTAACCTGGTCCGTAGTGTAAGACATGTTGCCTACCGCTAGTCACACCATCGATAAGCAGCAAAAACTAGCAGAAGCATCATTAAAATAAAATGTGCGTTAAACTTATACAGTATAAACGCATTGCTGTATAAAGCAGACAAAACATCTGCATTTTGGTTTATTGTTTAAAATTAGAAGATTTTTTTTATAGAAAGGTTTTTGTAACTCGCAAAGCAAGCGCTTGTCTACAACCTCAGATTTTATGTGATAAAAAGGTTTCTTTAAGTTGTATTTAAATTGCATCGTATTTCATCTCCAGATTTTGTTTGCGAATATTCCAAAAATAGCGGTGTATTAAAACAACCTTCAGCTGACATGCATGACTTATAGTTATTCACAAGGAGGTCCTTTTATATCATTTTGAGATTAGATTAGTTTGCAGCACATTTGAAATAACTTTTGTAAAAGCTGTTTTTCATGAAAAAGGTTTCGAAAAACTGTCAGGCTAATTACTTTAAACATAGCTCAAGCTTTGTCTACAATACATTTCGCAGTTTACATACATTTTGGTGCTACTTCTTAGCAACATCTTAGAATAGAACTTGCAACCATATGGACATCTACCCTATTCTAAACCTTTATAGTTGTTTTTGTTTTGTTGAGGTCAAATTCACAGAGCCATTTCAATGGCTTATGAAGACAACAGAATTTGGTCACTTTACTTACTGAAAGATACATAAGAAAAATCAATAAGACAACCGTAGTTCACGGTGAACTATAGCTATAGTTGATTTGAAGACTGCAGTCTTCAAATCATAAGTTTCGAGGTGGTTAGATAGAAATTCCAACAACAGGTTATTGCTGTAATGTACGTTTATTTATAAGAGCTAAGGCTATTGAAAGATATCGTTTCGAACTTCAAGATCTTGCTGCAGCGCTGCTAGCAATCGGGGCAGAGAAAGTTGTGGTCCTTGTGGCATGGTGTAACTTTTATCCCTTTATCAATTAATTTTCTTGCAATTTTTTTAGATAGTTGAATGTAATCGGGGTTCAGTTGGGATTTCCAGGCTAATAAAACGATCCATTTTGCTTAGATGAGTTTGAAAATACGTCAAAATATCTTCTGCCCATCAGTGCTGTGCTATACGTACAAGATTGGCTGAAACATATAATCGATTAGTTGTGTTAACATGATGGAAAGACAGGCAATCGATTTTTATGAGGCTGACGATTTGTATCGGTACATAAATCAAGCTGACAATAAACTGTTTACGCTTGGCGCTAATAGAACATTGTTACTGAGTATATGAGGAGTTTGACAAAAGGTGTCGTCGCCTAAAAGGTTATAAAATTTATATCATGACGCTGTTTTAGAATTTTCATAAAAATTTAAATTGATTGGAAACAGATGCGATTCATGGTCCAATGATTTCAACATTTCGGTAAATTAACCACATATGGCGTATGATTCACAGCTAAATTTTATCATCCGCAAAAGCAGAAACTGTGCAACAAATTTGCCACTGTTCTGGTTTCTTCTGCCTTCTTACTGCGCCCAGCATTTTTCAGCAGCACACATGCTTGTAAGTCTTGCAAGATATGAGAGTTGTGATAGTATACCCATTTAATCACTGTGATAGTATACCCATTTAACTACTTTGCTTTCATGCATGAAATAGCACTTGCTTCTTTGCCAATCAATGTGAGCACAACAAAAAAACTTGTCGTTTGGTAGTCACAGTGACTTGCTCAAAATATATTAATCTTTTTTTGGAGGCACGTTAAAGAAAATGTAACGTTGATAAAATGCTGACACAAACGCAGTGTAGCATGAAAAGTGTGTCCAAATCCTGTTGGCTCCATTTGTCACGCGCAACAACTTACAATGTTGGTTTTGCAAAATTCAACTCCGAACTATAGATGGACCAATTAGTTCGGCTTGTAAGGTACGGGAAGATTGGTTTAGAAGAAATCAGTCATGCAATCACTTTTCCCATCATATTACCAGGTCGAATTGCTTGTTGCAACGCCGACAGGAAATCATTAGTAGTAACAACAATTACTGCTAATTATTTCGTCCAACTGTGCGATAGTGTCTCAGGGTCAGTTTTTAATTTTATGTAAGAAATGTACTTAACTTTAGATGTCAGATAAAAATGTCAAAAATGTTGCTTTCTTTGGACGTTCTTGCTGAGATAGGCCGTTATTTTTTTAGGAAAGTAGTCATGTTTTTTATTCATTTACCCGCTAAGGTAAATGAAATATTTTTTATCATTCTTGACAAATATTCTGTGTGTTTCACACAGACCAAGTCGAGCAGATAATGAGCGAAATTTGTTGTATTTGCTCAAACAGACCACAACTAAGTAGGCTAAACAAACCATATTAGTTTTTCATAAAATACAATAACAATCAAGTAAGAGAAAAAATCTTGTATCATCTTATTCGTATCTTATAAAACATTTTTATCAAGCCTTAACTGTCAGAAACTCGTCATTCCTATTCTGTCATCTACAGACATTGCGCTGTTTTTTCAGTGAAAAGATGCTGAAAAGAGTGTTTTTGTAACAATAGATCCTCAAGTGACGGTTCGTGAGTTCATAACTATTACAGTACCGTTATCAGCTTATCACATCATGTTTCCAATTTACATGGAGTTCGGGTAAAATCAATGTGATTGAGGTTCAGCAAAATGGTTATGAACAAATTTCATAGTTATTTAGTGATAATCTAGCAAAATCAAACTTGTGCTCCAGAATTGTTTTCAAATTTCTATAGATTGAAATGATGTGAGAGCTGTGAAAGATGGAAGAATTAAACGAAGCAATTTATGCCGTCACTTCTCTTCTCTGCAGAGTTCAGCGACACATGACTAGACAAACAAGTTCTGAACAACCACTGGAACGAAAATAAGGACCAAGATGTTTAACGAGATGACGTACCCACCCAAATCAATATTACACAAACTATACTTTTAGCACCATACGATCGAAGTCATAGAACAGACGCGCTGCGGGCAAGGCTTTGAGCACCGCAGTCTGGTTCTGAAATATTGATGAACAAACTTAAACTCTAGCATTTAAAATTGTTTGTTTACCACTGTTCGGCCGTTAATTCATGCAGTAAATAAATTCGAACTGTTGATTGGTAATTAGGGCTGATTGTGCTCAGCTGTCGTGTTTTGTAAATTTCTTGGATGTTTAACAACAAAAAATAAATAAAACATGTATAGCACATTCTTCTTAAGTTTGACATATTCAAACTAACTAGGCTTACAGGATAGTCAATACTATTTTACTGTGTTGTTTTAAAAAATGTGACTATCGTTGTTTTGACTCTATCTTGCGCTTCACAATATTTTGTAACCTTTCGTGATTCATTAGGCCCACGTGCGGACTGACCGCCTTATCTACGTTCGCATAAATTTAAAGCTAGTTTATACCTAAATGAATTAAGGAAGAGTGAAAGTATCTAAATCTACAGTGTGTCAATCACACGGTAAGCGTCACATTAGGGGAACTACTGCAATGGAAATGGAATAGCATTATCTGAACGTGGTGTAGCAAGCACTGCGCTGAGCCCTTCTCCCAACATCTATTTACACTTTACAGCATCTTTGTGCATTAGCAGTTTCTCTACACCTGCTTGCTACGTCTGAATGATTTACGTCATGCTGCTTTTTATTTCAAACTCGAGTGGATAGCAACTGCAACTTCAACTGTGTCATTGTGCAATCGCAGCGTTGGGGCGCGGCGCAGTGCAGTCCTTCACAAAGCTTAATGGTTTATGACATGAAAAGCGCCGAAGTCTGGCAATCGCAAGCAGTTGCCGTCCTCTTTTCGATCCTGCTCCATGGAAAATGTTTTGCTGCTTCTAGTTGCTTACTTGATAGACCCAACTTCTGCTCTTGCGATGCTTTTCGCAGAAGAGTTTCTTGTTCAAACGTGGACCTTCCAATACGTGAAGTCCTTCCATATTTAATTCCAAGTGACACTCGCGTCCTTTTGCTGCGGAAAAATTGGGTGCACGAAAACGTTGTCCTCCGCCAAGAACACCTGCAGCGGCTGAAAAACCTGGAGTGGTTGGATTTATCCAAAAACAGAATAACCAACATCGAAGATTTTACTTTTTAGTGAGTAAAAATTAAAAAATTGTGTGTCGACAATCAGTAAACAAAATAAAATCGAATGTTACAAACAAATATTTTCAGGCATGTACATATTTAAAATTTTCAAGACATAACTTAAGGATATTGAAAATTCTTTCAAATTTTTTATTAACTGCAATAAACCTTTTACCTGATAAAACCTGCAACAAATAGCCAAACTCTCTTTCGAAACATAGGGCAATAACTATGGTAAGCATCGGTGACGCTCACTGTGGAAAACTGTGATTCAAAAAGATGTAACAGAGTTGTGATCTTAATAACCCACTTGTAAAACTTTTGTATTCAACAGCAACTTTCCTTTACTGAAGCGGATTGATATTAACTGGAATAGAATACGAATACTGGAGAAAGATGTTTTTGCCGCCCCACTGCCACGCTTGCAACGTTTGAGTCTAACTGACAACAAGATACTTCTTATTTTGGAAGGAACTTTTTCTCAGATACCTTCCCTTTCTGAACTTGATTTGCAGCATAATCCACTTCTGCATTTATCTCCGAGGTAATGCGTGCATTATCCGTTCTTAAAATATGTTCTTTTGTTTATTACGCTTTACGTGAAGTTTCCCTTACTAGAACTTGGTCTCTTTCTTTTGTTTTATGATAAGTAATCCTTGCAGTCAAGTGCACCTTGGTTATATTCTAACCATGCTCAGCATAGCGTCGTGCCTAATGGGATCCGGGTCGCCTTGGGCCTCCATCAAATTTTTTATCAATTTTGCCAACAACTTTAAACGTTGCTACAGGTGTACGAGACGGGAGTGTGTAAGGCGGATGTTTTTAGTAATTCCGGTGCGTACAAAGTTGATGACTCTCTTTTTTTGTTCTTCATTTGCTTTCCGGGAAGAATTTACGGAAATTTTCACAGTATTCTAAAACTTCACACAAAACGTTTTACCAGAGCAAGGCGCATAATAATACCCGACAGTTTGCACCCACAAAATTGCTCGATTAAACTTGCACTGCTTTTACCTGGATTTTCATTCATGTATTCTTTGACATTATTTCAACCTCGTGCGATTGCTGTCATGGTTTGGTTCAATCGCTCTTCTGCACATCATGGGTCAATCTGCAGTACGAGCAGCAGCAACGCCAGCTTACATTTTCGGACTGTGAATTCTACGGTGTCACAAAGTTGTATGATGTTTTCTTTATCGTGTTGANTATGAACAGAAAGTTTTAGACCTTTGAAATCTCCAAAATCTTTCGTTTGCGATTGATGTATCATGCTCAATGCTTGGCCTTACATTTTCTGCCATAATCATGATTCATTTCTACATTTCAATCTTCTATGTTTTCAATTATATGTAAAAAATGCTCTTGATGCCATCGTTTTTATTTAAAAGTTCAGCAGTGTCAGGATTTTATCCTACAGTGGTCTAAGGTTCTCGGAAAAGTTCACCCACGAAAACAGAATCGATACGGCACGCCGATTGTCTTCAGCGAGTTTAAAGGATCAGATTGGCTGGCCTGTACGAAAAGGTTATTTAGGGAATGGAAAAAATTATGTTGTTCATGCGAAGAGANGGAATGGGTTGACAATAGAGCAGAAAAACTCTGTTCTCAACAACAAATTTGATTCCATCACGCTTATGCTGGCATTGCTTGAGCTTCAAGAGTAAAAGCAAAACTAATCAAATTAACAGAGCCTTTACTGTATATTTCTTCAAAAGCAACCTAACATCGGAGCCACAGGGTTGATCTGCTTTTCTAGTGAAATTCAGACGCAAGCAAGCGGTCGCTCATCACAACAAACAAACATCGCCAAGATTTGGTTCAATTTCATTCAGAGTACACAAAACATTTGCAATAAACAAGCAAGATGATAGATTAGCTTATCCAGTGCGAAATCCTGCTGTGCATATAATTAATCTGTTATACACTACTGCAATATTTTTCCGGACAAAAGAAATGTTTCATAAGGAAATAACTTCATTGATCATACCAAATTTTGAAACTGTGCTTAAAATTAATTTTTTCTGGACATAAAACTCAACCCCACCACACCTTGAATTACAAGACAAATTCGAATATATGTAATGAAAGTTTCTGCCTTTATCGTTCTCGATTGACAATTAGCATTAAAAGTTTTCTTGAAAACCTTGAGTTAACTCTATTACCTGCGGGGAAAACAAGACTTGTTGCAGTCTCCGAGGGTTAAAATTCATGCAAGCGTGTAAATCTATTTCGTTTGATAAATGCAACTGAATGGATGTGCGATTGCAGCGTCACGTCTAGTTATTCGACGCAACCGCAGACTGATGATGAAAACGCTTTTGGGGAGAATCCTGTTGCCACTGGTTTATTTCTTTAAGTAATGACATCTACTGTTGTACAAATTTGTTATTAAAAACAATATACTTTACTAAATTAATTTTACTTGAAGCCTGTGACCTCGTCAAATATGACGTTTTCCTCATACGTCTTTTGAACCAACAATACAGGCAGTTAGAGGCAATTTTTTCGGCAAGTACCATTTGACTTAAGTGCTGTTTTCTGCATTGTCCAAGTGAGATGAAGGACACAAGTGTGCGTGTCGTAATACACAAGCTTTTCTGTGGTCGAAGCGAAATATAGTGTATGCTCACAGAACAAACGATTTTCATGAATCTGTTCAACACGATTAGCACCTTGTAACTATTTATGAAAAAGTAACCTTTTCATTTACGTGTTTGTGTCGGAAGCAAGTTCCAAACCACATTACTTAAAAGAACACAGGGATACAGAAATGCTTATGCACAACCACGGCCTCTGAGAGAAATTTTCCCAGGGGTGCGAAGACCGAAGCCAGGCACCCTAGCTTCCAGGGCTCTCGTCGAAACTTTTATGAGCTTGTTTGTATAATGTAGTAATCAGAACATGGATAAACCAGCTCTCATGCTAAGATTCGAAAATAGATTGATTATTTTACTGGCAACTGCCTTACACTGCAGTAGCACAAATTACTACCTTCGTATATTTCAATAAGCCGTTACTCAGCAAAATAACAATCATAGCTGTTTACTGTATATATTATGTTGTTAAAAGAAATCTTAAACACATATTCCGTACTGCTCAGTACAAGTAAAAATATGTTTCCCTTACGGATTTTTGCAAAAAGAGGGAAGCGGGGGCTTTTTATTTTCAAGATGGGCACCATTTGAAATTTTTAATGAATTCTGGTCTTATTCACGCGTCAGATTTTTTTCAACACTTACATTTCTGCAATGATGTTATTAACAGAGTCCGGAGAATATGCATTGGTGCTTTTTATTGTGTATTGCATCCTGGGACTGAGAAATTAGCATATATTTATGGGTGCCTATAATAATCAGGCTTCTTGCACCTGCTGACCTTCTATATTGCGGTCATAACTGAACTGCAGCGGCAGCACTTAAAGTAATCCCTCCGCCGAGCCGTGCAAAGTGACTAACCACTTTTAACCAATAGATTTCCTGCAGACGAAGCAACATTACCAGAGCTTCGTCATTCGCTGTCAACATCTTGCAGATAGCGCACAAGATTTACACACCAAAGCGGCGGTTCTTTTACCTCAACCTACCTCACATATGAAACTTATGTTTATGTAATGTTGCTAAGTCCTCGAGCTTCTTGATCGCACATCTGGTCGCAAGCGCATTAATATTACTACCAACGGACAGAAAACATATCGCTACATCACATCATGGTTGTATGACATCATGATCGACATCAAGACATCTGCATTAACTGCTGCAGCAAATACAAGCTACAATAGCAGTGCTCGAAAGTCACAATCATGTGAAACAACCCTGTTTATGTTTGTGCAACCAATATGAAAATGTGTGAACTGGCAGTAAGCCTACGTCGCAATTCTGTAGCGCGCCGAATTTAACTGCTGCTGCCTGTTGTGTGTCACATAGACTTGGCTTGGCCAACTTTGGCAGGGGCTGCGTTTTTCTTGAATTTGACTGGCCTATGCATGATGCATCATCTGGCAATAAAATGCGGCGCTGGTTCTTCTTAAATACCCGAACTTTTGTGAGATACGACAGCGCTTCTTACAAGCGGCTTGTTACAGTTTTACTGCATGGAATCTATGTACGACATGCTGTACATAAACCCGGCTGTATCCTTGTTTCAATATTAGGCTACTTGGTATGTATGATGTAATTATCATAAAATATTGCAACATAAAGAAGGTTAAAACAAAATAAAATTTGTCTAAAGAAGCTAAAAACTGGGGAAAACTTTTATTAAAAATACCATTTAGGAAATTTCGCGTTCGCCAAGACCTTAGAGGCAACACTGATTGTAGCTACCAGCGCTGCAGTTGGAGAAACGATCATCAATTTTGGGCTTGATTACAGAAAATCTTAGCATGCGCACTTTCATCCTACCGTGCCCCTGTAACTATCGAGCCCTGATACGATGCACCTCTTGTAACCCCTCTTGTAAGCCTTGTACACAAAGCTTCACAGGGTTCGAGTTAGTTGGCACACTTAGTCGGCATGAAATGTAACGAACATTAAAACAATATTGGATACAGTTATTATTAATAATTATTGAATACAATAATTGAATACAGTAAATACTGAATACAGTAATCATTCCCATAATTACAGTATTCAGTCAACGTTATAGCAGTGTTACGAAGTGAGAAAAAAAGAGAGTTTTTGTATAAAGCATCAGACAGTTACAGTGAACGAATAACAAAGTTGGAAGAAGATGTACATCGTTTGAAAAAAAGGCCTACAAACTATTTCTAATCAAGGCATCAAATGTCCTAACAAAAACTGAAATTTATTATAGACAAACAACTAGTTTCCTGGCGCAGTTGTAAGCCGGGCTCATCGGGTAGGGCCGGATTTCAGACCGAGTTCGGGCTCAAGTTCGTCAAAATGCTTCGGGCCTGCAAAAAATCTTTTGGCAACCACGGACACTTTTGTTGCCTGTTACTCTTGAAGCAATCGAATGATTAAATCTTCATAAAAATGATTAATTGTGAATTATATAGTCATGTTTACTTCGCTATACACCACCAGTACACCGCAGTTACGCATTTGATTTGAGTCACTCGGTAAATTTGGCTTTCGGGCTTAAATCGGGTTTCAAAAAAATGTCGGACCCGGACCTTACGGCTTCAGAATGAGACCCGTTTACAACTCTGTCTCTTTGGGGTCTTAGGCCAAATTCGATAGGCATTGTTTCAGACAACGCGGAGGATTTTGACAAGGAAACCTAACGACTCTACTGTGTGGCACTTGCACCACATTTATCAGCCTAAATTGGCATGCAATGCAATGGGGAGTAAACAGAGTGTTTGTGACTGCAGTAAAGCGAGGAATCAATCGCAAATTTTTTATAGGAAATCGATTTCACGTAATACTGCGCATCGTCAATCCTATCACTTGCAAACAATGCTAATAGGTGTGAAACGTTGAAAGGCTAAAACAAGGTCAGAGAAAGTAAACAACCTCAAGACTGCAATGAAAACAACGCACAGCCCCAACAGCGAAAAATAAAACAAGAACATGCGTCATGCTGAACTACATGCATACACTGAAGCTTGAAACTTACTGCAAAAATGACAAGAACTTAATAAATCCCAACGCCAGCTAACGATTATTAACATCATAGAAAAAGTCGCTTTCGGATAAATGTAACTTCTGGCAGGGCGACGCTTCCGAAATAGCTTGAAACAGCATGTGGTATGATTCATAATAACTGCACCATGCGTAAACTCAACGTACATTTGGTCGCTATGGCAACCAAGTCTCTGTGGGCACGTTGACGAAAACGAAAACGCCCGCACACTGGTCGCGAAAATTGAAACACATCAACTCTCAGCAGAAGGCAAACAAAAAAATTCATCTTACGTGTGGGTGGATCATGATTAAACCACCGTTGCATGAAGCTCACAGTCTTACACCGTTGCTTTTGTTAACAACCTAATTTCCTTTCTTTGGATATGTGTGAAGATAAGTGGCATCACAAACTTAACGCACAAATTAATATTCAAACCCACGAGTAAGATAAAAACTGTTGTTTCCCTTCTGTTGAGCGCTGATGTGTTTTAATTTTCGCGGCCAGGGTGCGGGCGTTTTCGTTCTGGTCAGTCACAGCGTTTCAAGCGTGCCCACAGAGATCTGGAAAATTTGCGATTGATTCCTTCATTGCTTCTTTCACCTGTGGAGTGATGTTACTTGAATACAGATATGCGCAAGTTTGAATCATAGCGAAAAGATGAAAGCAGAGCCCAGTCGTCTGATGCCTCGAACGTCTACAGAAAACCTAAAGCTTTTATTTGCAGTAAAGCGCTGAGCGAAGGCGTATCTGAGGTTTTTGCTGCACTATATAAGTGATTTTCCTTGGCTCTGCGTGTTATTGTCATCTTTCAGTGGAGCATGAAATAAAATATACCGATATATTTGACTTGGTCGGCAAACTGTATTCTTGCACCATTCGGGGAGACAACTGACTTGGCAGGGTGTTAAAACTTTTTAGGGAAAAATACACCGAGCGTCTTGTTACAGTTAAGAACAATTTCATACTCAGCAGCATAATCACAGCCAGTATTTGAAGAATTTTGAAGCTGAGGCCATACACATTTATAATTTCACTTGGGAAAGTGCGCATCAATGATGTTAATCAGAAATGACAAGCGATTTTAACATAAAAAAACAGATCATAACAATGTTACAGTGAAAGCTGCAGTATAGGATAAATTGCAGCATCAAAACGTTGAGGTATCATATCTAAGCTATGCATCAAATTGAGTCTCGAATTGTGTTGTTACTGGGTATGAATGAATTGATTTGATTGTTTGGGAACGCAGTGCTTTGTTAAAATTATGCCAATCTTGCCAAACAAAGAAATGCTGCCTGGAGAGCAATTTTCTTTCCAAAAACTTTCTGCATAGTACTTCACAATTTTTGGTACTTCTGATTTCGGTTGGAAAACCAAATGTGACTAGCGAATCTGTCAAAATCACATGTGAAATGTCTTCAGGTGCACGTTATTTCATGATCCTCTTCGGCAACTGTTATTAATTGTTCTCTGAAGGTCTGAAATGGACCATTTTCTTATGCATTAATTGTTCGCCTTAAAAGGGGTGCAGTACTGCCCACTTATGTTTGATTTCCAGAACAAGAAAATTTTCGGTAACCTTGTGTGCAATTTCAAATCTAGAGCAAAAGCTGTCATCAGTATTTACATTTCACATTCGACCTTAACGTTATTCAATGTAGGGCTAAGCCTACCTTCGTTAGATCGTGATTTTATTTTACTTCTGCTTGTGATTTTGTACAATAGTATGCTGCAGTTTTACTTTGACAGAGCTTTTGAAGGTCTATCCAACCTAACTTCTTTACGAATGTCCGACTGCAATTTGACAAACTTTCCTGAACAAGCATTCACACCACTGATTAATCTGAGAACGTTGGAGTTACGCAGATGGAAGCAATTGAAAAGATTGGCTGATTTCTCTTTCAGGTGGTGAGCTGCTTCGCTTACATGAGAAGTTTCAAAACTCCAATCAACTTCAAAGATTTATTAATACATGATACTTGTAGTTCTGTTATGTTGCAAAATTTAATTGAGGCTAGCTTCGCCATGAAAAGTATATTTCTTCTTGTAGCGGAAACTGCAGTGAGTAAAGTTGTACTGGTTGGAAACAGATTATGATCACCACGCTAGATGCTTTCATAAAACCTTGAGTTTTCTTGGCATAGTTTAACTTAATCAAGAATTGCAGCTAGACTGACGTAAACCGTCCGTGCAGTTAGTAATAAGATGGCCTATAGTAAATGCAATCATGGATTAATTATTCTCTGTTATCATAGAGAAATCACTCTTCACGTCACTTCCGCGAACATTTGTTCGAATCGATAAAAACAGTGCCCAGTCATGCATAACATTTTAAATTTCGTGACGTTAATGCCAATGCGTGCTGTGAATAATTTGCCTATACTTCAATGTGATTTTGTGATTAGCGCATGGACAAAAACCGAAGGATGCAGCGGCAATTAAGAACATTTTTAAGTTTTGGCTTTTGATGATGCAGCTCATCAGACGTTAAACTGTTTTCTTTGCTAAACGTTCAGCCTCTGCCACTGGAGTTTCTAAAAAAATTTTACGAAGATAATCAGCAGACCATAAAAATTATTGTATACTCAGCACGCAAAAAAATTGAGGCGACACCGGCAGACGGTGAAAGCTTGAAAGACCCTTGTGGCAGGCTACGCCGAAACTGTTGAACAACTTTAACCTAAATGAGAAACTAGGATACAATATGTCAAATTTCTTATTGAAAATCTACTCCTACAGGCAAAACGAATCCTTTTCAAATACAGTAAACCTCGGTTAATCCGGATTCGGTTAATCCGGATCTTCACCTAAACCGGATAAAACTCGTGATAAGAATGATTTCTAACGTTTTTCAATATAAAAATCTTCGGTTTATCCGGATTTTTTAATCCGGATCTTCGCCAATTCCGGATAAAATCTGCTCTCTTTTCGTCTCGTAATTCGGATTTTTCTGCACTTTCACGCTGTTGTGTTCTTAAGTGCATTGACTGGTCTCTAGGAAAGATTCAGAAGCTCTCAGACGCAACACAAGAGCGCTTACGATCAACAACAAATGTTTGGCATTATGATAACAATGGCCGCAACTGCACGCAACATTAGACTTATTGTAGACACCATTTATACGTCACACACAGGCATAGCGTATCTCGCTGCACACCACGGTTTCAGTCTATTGATCAGTGCTGAATGTGCGTGTATAAAGCATTATCATTGAGTGGATTGTACACGGTATAGGGTAATGTCAGGAGGACATTGGCATTACCCTACAAATAGAAGAACTGTCTATGGACCAGTCGCAGAAATCACTGCGTCTGTCAAAAATCCCAGATTTCTTCGCAGCCAAGTGATCTTAAATATGAACTTAAGACTGTTCATAACTGCCGGAATATAGCTGTTATTAGTCTGATGCACCATTGTAAATACATCAATAAATTCGTTTTGCTTCAGCAAACGTTTGCTGTTGGGTCGTAAGTGTGTTCAATTTCAGGGGTTTTTCACCGATATCGCAGTATTCAGATGACGTCAGGCTAGAAACAACCATCTTCGGTTAAACTGGATCTTCGCCTAAACCGGTTAAAATCGCCGGTCCAATCGAATCCGGATTAACCGAGGTTTACTGTATCCCATCTACATTTTCAAATTACTTGCTACCTTGATACATAATACTTTGTGTTACAACGGCTTATTCAACTCTCAGATTACAAATAATAATCACTTCTGGAAAACATGACTCATCTTTTTCAAAAGATAGTTGAGTTCATGATTCGAATCGTGCTGAAGGGTAGTTTTTAGATTTGTTAATGAGTTTTTCATTTGTTTCAGAAGATTGGTTGCTTTTTGTGTAGATCAAACGCAAAGCTCACGTCGCTGGTGATTGACGGTTTTGCGTCAATGTCGCACGACGGATTAACGAGCGATTGTTTCTTCGGATTGCACGAATTACGTCATTTGACCCTTAAGGGCTGTAACCTGAGCGTTGTACCGAACCGGTCATTGAGACATGTTCCGAATCTGCGAACGCTGGACTTATCCGACAATCATTTTAAGGTAAGTGGTTAAGTTTCCTGTCAAGTGTCTTAAGGAAATTTCAGAAACAGTCGACATTTTCAAATATTTTTTAATGAAGAGCATTGCACATGGTCACTTTGTAAATTTTCCCACGTTTGCCTCACTGCCATGTAACGAATGAATGAAGCAATTTTACGTCAAGAAATGACCTCCATCTGCGCACACCAGTCGTGGTGAAAATAAGAAAGATCATCTTGACGTATTGCCAAAAGAGTTTTGTCAGCCAGTTCAAAGCAACCCACCCGTGTTTTTGCAGATTATTCGGCAAGACGATTTAATTCATCTGTCCCAGCTCGAAAGCATATCATTTGCTAACTGCAGGCTACTGGAAATAGAACTGTTTGTGTTTCGAAAAATGCTTGGATTATCAGAACTTAATCTGTCTAACAACAGGTGGGTGTTTTGAAACTTTATATTACTCCACAAACTGTATAGGCCTACACTTTATTGCGATTATTAGTTTCAAAACTCTTTGCAAGCATTAACATACGTCAAGTAGGTCATATTCAACACCTGAAGTAAAAATCTTGTGTACTATCTGAAGTGAAAGGTGGCTTGCACATTTATTGTGTGTTGGCAGTTTATTGAATAATAAGTGCGCAATATACACTGAACTAAAGGTATAGGGGCAATGCAACTTGCAGATTACAACTTCAAGCATGGGCGGATCCAGGGGGTTTAGGTCGTAAGCCTTTTTGTATGCTATGGACAACAAGGTTGTGTTTTTCAGGCAAAAATGCCTTTAGCCACGTCCTGAGCATCCAAAGATTTCCTGTTACAATGCTTGCGTATCATTTGTCGCTCTTGATAACTAGAAAGTTAAGTGCGGCCTGGCACCTCTTGCATAGAATTTCAAACACTTCTAAAAGACAGTATGTTCTAATACGCACTGCATTGATTCTGCAAAGGAGTTAGTTTGCAAGGTTTAACAAATAAGTAATGCTTACACGCTCCTCAATAAGAAATTCATGGTTTTCTTTGTTTCCATAGCTGAATCTTTCAAAACTGACCAGCCTTCTTTTCAAATTGATTCCTACAGTGAAATTTGAATCCTCGTTGAAATGGCGTACCATATGAATAAAAAAAACACTACGATAAAAAGGAACTAGGCTTGTGACGAATGTTTCATCTGTAAGTAGAGCTCCATTGGTTATAACAGAACTGCAGACTGGCGAGCATCAATCACGCAATTACCCAGTCAACGTCGTCATGTTTAAGTTCAGTATCACCAAAAACGCCTACGTGGGCCTGATAATTTATATGTTTGGCTTAGAGCTGGACTAGGCTGACAATTTTTGCGCCTGGTAGAACCCCTTATTTTTGCTCATTAAGCTTTATTTGTTTATTCTTCTTGGGAAAGTTGTTCACATGAATGATTTCCTGTCATCTTGAACAATGTGGAAGTAAAGGGTAAATGGCATATAGAGATATAACATACAGCGATTCAAAGTTAAACTCAACACAGTTTAATTCAACCGGGACAGACTAAGCCACTTCATTGTATGAACTGAGCTTAAAAGTTTAGGACTATGTGGGCACTGGACCAGGACAGGAAATTGAACCACTACTGGCTGGTGATAAAACAGTCAGATAACGCATGTTTCTACCTTCAACCAAATATGTATGCTGTTTAGAAGCTTTTTTGTTCGCATTACGGAAAGGTTCGTTGCTCAGACCCAGCAGCATCTTAAATTTTATACAAAAGAAAAAAATTCAGAGTAGGAAAAGGCTACCCGTTTTGCATTTGACACAGATTCTAACACGGAGTTAATCTCGCACATAATATCATTGAGGTGAGAGAACTGGCTGTCAATATTGGACAAAAATACCAACGATTTTTTAGATATTTAAAGAAAAAAGATCCATTTCACCCTAACAAAAAAGCCAGTCTTCAACAGCTAGGTAAATCGTCTATGAAACTTTAAGTGGTTTCATAGAGGATTATCCTCTACAGAAACCTTAACTGTTATGGATCTAAGGTAAATTCGCCATTACAGTATACATGACATTGAAAGCTATGCCGTAGTTTTAGATTTTACCTTTGTTCGTCAGGGCTTACTGGCAATAGTGTTGACGACATATCGTGAACTTGCTGAAAGTCAGTTAGCATGTCAATTGAACGGACGTGTATGCTAGAAACAGCCTGTATAATTTTCATCTTCATTAAAAAGGTTGTTCAGTGAATGTTTGTCGCGTGAGCAATGTCCTACTGCGTGTATGGCAAAAAACATCATTACGTTTACCCCAACATGTTCAGTCATGTATTCATTGTTACCGAAAATATACTTTTGCTGAAAGAACTCATTTTGCGAAGTTTCTGTCCCTTTATCAACTCCATATAGAATGTTTAAGACAACAGAGCGACTTGACATGTATAATTTAATTTTAAAACCGTTTTGTATTGGTACGCAGGCTCCAAACTTTATCAAGAGAATCTTTTCCAGTCAATCTGGCCTCATTGGCAATCCTTACGCTGTCATTTAATAACTGGATATGTGATTGCCGTCTGCGCTGGCTCGGAAAAGGAACTTTCAATCTCGGCATTCGTTCTGCTTACTGTAGCTCTCCCATTAATATTCAGGTGAGTTCGGTTTGCCGTGCAAATGCTAAGGTACAAGCTCAAATACAAAGGGTTGTAATTTCAAGTTTTTTGGTTACAGGTGGTTTACACATAAACAAAAGACCGAAACCGTTTTAGGTAAATCGTATTTCTAATGGGTTCGACGATATTTACCAAGGCTAGATTA
>JGI24158J21664_10003701_pt1 | contig 19343 bp, 13 predicted proteins | sample Ectturendosymbi3_FD_21664 | JGI IMG/M metagenome (IMG submission 21664) | reverse complement strand
GCATTGGAGAAAAAACGTTGCACAGATAAATCTTTCCACAAAACTTAACATCGCGGGTGGTTGATGTTACCGACAACTAGCAAAACAGAGCTGAACGCTCATTGTGACCGTTGCAGAACGATGCACACGTGCCCATCTTTGAACAATCGAAATGTTTTACAAACGTCCACCCTCAGCGCCTAGGTCACGACAAAATGCAGTATCTCGAAACAACTGCTGATGCTGCTTTTGAGATTTTGAAAGACAAATTCCAGTACGTTTCCGATCAACTCGAGCTGAATAGCAAGCAACATCATGCCGTGAAAGGACGATTCGTCTCTTACCTGCAAGAGCACGTTGTTGTCGGTTTCAACTCGTCTTGTTACGATATTCACTGGAGAAAGCACACCTGCTGGGATACTTGTTTTTGTTTGGTTTTGTTAAAACATGATAAACGGTCAGAGGGGTATGGTACGCAGAAGAGCAGAATGAGTTAGCAAGTTGTAGTCTGTGGTTATATTTTGCTGTGATGGTAGGGTTTACACTGCTATCAAATGATGTTCAAGTGAAGCGGACGTGAATATTTGCTTATCGGATTAAAACCCGGTTTGCATTTCCACCACCCGGTTAGTTACAGGTTGACGCAATGGTGTGGCCAGTTTGGATCAAAATATCGTGAATGAAGCATTTGAAGTTTGAAATGTTTCGTACTTTGCTATACAAGCAACTCCACGAAACTTTCATGGTTCGTTTATTTTGAACAACAGCAAACTTCCCACTGATTTTTATGCCGCGAATCGCTTGTTGTCACTGACAACTCGCAAAACAGAAAAGTGAATGCCGGCTTCAACTGTTATGGGTGGTTTGTGTTTTCACAAAATGGTGTATAGTGAGTTGATGATATGTTTCAAAAGTTTTTATCGATCCTAGACCTGTGACATTGCATTCGGTTTTTGAAAAGATGGTTCAACACAGCGAGCAGGTGTCGTAGAGGTGCAGTTGGTTGTCGACGCTCGCAGTTGTCAATGTCATCTGACGCTGAAACATTCCCAGTTTTTGAAAAATAGTTTAGAATGCGACAGCCCAATATGCTCAAACGACAGTTGCACCCTCGGTCAGTAACGCGAACTAGGTATAGCGACTGGCGAAATTACGCTGCTGATAAGGTGATTCGATTCTAGCATTTGATTTTTGAACGATTGCTGCTTTCGAATAAATAAATCGTAAGAAAACGAAATGCTGACGATGAAACAAACAGGCAAGTTTTGTGGATACTGTTTTCTGAAGAATCATACGTTCGTACACGTTTTGTTCAGAACAGGGTAAGTCGGATGATTACTTACTGTAAAGTGATTCGCGCTTTAGGTTAAAAGAGTCCTAATGAGCAATTTTTTGTTTGATTTTGTTAAAACAGGGGAACGTTCAGGGCCGTATGCTACGTAAAAGGACAGAATGGGTTAGCAGGTTGTCATCTGTGAATATGTTTTTCTTTGATACTAGCATCCACAAGGTCATCAACTGATGTTCAAACGAAGCAAGTGTGAATATTTGGTTATAGGATTAAAACCCGAGGTAGCGGGCATGCCTTTTCACAACGCAATCGGTTACAGATTGAAGCAATGGTATGGCTCGCTTGTGCAACATCATCATAGGCTATGCGATTGTTGAAATAGTTATTTAATGAGCGAAGTAACACTACACAAAGGAACAACAAAACTTACAGAAAGCAAAAACATTCGGAGGAAAAGGAAATTTAAACTGCTAATGAGATATACGTATCGAACATTCGAAGTTTGCAATGGTTCCCGCTTTCGTTAAAAGAAGTCGTAAGATATGAAATGTTACCGATGACGTAACACGGCAGACAAATTTTGTTAAAATGCTGCTCTGCAAAAAATGATACGGTTATATTAATTTTGTTACAGAGCGGGGCGAAACTTACTATCTTCAAAGTGGTTCGCGCTGTACCTAAAAGCAACCGCAATGAGTAATTCCTTGTTCGCTTTTGTTAAAATCTGCTCTTTGCAATGGATCGCTGAATATATTGTGACGTGAACGTAAAGTGTTACACCATCCTCTGTCAGGTGACGCGACCGACGGAAGTCAGTCATAAGATTAAAAACTGACACGTTTGGGTATGCCCTTCTGCAAAAAAAATGATACGGTTATATTAATTTTGTTACAGAGCGGGGTGAAACTGACTAACTGTAAAGTGGTTCGCGCTTTACCTTAAAGCAACCGTAATGAGTAATTCCTTGTTCGCTTTTGTTAAAACCTGCCCGTTGCGTACATGTTTGTTTATAAGGTTAAAAACTGACACGTTTGGGCATGACCTTTTGCAACACAGTCTTTTACAAGTTGGGGCACAGGTGGTGTATTTGCTTAAAACGTGACACTCCGTTTCGCCACAGTTGGAGCGGTGGGAGACCAAAGAAAGGTTACGAGCTATCTTAAAAATATGAAATTAATATTGAAAATAACTTTGCAATGGCTGCTACTTTCGTTAAAAGAAGTCGTAAGATATGAAATGTTAACGATGACGCAAAAAGACAGACAAATTTTGTTAAAATGCTGCTCTGCAAAAATGATGCGGTTATATTAATTTTGTTGCAGAGGAGGATGAAACTGACTAACTGTAAAGTGTTTCGTGCTTTACGTCAAAGCAACCGTAATGAGCAATTTCTAGTTTGATTTTGTTAAAACAGGGAAACGTTCAGGGCTGCATGCTACGTAAAAGAACTGATGAAGTTACGAGTTTGTCAATGAGTTTTGCTTTGATACTAACATCCACATGGTCATGGAATGATGTTCAAGTGAAGCCATCTTGGCCGGTTGCCTGAATATTTGCTTATCAGATTAAAACATGCCCTGTCACGCCTTGGTTTTCCACAATCAGTGATAGGTTATAGCATGAAGTGGCCAGCTTGGAAAAAACTCAAAGTAACAAGTTATCTAAAATATGAAATTAAAAATTGAAAAAAGTAGCGTGAAAATGAAAAAATTACCATAACGCAAAAATATGAAAAATATCAAAAATATGAAAAATATAGGTCGGGAGAAGGGAGGTTGGGAAAACCCCCTCGCTACCCGATCCCCGACCCGATTCCAAACTCCGAACAATACCTACCCTGACCCTCTCCCTTTACTACTATGTCCTTTTGCCACATGAAAGGTAATCGTGGGCTAAATTGGCCATATACCCCCTGCTTCAAAAACAAAACTTATGCAGATTTCGACAGATCTGATCGACAGAGTTCATAAAATATCAACTTTCTAGCGCTTGTGGTTTAGAAGTTATGGCCTAAAAAGAAGAAATTATATAATTAATCACCTAGAGAATTGATTAATTCTTTAACTGTTTATTTTGTGCTTTTCAGGCCATAACTTGCCAAAAGGCAAAAGCGCTTCCAATCGACCTTGCGAAAGTTCTCAACACTTCACGTTCGACGGTAATTGCGTTGAACAACTTTACTCAGCACAACCATTGCCAAGCTGTACATCCATTTCGATTATGTCTTTTTTAATAAAAGCCTTAACCACAATCATATCTAAACATATCGTTCACCCAGCGCCGGATTTAGGGGGGAGTCCAAGGGGCCTGGGCCCAGGGCCCCCCACCTAGGAGGGACCCCAAGCATGTTCATGTGTTTAGCCATATGTGCGACATGTACGTGTCACTTAGTCCTTTTTAACGAGAAAAGTGTGTTTGTAGAAGCTTTTAATTATATCGGTCGGCCAAACAGCAGTATTTCACTTGAAGAATATTTGATATTGTGACGAAACAACTATTACACTTATTGGTTTCCTGAAAGTCGGCCAGGTATCTGAATCTGGTGAATTCAAGGCCAAGCTACGTAGAACACGATAGAGTAGCTCACGTCTCTACTCGTTTCTGGAAGATTTTGCGTCTGCTCTACTCAGATTTGCACAGGTCCCATATGAGCAGCATTGCTAGGTATGGCTACTATACGCCCTCTTTTTGAAGTACATGTCCACTTTTTTCATGAGAAATGAAATATTCTCTAAGGATATTCGAAAACGTCCTCCTTTTTGCATTCTTATTTCGCATAATTAATGGCGTAACTAGAGCTTTGAGTCAGGGTGGAAAACTTAGCTAAAATGGGCCCACTGGCCACTGTGCAGGGCCCACTAGCCAACACTCGGAAAAAGACTTGAGAAGTGATGGTGAATCCGGATGTGGATAGCTATGCTAAAATCCCAAATCACCTGAAAATAATCGGAAAAACGCAAATAACAACAACCTACTGAAAACCAAACGAATACTAAAACTGTAATGTCACTTAAGGTGGCGGTCCAGTTTTCACATTTAGATTGCCAGGGGGGAATTCGTGCCTGCACCTCCTGTCAACTACGTCATTGGCTACTATATATTGTTTTTGCATACAGTAAGCTGTCCCTACTCTTCTGCAACAAGATACCAGATGGTGGCGTAGCTTAGTTATGGGAGGGCCTGCAAGTTGTCTAATTTCTATATGTTTTCGTTGAGTTGATTCTCGGCTGTAAAAGCGGGAATGCTTTCACTTTAATCGTTACATAACAGTGGCAAATCTTTTTTCAGTATCTCAATGACCTTGGCATTAGAGTGCGGACCTGCTGACGCCATTATGCTGCACGACAAGCTTCGCTGATGAACCGCGATACGGTGATCACTGATCAGTGTATTGTACACAGCTCAGTGTAGCACGTTCTAGTAATTATAGCGAATCCAGGGGTGTAAAAATGCGGTCGCGCACTGGCGCCACGCAATTACGTGCAGTTGCATTTGCACAGTTCGCAAAAATGAGTGAAGAGAGTGTTGTGACTTCGTGGATATTGAGTACTAAAACTTATTTCTCGCAGCGTAGCCAGCTGGCTATCACTTTATCGCAGCTTGCCAAGGATGCTTCAATTGTACCCAGCTTCAAATCCATACTTCATGTCCATCGACAAGCCAGCTGTTGTTCTGAAACGTTTTTTTGGAAATTCTTTGACCGAATTCTGTTCACATTAAGATATTTGCAATCATTTCTGGTTGCTTTTATTGAGCAAATTCAGAATATTGAGGAGTCAAAAGCATCCGTTGTTGAGGTTGTATCGTGTTTCGCCACTGTGAAGGTAAGGATTCAGGAGAAACAATCAGATGTACATATCGAGCCAAGGTAAACCAACCCTAAGAAAATTCAGCGAAGGCAAGGATCATGACTGTGTATTTTCATGTCAGTGTATCTGTATTGTACAAGTCTTGTGTTTCACAGGTGGCTAAACGGACCACTTTATCTGCTGAATTTAAATGCTTTGAATAGATTCCTCCGTTTGCAAACAACTAATTTGGAAAAAGATGAAACATGTAGTAGTATCTGCTTGACAGAAACGTGTCCATTGATGAAGCTGAAATAAACTGTGCGACCAATACCAACACTTGTTCGAGTTCGTGCAAAAAAAGTATCAACCAATTGCAATTTATTGTAAAATGATGGAACATGAGAGACGGGCAAAATATTTTGCAACTTGCAATACTATTAAACGCTTCAAGAACTGATAAGGATTGCACAGTTTTACTTCAACATTATGGCTCTTTATGGTAATATGGAATGATTTTTTCCTTGATGCAGCCGCAGACCAAAAAGAAAGAGAAACCTTCCTGGTTGAACCAGTTTCTGGTCTAAAGCTGGTGTGCAATTTGAAACATCGTTCCTGCAAGCAGTTTCATAAAATTGTGAAAGGTGAATCTACATTTTTAGGAAATTTAAGAAATCTGCAAAATATCCATGAGCTAAATAAGTTAAGTAAATAGGGTTTTGTTCCATGTGTTTTGAATGAAGCATTGTCTACACTGGACGTTTTACTTCAATACTTAAAACTAATCAATAGGCCTACATGTTATTTGACTTGTTAAGTGTAGATAATACACTCAAATTAGTGACAGTCATAAATTATCCTCCCTTTTTGCGATGAAAATATGACAGCACTATTGAGCTAAATAAACATGGACAAAAAAGGGGATCGTCCCCTTTACAAGTGTAGAGCTTATCCAAGTGGTTCTAAAAGACATTAAATACCAAAAGAGGCAAAAATGATAGAGGAAGATGTTGCAGCTAAGTCAAGAAACATCCAAGTTACTATTTTACAGTGGCAGTGAAGTCCAGTGGAGACATTTCTGTGGAACCTGTGAGAGGACAGAAAATCGAAGAACGTGTTGTGACAGACTTAGATCTACGTAACGATGACAATAGACGTGTTTAACCAGCGGTGCAGCAGCAGAAGAACGTCGATAAGTATCATCAAAAAACACGATAGATGGGTTGTCTGAAGCTATCACTGGAGGCAGAGGTATCGGTCCCTGGTCATTCAATATACTGAAAAAAATGCGGGAATATTGGTTGAAAAACGAAAAGTTATTTTTCAAACATTATCTTCCACAACACAGAAAAGACAGAAACTCGTCACGTAAATGTACCACAAATCTTATTCAGCGCTAGAACCACAACGTCGAAGTCGTTGAAAGAAGCAGGTTTTGTTTTTCTCCTTCACAAAATTGTGTTCATTGTTTCACGTGTAGACTGATGTGCGCGGATACGACTAAATGTGCTCATTTCCTTATTAGAAAAGGATCCTGCGACTGGAAGCACGCTGAAGAGCCACGAGCAGTCAATCGAATATAAAGATGCCACGATTATGTTTAGTCGCAGATGTAACTATGGAGAATTAATACAGAGCAAGCTAGTCAGGTCAGTCAATGCCAACAATATTGGAAATCGCCTCTGAAATGTTTGGTTTCTGTTGCCAAACTTATTGCTGAGCGAGGACTGACGTTTAGAGATGAAAACGTTGGTTTGCCCAGAAACTTTTTTCAAGCAAAATTTCAAAGAAAGTAAATACCGAGCTTCTGGTCACCGGTTTCGCAACAGTCTCACGAATTGCTAATCATATCAATTATCATGCTGCATCATAAAGTTTTGTTACACTTGAGTTAAGAATTGTGACGTCACATGATTACGTCATAAATACTAATGATCCGTGGAAATACTAGTGACTTCATCGGCCACCCCTTACCTAAAGATTCTCTATCCGATCCGCGCGTGGAGCCTCCCACCACGCCTGGGCCCCGATCCCCCCACCATCTAAATCCGGCGCTGCGTTCACTCTTGCTGTAGGTTTCCAGACTAAGGTTCTTGCCTCAAATTCATCGAAACAAGAGCAGCACCTTTTCTAAGCTTTTCTTGTTGAAATGAATTCTATGGCTGCAAATGTTACGTATAACGTTGAACAAAGGAGACTTTTACTAAACTCGCGCTACCCATTGGCTGGCTCTGATTCAATCTCTACCTGCAGTTCAAACCGACAACCGGAACTCAAAGTTACCCACGCAAACACACCAACTGCACCACCCCACTTCAAGAACGTCATTTTTCGACACCACTACGTCATGCAAAAAAACAGCCGTTGTATTGGAACTGAGCAACGTCACCCCTTGCAGAATTCCTTACTTCACCCGCCAAAAATGTAATGTTGATAAACCTACACAATGACTAAGTTACAGCTTATGGCACTTATTGGAAATAACACACTGAACATTAAAAACTAGCATGGGATGTGCCAAGAAACGTTTTTTTTTATAATTTTGGCGATGGCAATTAGTGCAACACCTGAAACATTCTTGTTACCGGGACGGTTGAGGCGAACGATCCTGCCCAAGAAGCGCTACGGCGAGTCACTCCGTGTCGGTGAATCAGACACACAACTTTCCAATTGAGAGGCGGACACTCTACCACTGAGCTCGGCCGCCCCAGCGAAATCTTCGTCGCCAATGCCTCGGTGTCAGGTGATGTTATGTGCAGTTGGGACACTACTGAGGTATCAAGAATACGAGGAGAAGCATTAAGCTAGTCTTGACCATTTGCCGTGATTTCATGCAAAGCCCTTTTTATCAGATTTTGAGAGGAGGGGCAATTAAAACCGCGAACAAACGGAGCCTTAACATTTGCTAGTCTGCCGTCGATTGCGATCTCTTTCCTATGTTCAAAGGACTTTTGACAAGGATGGCGGAAATGTCTGTGTCTGGCGAGAAAGGTGTAGGAAAGGGGACACAATTGGCCCTCAAGTAAGTGTGTTAAAAAACCCTGATTTCAAGACTAACACTGGAGCACATTGGATTTGACCCAGACTTTTGAGTAAATATTTCATCAATTTGCTCACTCCACAGCCACATGTCGTGTTTTTGGTCTTCTAAACATAAGAATTGAGAAGAATTAGAACTTTTGAAACTTTTAAAAATGTATTAAAAAGCTAAGAGCTAGAACTTTTAAACTACTTTCAAAAATTAACTTTTATCAGCAACGTACCGCCCCCCAGAAGGTGCCGCCCGCGGCCCCAAGGCCCCCCCTTGCTACGCCACTGCTTGGTTCTTACCGATTTGTTGCGCTTATATCTACATGGTGTGCCTGATGCGCCGACTGCCGTTTCAGTAGCTATTTTTAACGCTGTTGATGAATTTCTGAAATGAAATGGTGTAATAGATTCGAGTAAAGCAGTGTATTCGTTTTGCGTATTAGTTGTTTTTTTTGGAGTTTAGTCGTGCTGTATTTTGAAAGCTCGGCGTGACACGACAAAATTGCACAAGTCAGGCTACCGCCTGTAGCAAGATTGTCGTTAAATAAGTAAATAAATAAAGAGCCACATCATACACATGGGCACACACGAAAAAAAACATTTTCTCATCTCTCACACACATACATTTGATTTATAGTAAATATCACAAACCAACATTGGCGTAGCGAGGCTAAATCCCACCCGGTGCCCAGCATAAAAGTGCCGCCCTTTTCACCCCTTAAATTTCCTTACAAGAAGATCATATTTCGTGCTTATTTAAAAATATAAGGATTAATAAAACATTTGAACATCACAATCAAACACTAACAAACTGAAACGGGTCTTGGTTTTCCTTGCCAATTATAAGTCTTACTTTCTTTCTGCTTGTCGCCACCTTCCTCATTATTGCTTTTCCTAATTTTTGCTTTTTTTACTTATGCGTATATGGACCCATCACCCAAAATGTTTCGTCAAATATTCTTCACTGTTGGTTTTTAGTCTCCGGTAAGCCCATCGGTTGGCTTTTTAATAGTTTACTCATTCCAGGGATCAAACGAAAACATAAATGGATGCCTTGGCGGCATACCTACATTGCAGATGTAAACATTTAAGAATGTTATTTCGTGTAGTATCCTTGTCTTAAACTAAAAAAGTATATATACTGCATACAGCAGGCTAGAATATTAATTTCATAATATGATTTCAATGATGTAACGGACGTTTCATTGTTCACTTCACGTTTTAGTAGTGGTTTAATTCTCTCAGAATATATAAAAACGTTAACTCTGTCGGCACTTGCGCGAGGCCCTCCATAGGTGCAGGGACCCATTTTGATAAAATAGGTCAAATAGGCTTAAAACTGGCTCTGGGTGAGAAATGCTGACTTGCAGCCTCCATCGTGACCTGCACACTTGGTCTAGCTGTTGGTCTTTTTCAGGGGTGTGGTGGGGTGGGAATTCGTGGGAACGGCGTTCCCACACCTTTTTGCACTACATTGAAACATGGCTGCGATCTCACAAACGTGATAGTGACACGCAGACTCGCACTGCTAGACAAGGGTCTACAGTGAAACAGGGAAATCCAGTGTGGAAATTCTTGCAGGCTGCTGCTCACTTTATTCGAATTATTTGGTGCCGTCTGTTAAGACGCGCAGCGACGACATTGCCTCGTTTAACCGCTCCAAGCTGTTCATCCCGTGACCAATGTTTTGATGCGTGCAACGCTTTTCGTTCAAAGAGCTTCACTTTTCGTTCAAAGAGCTTCACTTTTCGTTCAAAGAGCAACGCTTTTCGTTCAAAGAGCTTCACTCCAAACGCCGCCTTAAACTCTAATACTAATGGAAAGCTTCGATGGATAACGCTGTCACTTCTAAAGTAGCAACCGTTGTGCAATTCCCTGGCGTGCGTCGTAACGGACCCGCACTGCACTGAGCAACAATTTTTTTCTCCTATTCCGATGTCTTGTGTCTGCTAAACAGGATGAACAACATATGCTGCGTATGTTTGGTTGCATTTTAACAGCTGTGACAAAGAAAGTTGTTTTTATGTTTCGCAGCGCTTTGCACGATAAAATGCAGGTCAATCTAATCCAGACCTTAGTAACGATTTTCGGCTTTACGTGAAATAGACCATATTCTGCTAACCGAACAGCAGCTTTTTCTGATAAACTTGAAAACCAAAGATCCGAGCCGTGGTTATCACACCAGTGGCGTAGCAACCCACTGGCTACTCTGGCTATAGCCAGGGGCGGCACGTTCCAGGGGGCTGCAAAATCTAGTCACCTATTGTAAGCAGAGATAAGTGAAAAGAGGTGTGGAAATTATTTAGACGGATTAAAATTCAAGCTTTCTTAATTTCATCAGCTAAGTCCCACCCCCCATGAGAATCTTCTTTGGCAAATGAGGGCGACACAGCCTATATTATTAGCGCCACGGTTACAGCCATGTTTTCTCACCACCGCTTTGACCCTACCTATATCTCAATATTATTGCTCAACAATGGCCACTATTTCAGAAATCTATTCGAAAAGCGCCTACTCTAGCAAGCTGCAACATCGTTCGTTGGTCAAGGTCCAGCCCAGTGGTTCTCAAACGTTTATGAGCCGTGGCCCCCTTCTAAGTTTAACTGGCGAATACTTAAAAGACGCTTAATATATCGTGACACTTGGGTTACGACGCTTAATATATCGTGAAACTTGGGTTATGCAATATCACGGCAAAGCTACCTAGTGAAGGCCTCTGCTCGTGGCCCCCAGAGAACCGCTCTGTGGCTTCAAGGGGTGGGGGAGAGCGCCCAGTTTGAGAAACCCTGGTCCAATTGTTTTTAGTCTTATGTCGTCCAAATGAGCTAAATTTCACCCAACTAATCGCAGTGACGTTTACTACAGTCAGACCCGTCGCCAGGATTTCGCAGCAGGGGGCCAAAAATCACAAGGGGGAACACATTTTGTGAATACAATATTGACTGTATGTAGCAACGGCCAAGAAAAAAGTCGCTTGCGGCAGGTAAACTTCATTTACCTCGACCCAGAAAGTTATAGAGATATGAACGCCGAACCGGCCGAGCACCGTGATTTGCTCTTTTGAAACTTGGGAAAGGGAAGAGACAAGGAATAGCATATTTTGCAAACCGCTAAAACTTTTATCTCCTTGTAGATTGTTCTCGGGTTTTTCCTTTGCCCCCGCCTCTTCTTTCATGTCGCACAAGCTACAGCATATCAGGTAGTTCGATATACAGCAGAATTAGAGCAAATAGACGATACAACGTGGCAACTGATGCGCAAAAGCAGAAAGAATGTCATCCTCTAAACCTCTCGGCCTGATGCGACAGTGATAGGACATAGTTTGAGACTGAGAGTTGAATTAGTAAAAGCAAGGTCAGAGAAGTATCAAAACAGAGGTCTTTTGTAGCACCACCAGCTGGTTATAGCACGAAGAAATAGCGAAGAAGTCTTTCTAAAGAAATGGTTCTACAAAACACTTATGAATGGGGATAAAATTTTGAGATCTTGGTTATTATACTTGAAATTTGAGTGTGGGCTATATTGTTTTTGCTGTAAGTTGTTTCGATTGGCTGATGATCATTCTTTATTTGTTGCAAAATCTTCGATAACTTTTTTGAATTTGTTTGGCTTGGGACTGGCGTAGCCTGCTGCATTTCTTGTCTATTGACAAAAACGCGAAAATAATTTCTTTTTTGCAAAACGATTAGGACTACAGTTGTTGTGGTCAAGTATATCAGTCAATTGTCTCAATGTAGATTAATTTTGTTGATGATTTTCTTCCTAGACACACTTTCTATTTGCATTTCCCCTTCGTTAATTTCTTCTTTTTTGTTTGCGTTTCGGTTTCCTGTCATTCATTTTGAAAATTTTTGTTTGGCTGTTAATCGTATTGGGAGTTGAGTAATTGAGACTTCGGTCATACCAACTCCTGCCCACTACAAATCTTGTGTTTGTTCGAAAATACTAATTGTTGAGTAAATGCTACAAAACCGTTGGTTTTTACATTCATGTTTCTTAATTCGTTGTTGCCTCATAATCTTGCTTTTGGTTAGGAAAGAGTCCAGCTTGGTTTTCTGTTTATAGTAGTTATTACTTGTTCGAATGCTCTGCTGATACCACGATGTTGTAGCTGTTATAACCAGCGGCAGCTGTGTGTTGGGCTCCGCGCCATGGTGTTCGTGGAAGTAAAGCAGTCGACAATTTACGCTAAATGTGGCGAAAGTTTTTGCAAAAAGGTCTTCAAAAATCAAACGATCATACCATGGTTGACTGAACACGATGACGTCATAAATATAACATCACTTCCCGCACCAGGGGGCGGCATTTTCTGCTAGGGCCAGGGGCGGCAGACTGTGCCCCTACGCCACTGGATCACACCACTTGGTACGTAAACCTATTTTTTGTTCATGGCTAAGTGTCGCACAGTAAAGCTTAGCACAAGCTCGCTGTTGTGTCTTTGAGTTCGTGTTTATTCATTAAAATAGTCGCAGCCAGGTGCCTCTCTTGCTAACTGTTGATTTACGTGGCGCGCTCACTTGGTTGTGATTCTCGCACGTCTGCTTAATTACGACAGCCGTTCGCTTCGTAGTCCAGCGCAGTTAGTGGCACTGCAGTCACGCGCTAACGCGTGATTGATTTACTGGTCGTGTTTGTTAATTGTTTGTCTTGGTAGTTTAGCTGCGCGTTTAACTGTTTCTGGTGTATTTTCAGAAGCCGTGTTGACCATCAATTGCCGCTGAAGTTTGCTGTTGTTGGATTTAATAACAAGAAATTGTGCTGATTGCTTTCCGTTTGCAATTGCTGTACAGATCAGTTGATGCACGAATTCGTAAGGGTCAGGTTCTAGGCGAAAGATGGTCAGGGCGCGTTTCTCAAAGTTCTGCGGACTAGGTCCCCTACGGCTCGCGAATAAAGGCAAGCTGCCGCAGAACAGTCTTCCTTTCATTTGGTATAGGAGCGCCGTTCCCACATCTCTGTTTTAGCACTACACACCTGGGCTTCTTCCAATTACACGTGCATAGTGTAATTCCTTGCCGTCGTTCGTTACCAACAGAACCGTTGCCGGAAGGTCTTAAATAGGGAGGCTTTACGTTTGTGCAGGGAGTCTTGACAAAAAATCCACTGATTTATAGTGTTTCATTGTTCAATTTGGGAGGCTTGAAAATTTGTTTGGTGAGGTCGAAGCCCACCAAAGCCACCTATGGCGGCGGAAACTGGTGACCAAGAGACATCTATTTCAAAAACTGTATTACCAAACCATGCCAAATTCATCAAAATGAGAGTGATTCACTCTACTTGCAGTTTAAACTTACAACCTGAGCTCTACGTTAGCCACACAGTCACATCACTGTGCTACCTGCTTCAAGAACGTCATTTTCCGATTTCATTACGTCAAGCGGAAAAACAGCAGTTGCATTGAAACTGAGCAATGTTACCTTTGCAAAGTTCTTTACTTCAACTGCCAAAACTTAATGTTGATAACCCCACCTAATCGCCAGGTTACAACTTATGGAACTTATTGAAAATTTCTCGCTGAACATTAAAAAATAGTATGAGATGTGCCAAGCAACGTTTTTTTTATTTTGGTGACGACAAGCAGCAGTCACCCAACGCCGGAAATTTGTTTCTTGCCGGGACGGTTGAGGTGAACACTTCCCAAGAGCGCTGCGACGATTCACTCAATGACCGTGGATCGAACACCCAACCCTCCCATTCAGAGGCGAACTAGCCATCTCCGTCCCAACGAAATGTTCGTCGCCAATGCCTAGGTGTCAGGTGATGTTATGATGTGCCGTTGGGGCGTTACTAAGGAACCAACAAGAGGAGAAAAAGGATTAAGCTATCCTTGACTATTTGTGGTGATTTCATGCAGGGCCTTTTTCAACAGATATTCAGAGAAGGGGCAATGTAAACCTCAAAATATCAGTACCGGATCAGTAACATTTATAAATCTGCGGTCGAATGTCATCTCTTTCCTTTGTTCTAAGGACTTTTGACTGGGATGGGGAAACGGCTTTGTCTGGAGAGGAAGGTGTAAGGACTGGGGCGCAATTACTCCCCAAGTAAGTGTGTCAAAAACACCCTGATTTCAGGACAAACACTGGGGTACTTTAGCACATTCGATTTGGCCCAGATTTTTTAAGCAAACATTTCATCGATTTGCTCACTCCACAGCCAGATGTGTTTTTTTAGGCTAGCCTACCAGTCTAGAGCTTCTAAACACAAAAACTGAAAACAGTTGGACCGTTTGAAACTTTATTTAATCGTGTCGCGCTTCGTTTCTTTTGGAAAACTTCCTTCACCAGAGTGCGGCATCGGTATGGTGGTTCAACGTCTGCAAAGAACAGCTGTTCCGCGATCTTCGCTTATTGTTCTTAGCATTTCGACACATTGCTGTGTACCTCACACCTTTATTTTCCCTGTTGCACGCTGCTGGCGCCCTGCACAGCTCCATACAAGGTGGCCGGCAGTAGATGTCCGTGGTGTTCTCTTAACTCAGCGACGAACTCGTCAAGTGGTGTCACCGTTGGATTCCGGTCAGTCGGTGACCCCTCCCCACAAAATAAAGTAGGAGAGTCGTGGCCAATATGAGATTGCATCGGGGTCGCTTGCGAATAGTCGTCGTTGCCGTCAGGGCTCATAGGCTGTAGTTGTGTGTGGACGCGCCTTTTGGCGTTGTTTTCTCATGACGAGGTACATGCTTGCTACGCTTGCGGCGATCAAAAGAAATGCTCCGATTCCTATCCATTCTCATGACAGAGTGCCGGGTCGGCACGCTGGGAACAGATTGCTTGTGGCAACTTGAGTTGTCATGGTCTATTTTCAATATAGTGTTTCTCTGTGCGGTTCAGTACCACTATTTGCAATCCTTGCTTGTAGTGATATGTCTGATTCAAGCGTTCGAGCACTTGTGGGTACTATGGACATGGCGGGCACGTGCAATGCGAGTGGTCCTGTGCGGGCACTGCGCTGTGGTCAGGGCATCGGCAGGAGCAACGCGTCTCATGACCGCCGTACTGCCTACGTGCTATTGACGTGTATTATCGCTTTCGCTTTTTCTCGCGAGGTTGCTAATCTCAGCAAATACGTTTGAAAAAACTTAGTTTTTATTATGCCAACAGCATGACTTATTTATACAGGTGTGCAAAAGTAACGGTTTCTTAAAAAACAGGATTGTCCATGGGACATATTTGTCCCCCCCATCGCATACAGTGGCGATTCTAATGGGGGGCCTGGGGGGGCCATAAACCCCCAAATTTTTCTTTGCCCCCCTTTTTCCCCCCAGCTTTTTTCCTTAATTTACCGTTTAAGTTCATTTGGCTGACATATAGGCTACCTTAGAGAACTACAGTAGATAACTTTCGGCCAGCAATATTTTAAACGATTATCTAGATCAGGACTTCTCAAACTTTTTTGTTCTGCGACCCATTTTGAAAATGTTTTTTCTATGCGACCCCATTAACGGTTAGCCTTGAGCCCGAGATATTAATGATACATGTAAACTTCCCGTTAAAAATTTCAAACGGCATTTTTGTCTGTAGTGAAATTATAAAAATACACACAATCCACGAATGTAACTATACGGTAATAAAACTATCACGTAATGGAAACAGTACGGCGAAAAAAATTAACAAAAAACAATTCAGTTCGTGGAAGTTATCAAACACATCTCACGGGATGGAAGCACTTGATGATTTACACGCAGATCATCCATTCCTAGACTGATACAAGACAACGCAGGACGAAGGACATTCTCAACATTTTTCAAAAAGGATCGGTTTTTGTACTTGATAACTTTCAGTTGAGAATGGAATGCCGCTTCACACAAATATGTTGTGCAAAAGTTAAAAAAGTTATGAGTGGCTAGATCAGAAATGACTGGGCATTAATTTCTTGTTCTTAGGAAAAAATGACGTAAACTCTCTTTTGAAAACTCCAGTTGCAAATTTTTGTCGTTTATAACCCCTCAAATTCATCCTGGGCATGGCAAGCGTGTGACCTCCTGAAATTTCAGTTGTGTATTATAGGCGTAACCAGGGTGGAGGTAAAAGGGCCATATCTTAGCTTGTTGTTTTGTGTGGTGACCCAAACCAAAACTAGTGCTCGCTTGAAGTCCATATATTTGACACTGATCGCATAGCAATTTATGCCTGTCCCAACCCACGGGATTCCCATTGTAATATTAATATGGAATACAATTCAATTAAAATTACTAAATTTATGAAAGTTTAGGTTTGGTATCTACTAAATAGGACTGTTGAAAGTTGCATCATGAAATACACAGAAAAAAGGATCATGGCATCAATCTCACACAGATTGGCGTCGTAAACATTCTGAGATAGAGCCTAAAAATTGAATGTTGCTAAAACCTGAAAAAGTGCAAAGGTGGGATGATTTTCGTCGAAGTTTTAGAGGAGACTACAGTACTTGTCTGTTTTGAAAAATTAGAAAGTAAATTTAAAAATATTGCGAAATTGCTAATCACTTTACAGTATCTACTGTAAAGCGACATACTGTAAAGTGACATACCCTTTTGTGTTAAAAGGAAAAGGATATTTTTAATACGGAATCTCCAAAACTTGCTCAAATTATGGTTTGCACTCTTTTAACTGGTGCTCTTTTAAGCGGGTTTCACTGTAACAATTTTACACGTGTACACGTGTGAAACAGAATATATATTGATAGGCAGATATAGCACTGGAGATTTTTTAGTTTAACAGTCGATTTTGGGCTATCTACTTAAGAATATGTTATTTTTCTGTAAGTAAACTAAAACCATGAATCAAGGGCCGGGTAATTCAAACCAAAAACATTGAGTGGCAGTCAAAAGAGGTCTATTTAAAACTGAACAAATAAAGCTGAAGCCGAGAAAGAAGCTTGTGCGTTGGACAAGTATTTTAACAGAGGTACCTCGGGATATGAAGAAAAAGCTTTAGAAGAGCCACACCAGTGAAAATTGCGACAAAGTAAGCAGCCAGACTGATGGTGTGATGCCAGATAGCCAAAGGGGAAGTTTATGTACTAAAAGAGAAGTAGGTCGTTTCGAAAGTGTTGAGTCTGACAAAGAAGGAAGTTTGTCGGCTGGTACATCTGATGAGTCGTACGAGCACGAAAATTCAAAATTAGCCGCAACCATTGGATAGACAAACAATCCTGCTACATGGTCAGGTGTCATGGATTGGAACATTAGGGGCAATTTAATCCAAATAGGACCAGCCATAATCACAGCATGATCTTCGCCAGAAGCGAGAGTGACCAAAAGGTTTTAGTTTCACTGCAAGTTTACTGCGAAATGGTGAAACGGTACGTCATCCATGTCTCGGAGTCACCCTTTCGGGCCAAGTTTTATTCACATTATTGACTTCCATCATTATGACGTGATGCCCTCCAAAACATTTCTGCACACACAACTCAGTCAGGCCCCGCAAAAGTACTTCCAATCGGGCCCTGCACTTGCTAAAGCAGGCCCTGTCCACGTTTGTATATTGACAATAAAACTGTGTCATGAGTTTGCATTCAATTTATCTAGAAAATCTCGCGAAATCAATTATCTAACAATTAGTGGTTATTATCCGGTTTATCGGTTAGCTATTATTGATATCAGAACTAAACCTATTGTCGCCGATGATGGGAGTTACACCACTGTCAAGGAACTGAAAGGTCTCGATATCGTACGAAGAGAGTAGTGCGATTTGGCGAAGGTGACTGGCAAGTAAGACGTTAACAAAATCTTGACTTTAAACGGGGGGCATATGCACGTGCGTTCTCCTTCATGAAAGCGCTCTTTTTCCCTTGGCTGTTCGTGTTTTTCGCAGAATAGGAGAGATAGTTATTGTTTTGCATTACCATTCGCGAAAACCGATCCTATTTCAACAGCTCGCTGTGCACGCTCAGTTACGTCCCTCCCCACTTGGGTGGCTCAAAAATATAGTTTGTAGCGTTCAAAGTCTCTTCCGCGTGATCCTTGAAGGAAAAGTCCCCCCTAATTTCACTCTCGCAGTGCGTGCGTGTTGCTGCGTAGAACAATGGTTGCCATGCACACGCCCTGTGTCGCGCACTCCCGTAAAATTATTTTCAAAGCGAAATGATATTTTCTTTGTTCAGTCGAACCGCGTAGCACCAGACACGGTACGAACCTAAGACGAAATTGCTTCATGCCGTATTTGGATTCCAAAAAACAGTACTTCATCACAATGTGTTTTTCAAGGGGACCATTATTTACCATATATGGCAATGTTGCTAAATTTGGCTTCAAACGAAAAAATATGGATATTTACTGAAGTTCGGATAAAGTGAAAAATAAAATCAACGGAAAATAAAATTAGCATAACGCAACCAACAGCAGGTGCTTTGAGTTGTTGTTTAAAACAGGCAACAACGTCTGTTGTTCTTCATTCAGGTAAACTCGTACAACAACATGACGCTGAAGCTGTCTGTCAACAGTGTGACACTCTGATGCTGCCGTAGCTCTTCCACACTACTTTATGCAGTGTGGTATTTTTGTAGCATTTCCGTTTCTCCTTGAAATATAAACGGAGGTCACATTTTCCATATGTCGTGTTTCATGTAGCCGCGAATAGCGCTCCGTCCACGTTTTGTTAGCTTTATTTTCAAGTGTCCAATGCCATGACACTCTGATGGTGCCGTAGCTATTTATGTGGTTTATTTCGCATATATTGCTTTGTCCCATTAACGTCACTTTAAGTGGAACCATTTGTGCGTCAGTTAAATTGAAATAATCAGGAACGAGTTGAGACAGTTTTCACAAAACGAAGCAAGCCAAAGCCGGTTCTTTCATATATTGTTCACACAATGCTGCAGAGAAACAATGTTCCGAAACTTGTTTATGCTCATGTCTGCAACAAATGCATATCGACTTTCTGTTTCACAAATTGCTCACAAGTCCCGTCCTGAAGAACAACCAATGTCCTGTGCAAGTTTCTTTTTTGAAACATCCAGTACATTTCCAGTTATCTTTATAGCATATGCATTAGTGTTCTCAGGCAAGAGTTCAAACGTCTGTTTTGACCAATTGCTGGAAGTCCTCCAATAGTGTAGCAACCTTAAGTCACGTGATAAACACAAACGCAGTGTGAACGGCTTGTGCCCAGCAGCAGGATGGTTCACTGACTTGCGTATGCGGTGATTGCGTTGTTGCCTTCTCCTTCAAAAGTGCTCGAAAAACTTCTTCATAAGCATGTTTATAGCTACCTAGAATACCATAAACTGTTAATACCTAACAACTCTGGCTTTCGGAAAAAACATTCTACCTT
>JGI24158J21664_10003699_pt1 | contig 19352 bp, 17 predicted proteins | sample Ectturendosymbi3_FD_21664 | JGI IMG/M metagenome (IMG submission 21664) | reverse complement strand
AGATTGAATAAACCAATGCTCACAAAATATATTCAAGACTTGACTCCAGTATCTGACCATGGGGTTAAGGTGCTGTTAGTTGAGTAAGAATATCTGCCACTGGGTTATGCTCAAACACAGCGGGTCTACGATTGATCGGCTTAAGATTTTTGTAAAACGGGGAAACCTCTCGCCCGTGAAGAACAAAATGCCACGTAATCGGTGGGCAAGGTGGCAAAACAATATGTTCAAGCCTGATAGATGTCGTTTGAATGATAAAAGATTTGAAGCGTTGATGTTTATCAACTGTAACAAATATTTTAAACACTGATTATTTTTGTTTAATCAATATTTTTAAGTGTTTGCTGCAGTATGGTAATTGACGAGAGGGAAGAGGGGCGATTTGACTCCCCTGGCCACCTAAATGTAAATCCACTCCCCCACTTAGCTTATATTTCAGTTTTAGTATCCTTTCAATAGGTTTATAGTACGGTGTCGTCTTTTTGCGTTTTTCGGAGTATTTTCCGTTGATTCGGGGTGTTAGTACTGTATAGCCATCCACACCCGGACTCACCATAATTTCTCACGTTTTTTTCTGAGTGTTGACTAGTAGGTCCCTTACAGAGGCCAGTGGGCCTCTTTTAGCTAAGTTTCTCCTCTAGCTCAAACCTCTTTCTGAAGATGCTTCAAGACAAATGTAATCACGATTGTAACCGTGATTACTTACAATTTAATCGTAATCGAGCAGGTGGCAAGTAATCGTAATCGATTACATCTGTCCTGTAATCGCCCAATGTCTGATTTATAGATGTGGCACGAAGGTTTAAATTTGGTGCATTCATGCAGGATGTGGTTTGTAGTCTCCACCTTGCCATATTCACACAAATCTGAGCCACACAGGCCGCAAATCAGCCAACACCAGTCCTCGGGTGGTTGAACTGAACCCAGGCATTTCTGGGGAGGTCGCAGCCTTGTGGTTGTGGACCAAATGCGGGAATAAAGGATTGGAGAACTGGTGGGATTGGTGTGGTTGGTTCCAGTGGTTGGAGGGATTGGTGTATGACTCAGCTAATAAATAGAAACAATACAAAGAGCCATCGCATAACAATGGCGTAACAAGGAAACCGTTTCTCTATCATAAACATTAATGGGATCATAGGAAGTCTTATTATTACGTAATAGAATTCGGTATCGTCAAGCATAGCCACCAAACAGACGTGTATACTGAACTACTTCAAAAAAATCAGTCAGCAAGAACAAGAAAGCCGTCAGATTTGAGAAGAAATTTTAAAACAGCATGATTTTAAAACTTCAAAAGTGGTGATTCCGATAAATGGAGCACCAAATTGATGTCAGGTGTAATTCTAGAGAATGGAACGGAGTTTTCACAATGGGACAAGGATTTATTTGTTGACAATGAAACGACTGTAGAAGAGAAGAATGCCTTTCGACGAGATGTTGGTTGGTTGCCTGAGAAACAGTACCGGTACATGTTTCCAGGCGTAATTCAAGGCAAGACAAAACGTTATTTTAGAAGAGAATACAGTCCGTATGGTTAAGTTGAAGTCACTTGACGCCGGGGATCTCTTTCTTTACATATTGCGTTATAACAGTGTGCAATAAGTTCACTATGACATACCAGTGCAAAAACATTTTGAAAGCGCCAATAACCTTTTTTAGTTGGTAGGTAAAGGAACAAGTTACAATCATTTTGCCTCTTTCATAAATTTAAGCTGGTTGCGGCCCTGGCGGTATCGATTTATGACACTGGGAATCTCTTGCGTTTCTTTGGGTGAAGAGAGTTCTGAAGAAATATATTTTAAGATGGCCCCCTTCATTATTTTTAATTCTTCCTCCTAGCTTTCTTTTTATTTTTGAAGGAAGCTATACTTTCTTTTAATCTCTTCATTAGTAGATTGAAATGTTTCATCGATTATCTTTAATGTCACAGGGTGATTAGTGTTTACAAAAAAATGTCAAAAATAACATGCTTTATAAACATGGGCGTCGGAAGGGGGAGGGGCGGGGGTCATTTTGAAAATTTCAGCAAAAAAAGCTTATTTTCTTAGTTTCGAGTGGGAAAAAAAAACAAATTTCACCAGTTTTGGCACCCCTAGAAAAATTTTGAAAAAATTCCCCATTGGCTCCTCCTGGAAAAAATTATTCCGACGCCCTTGTTTATAAATATAACTCTGTCCCAGCCTATTTTGGTATTAACAAGGGGTTAAATTTATTGTCCGCGGATNTATTGCGCAGTTTATACTGCGGTATATTTTGCNGCCCACAGCGATCCTGCTGGCTTTGGATATATCCAAGATATCCAATGGGTGGCTACGCCACTGTTCCTTACATGGTCCATNTTCACTTNTTGCTTTTAGCCCGCGGAGCTGTTCACTTGGTTCAAGGCGTCGTAGGTAAACACCACGTTGCACCGGCTCCGATTGCGTTGCGCACGTGTCACATGCTGACGTCTGCTGATTTTGATATTACGCTGATCATCCTTGTTTATTAGCAACTATTACAATTACTGATTTCGTCAGGACGCAGACACTTGAAACTTATACCATGAGTGGCCTAACTTATGCCCATTAGTGGCAACATTCATTGTGAGGAAGAGAATGTTACAAAGTAAAATTCAAGCGAAGTAATAGAATGCAACACGCCTGTAGCATGCACAAACTTTTCTACATGAATGATCACAGCCAATCATCGCGGGCGCTGCGCGTGACCAAAGCGTGGAAAAATAGTAGTTGTTTTACACGTAGAGGTTACCTTGGATCACGAGTGCTCTGTGGCGGTTCTTCCATTGATTTCTNTCAACCAAGAGCCAAGTGCTCTTGATTAAGAGGGTGAACTTGGCAAACACAGTGCTGATTTGAAGTTGTGTGTGTGTGATGTGTTAACGAATATGAACATGACAAGCCTTGAATTGCTTGTTGCACGCTGCAGATATCGCTTGCTGAAAAGCTTTTACGACATGTTTTTTGACAATATTTTTGACTGTATATTGTCAGCTTGCGTAGTCTAGCGCAGCGGCGAGAAAGAAGTGGATAATTTTGCAAAAAATCTTGTTGCAGCGTAATTTGTGACAAGCAAAGCCTAGCGAGGATTGAAAATGACGTCTTGCAATGAACATGTTAGTTTTTGACTGGGAAAACCCTCTGAAGTTTCAAGCGAAGTGAAACATATATCACAGCGCTGTATTTAATTCTTCACAGGTTATGCAGTTGTCAAGTAGTTAACAATTGGGCGAAATAACACTGCACAAGGGACACCAAAACTTACAGAAAACATGAACATTTGGAAAGCAACAGCTATGCATTGAAACTAAGGCAAGTGGCAGGTGGTTATATTTGTTAGTAAACTGGGAATGACTAAAACATGATTATAATCAACACATTATTCAGTCATAATCAACATGTTATTCACTATCTTGGTTTCATGAATACAATACAGTATTCAGATGTGTTTGTTGCAGTGTGTTTGGCTTAGTTGTTTGCTGGAGTAAAAAGAGAAAATGTTCTCAACTAATAGTCAAATATCTTAGCTACAAAGCATCATGCTGGAAAATACATCATGAGTCACACCATGACAAACTGTGGTTATTCTAAATTAATTACTGTAATTATACAACAATGAGTTTGCTAATTTGGTTTCTGCAGATCTTGCAACTGTTTTGAGCACGTACAAAAGTTGAATTAAAAAAAAAATGTGCTGGTGATTCAACTTTGTCACTTTTGTAGAGACTAGTTACTTGAATACAGGTATGTGCAAGTTTAAATCATCACAAAGTGAAAAAGTAGAACCCAGTCAGCTGATTCCTTGAAAGCATGTAGCAAATCTAGAGCTTTCTTCTGTAGTTTAATTATATTATGTTATTCTAAAGTTACTTCACAGAAATGCAATATGTGTTGATCAAAATGATTAAAGTTTTCTTTGAGGCTATATTACAAAACATTGCCTCAGACGTTTCATGTAATGTGGATCATAATACTGTACCATGCTGTTGTCTCATCATTCATAATTGAATGTGAAGTCATGGTGGAGATACAAGATTTGAATGGGTTTAAAGTTTGCATGATCAAGACAGTGCTGTATTTACTGTGGTTTTACCGAAATCGATATGGCGAAAATCGATTTCCATTAAATAACATCTATGCGTGCTGATTTCTGTCACTTGTGACCAGGCTGTACTTAAGTTGAAGATATGGGTAGACAAGAATCGCCGCAGTTAATAGAAAGGAAGGGACAGGTTGATGCTGATGCTCAAGAAACAAGTAGAGCTTCCAAGTATCTAATTAGGGGATTAATCAATTGTTTTGAAGGCTGTAACTGGCCAACCACTCATGCTAGATGGCCAATCAAAAGCTCTAAATATGCTAATTGTCAACTAGTATATTTTAGAACAGTGGTTCTCAAAGTGGGCGGAATCGTCCCCTTGGGGCAATTTTGAGATAAAAGGGGGTGAACAAAACAAAGGGGGTGATAGGGAGGCAAAGCAACACAAAGGGGGTAAAAACGCTCAACCACAAATTGATCATTGAGCTAACTTCAGTTAACAATCATTGACTTAACTTCGGCTGTGGCCTTAATGCTCTTAAAGCAAAGAAACCGCTTGTTGATTCAGAAGGGAGGTGATCTACGACTGTACCTCACTAAAATGTCTCNCAATATATCGAANTTTTGTGAAGGNTGCCAAGCACATCCATCGCACTGACCTGGAGACCATAGCATACACCAATTTCTTTGAATAAAATTCTTTAAAAATACTACCTTGTGTTTGTTTTATCAAGCTTGGGGGGTGACAATGATGTGTTGAGAATGAAAAGGGGGTGATGGAACAAAAAAGTTTGAGAAACACTGTTTTAAAACAAAAGCAAGTAAATTGCCACATGAACTTTTTCTTGGGCCCTGATGATGTCATCAAAAATCGCTTGACCTCCCCCAGTTGTGACATCACTCCAAAAAAGTTCAAACCCAAAACTTCCAAATATTTTAAAAATCTAAACTTTGTACATCTTCAGAAAGTTAAGATAGCTTTCTAGCTATATAGGTTAGCAAGTTATGGCCAACTATGTCTGAGCCACAAATGGGGCTTGTGCAGGCATTGAAGGGTTAAAGGGAGCTTTTGGCTCAAGATTGTGTAATGACAAAGTATTATCAATGTCACCAATTAAAATGGTAATGTAGTCTTGATTTGCTAAACCTGATCATTATTTGATGTTTATAAATGTTATTTAGAGAAGTGTTGTCTTTCTCAGTAACACTAATACTATTAGTGTTAAGAAAAATTCACAATTTTTGTTTATTTGCAGTGGTATTTGTAAATTAATTTAGGATCTTTTGACATAGTAGTAATTATGGGTGAAGCAGTGGATATGTCCAGGTTGCGAATAATCTTTAATAAGGTGAGTGTAGTTTTATTGACAAAGTACACTGGTTATGATAATCTAGGTATGCTAAATATTGCCACTTTCCAAATACAGTAGTCCNTTCCCCACTTATTAGGCCCACATTGGGACCGGACGATTTTGGGCTTATTAAGCAAGTGTGCTTNTTAACCAGGGGNCAAATTTTCACCACTCTCATGCACATAACTGAGTACAGCTGGACTGTAGTGTAGCTAAAAGTTGCTAAATCTATTAACACTGTNCACAATTAGCTATAGGTAACGAGCAATTTTCTTTGTATATCATGGTGAAACAAAATTCATTTTGATGCATAAACGTCAAGAGTATCTGAAGTTTCATAGAAAAGGCTACTTTTGCACATCTCTTTGCCACTTTGAAAATAAATTTTACAAATGACCAGTTGTCTTGCCTATTGATTACGGAACATATATATGATCTACGGTGATGAAACAGTTGAATTAAGAAAAAGGCCAGCAGTGTAACAAAGTGTGAAGCTGTCAAATCCAAGACAAAAAGTCAAAGTGTGAGTTGCAATGCTTTTTCACCCAGTTTTAAGAAAATGTGTTTGAAAACTGGGCTTATTAAGTCGGGTTTTGGGTTTATAAAATGCTTTTGTTAATCACAGGAATAAATGGAGTAATTCTGGACCAGATGATTTTGGGTTTATTTAGCGGGTGGTCTTAATAAGCGGGGCCTACTGTATTAACAACTGCTGGTTTTTGTTGATAGCAGCTTTATGGAAATAGCATGTGTTTGCTACTGTAGTCTGCATACTTTATAAGTCTTGCTTCAGTTTTTTTCATCATTTCCCTCGTAATCTTTTGCTTGCAATTTACTGGACTGAGGATGTGTCACTGACATGTAATCAAATTTTGAGTGAAACACTTTGCAATCAGATTCGGGTGGTGTCTTGATACTGAAAATAACTGTGTACCATTAACCTAGGAATGTTTAACTGGCTTGTTTGTTGCTTCTGAAGAATATTAACTCCAGGTGGTGGAATTTACTGAACTTATGGTAATCCACATTACTACACTTTAAAAGGTTGTTAGTTGGCTATCAGGTGTATTTTTCTGGAAAGAGCGTCTTAAAAAGGCTGTGAGGCTTTTTCCGAAAGCACACTGGATTCTGTGGCAAGTGCATGCATGAGAAAGCATTGTTGGTTTGTCACCAAGCAAAAGAAATCACTGTTTCAATCTGCATTGAACAATGCTTAAATCGTGTTCTATACAACAGCTTTTCATAATGAAATGTGTTTTCTCTTGACTCATTTGTATCATGTGTGAAACCTTTAAGCTGATATCATGTGAAACATGTGTTGCTACACTTTAAAAATCACCACAATGTGTGCATATGACCTCCCAGGTATGAAGAAGTACATTGTGATATTTGTACTTCATACAATGATGTGCATAGAATGAAATACACACAGCTCACAGAAACAACTAATTCTGAATATTACCAGCTAGTTATGTGTGGGGTTGTACTATACAACAATATTACTTAAATCCAAAGCAGAGATTATGAAAGCTTGGAAATATGAGTGTGATACACAGAAAACAGGCAAGTTCTGATGTGTGGGAAAAAAGTTTTTGGTTTCACTGTTCTAGAGTGGGATTAAAAATTTTAGATTTGATAATGTTGTTACAGAATATTCATTGTGATTTCGCTGTTCTGGAATAGGATAGGGTTTCAAATCCTATTCTAGAACATCTAGAAAGAGTAATACGAACAAAGTAGAACAACCAATTATTCTACTAACCAATTATTCTACTTCGTTCATCCATTGGATGAACGTGACCGTGTTGTTGTCACACTTGGAGGATATATTGCAATGTCTTCGCAATAAGTAAACAGGTCTTGCTGAAACAAAAAAACTCTGAATCACTGAGGTGATGACTAGAAGAGGTCATCACTTCTCCATGCGCGTGGACCATACAGTCACCAATTTTTGTCTCCCACGTGTTTGTTTTTGTCTTATGTGTATTATGTGAAGCAGTACCTTTCAACTTTTTTGAGTTACGGAACACTTTTGTATTACAGTACTCATATACGGAAGATACAAACTGGTGATAGTGAATAATTACTTTCATAATGCATTTTTTGCAGAAGAGCTGATGATCTTGAATCATGAACTTCAAACACTGGCTGAAAAGCAAAGGTTTAAATAATTTAGAACCGAGTGAACTGAAGATGCATTGTTCTCAAGTAGCAAGCATTAAATAAAACAGGCGAAAACAACTTTTCACATAACTTGTTTTAGTCATCATTGTGGATGCTGTTTGCATTTTTATTTAGGACAAAGTATTTTGAATTGCCACTAAACCATTCACTTAAGTTCAGACTGTATATGCCCTTGAAACATTGCAGTTTCAATATTTGCATTTTGATCACTTTGTTCATTGCAAATGCTGCTTGTTTTACATATAACAAATAGAGCATGTCTGATTCAACTAGTGCAAGGTTTGTGTGAAGCAAAAAAGCAAGTTTATATTAACTAAATGCTATGCTGAATTCAAGCAATAAAGAAGAAAGATTTGTTACACTTGCATTTTATGCCCTTTTGAGTGAAACGGGTAGGTGGCCAAATGCCCCTCTTTGCTTACTCAGCGAAATGAGCCACATGGCTACTTAGTCACTGAAAGCTGCATTAGCAGCAAGTAAGTGGCAGCACCACATGTGAAGCTTCCTCAAGCCTCCATCCATTTACACCAGCTATGTCCACCCTGTGGCCCGTGGGCTGCATGTTGCCCAGTCGAAGGTTTTGTGCAGCCCAGTTCAGGTTTTCACTGCAGTGTAAGTAGTGTACACACTGACAACCTGTCCGTATTTTGATAACTTTAATTTAATTTGACATTTTTGATGCAGGTGGTCCTCAGTGCCGTTTTATCACGTCTGTGCTGCGTGCTGGAAGATCTCTGTATGTCCACTGGTGCAAAACTCCTTGTAGTTTTCTGATTTCTATCCTTGTTCCATTGGTACTAAACTTACCTATGAAATCAAACTTGCGGAGTGGTTAAAGGTGCCAAACAGTCGTTACTATTGCAGTTAGGATTCAAACGCTTTCAGTACATTAGCTTAAACTAAATTTAGTTTGCTAAGATCGAAGTGAGTCATTCAGTGTGCAGCCCTCATTAATATGTCATTCAATGTGTGGCCCTCGTTAAAGATAGTGACATAATTTTTGGCCCATTAAGCAATTTAGGTTGGACATAACTGATTTACACCAAGCATAATGCTAAAGTGGCCACAAGTACTATTTTTCAATACATTGGTATGACCCAAGCAGAAATCAAACCCAGCTGATTTGCCTCATGGGCACATGCTGAATCAACCATCTGTACTACTTAACTGTACAATACGAATATAATCAAACAGAATGTGTTCCCTCAACAAGCACAAGTTAAATGTTTATATATTTGCATTAATATCAAGCTTTCTCTGTGGGTAAGATTTGGTGCTTTGTAAACAGTCTTAATCTCGCTCTTGCAAATTTTTACTTAGATTCTATATATACACATTTTTTTTTCTTTAGCTAAAAATAAATCAGTTTAGCTAATTTTAAGTGTTGATCCTGGAAGTTAAACTCAATTATATATTTAGCTATTGGTACTTTTTTGTACTCCATGCATAAAGTAATTTCTTGAAATTACCAAAGACATTCAGGCTTCAGTAGATAGATTGTAAGCAAAGCTCAGGTTTATTTTACATAACAAATTTTATGTTCAAAAGTTGGTGCATTTCCCTTCTGGTGTCAGTAGGAAGTTAATTTACTGCCTATCCTCACATCTTCAGTAACCAAATAGTAAAGTGTATTTTCTCTGTTGGAATCCGTTAAGCAACATTTTACTATTCCAAACTTGTGTTTGGTACCAACCAGAATAACAGTCTAAGAAATCCTACTAAGTGCTTTTTGAATTCATTTTTGGGGTCTGTTAGGGCTTGCATTTTGCCATATGTGAGACAATGCAATTCTAATAAAATTAAATTTTTTTGTACATATTAAGTAGAAAGTTGTTTATGTGTGAATAGAAGTTGGTACATAGCCTTCAAAAAGCCTTCGTTTTTTATTCAATGCTGTGTAGCTGCAATTACATGGATTGTGTAATGAGAAATTTATGACATGGTGTGTGCACTCTCTCACAGTCTTGCAACAAGGGCAAATAAAGGACTGACACTTTGACACACAGCACTTTTATGTCAAAAAAACTTTGTGCTGTTTGTGATACTGACACCACTGTTCCATCATAGAAGCCCAGTGTCCCAACAATATGCCCTTACCTGAATTTATTTCTTTCAGTCATAGACTACATTTTTTTTAAATGACTGAAATAAATTACCAGCCAATTCAGTCATAATTTCTTAAAAGGTAGGCTAGTGAAATCCGTTGCAAGTTTTAATACCATTATGGGACAAATGACCGAAAGGAAAAAGAAACCCAGGCCCTTACTGGCAAATTTCAAAGTAACACTGCACATAAGTTATAATATTAATAGTGCTTGGCTGTTGACATGACCTAAAGTCTGTTGCATGATGATTCTTCCCAGTCATTATGCACCTTTGCGTTGATATCACTTGTTTTGATTTTTGCCATCTTTTTTAAACATTCATTTTATTTCAAGCTTTTTCTGAAGTCTTAATTTATTGCAACCCATAAAATAAAAATTACACAAACATTCATTGGGTGCAGTGGTTGACTTTATCTCTAGCATGGATGCTCTATATAAACAGAATTAGTGCAAATACTATAATGATCGGAAAGAGTATTCTTGCATAAAGAAGTTTAAAAGTATGTCGCGTTTTGCAATGCAGGAAGGTCAAGACCTGCTAGTCAACCCATGCAAAGGCACATGTTCATGATGGTTGTGTTGTTTGTATGTTCCAGTATGCTTCTGTTAAGCAAGGTGAGGAGTCATTCATGAGCAGTAGTGACTTCATTCGCAATTACCTGCTGATGTTTCCTCAAGAAAACTACAACAAAAGTACAGTTGATAACCTGGCTGCTGTTGTTGATTCGACCGGTGATGGGTAAGTCTAATGTTTTGATAAGGGTATGATAATGCATTTAGTAAAAACTGTCCACGCACCATTCTTTGCTCTTTAAGCAATTTTTGCAAAGAATTGGTGCACAGTTTGAATATTTTGGTTTTCCTACAAAAATTTAGTTTGCTAATTACATAAACATATTTACCTCCAAACCATGCTGAGACCTTTGAAAAAGAAGATTTAGTCAGTTACGAGTTGTGCCGTATTTAGTGATGTGAGGTTGTGCAGTGTTGAGTCTAGTTTGTAGCAGACCTCTGGTAACGGTGGAAACCTTTGTCTTTTTTCCTCTTGCTTTCCAGAGACACCCTGATGAAAAATTTTTATTATGATGTAAATCTAGATAATGTTAATGTTTTCATTGTTGAATAAATGAGCATGCGTCTTGCAATCACTTGTGAAATTTTGGAGTATTCCTGCTCGCACAATATAGGCGATGCACAGTGTGGTGAAAAACGAATTCATGTTGCAACAGTCAAATTGCAGTGGTACAATGTTATTTTTGAAATGCAATGTTTCCTTGATAATTTTCAGGTTTATTAAATCTCTGCCAAAAGTTATCTCTCGTTGACATCTAGAAGGTGAAAATCAACATGAATTAAGCTGTAAAGCTGAACACTTTGCTGTGTGATATCTTGCTAACGTCAATAAACTGTTTCTTGCAAAGTGGTGCAGTTGAAATCAAGACTGAGTGAGAAATTGAAACTGCAATACACGTTGATGTCTCTGATATTTTACCTGAGCTAGACGTCACTTTGAACAGTGTGAAATCACCTGATTTAAGTTGACCTGCTACATTAGTTTTGCCATCAGAGTGCTTTCAAACGTAACTGCGAAAAAAATCGAGCTGTTGAGTTCATTGACGAACGGCTCATGCGTGCTGTCTTGAAGGTAAGAAATGCTGGGCTTGTAATGGGTTGTGGATCAGATGTCTCAAAGTCAGTAGTGATGAACAACTCAAGACATAGTAATAAGCGAGGCGGATCTCCAACCTCTTTTGCAGTGAATTTGCCGCCTGTCAGTGCTCAATTTCCTTTGCTGGAACGTTGGCTGTTTCGTTATTGCCTCATTTTAATGGCTGCACTTTTTGTGCAGGTTGATATCATGGCCTGAGTTCCAGGCATTCGAGGCCGTACTCAACCTCCCTGACTCCTTGTACCACGTCGCGTTTCAGCTTTTTGACATGAACTTTAACGGCAAGATAAATTTCGGTGAGTTTATCAACGGTCGTACTCACTGCAGTATGTTGAACGTTCAATTATGAAGAAATGTGATATATTTTTACACTAGCACCATTTCAGTTGTGCAGATTGATCGCAGAACATTTTCTTGAACATTTAAACCGCGCATGCGTTACATAAAAAATCGGGCGGTTTTTATAACTCTTGCCTACGGTGAGAAACGCGTCTTGTGATAAAACTGTCCAAACGACATACTTGTGCGAAAACCTTTGTTGCCCAGGGGTACCATCATGTCTTATTTTATAACTTTTGTCCACTAGTCTGTAAAGCAATAAAGGAAATACGGGCAGCGAAGGAATTGCCCGCTTATTGTCTACCAAAGTGGAAAGTGGCCAACTTGTGTAAACTTTCCGTTTGCCAATCGGTAAATTGCTGTTTGTGAAAAGCTGCCAACTGTAATAAACTCCAAAGTAAGGTTGGCGGTAATTTTCGCATCGTAGTTCAGTAGCAAGCTGCCTCTGTCTGAATAAATGTCTGTTCAGCAGTAAAATTAATGACAGTTTTCACTCGCGCCATTTGATCCACGCCCAGGGCCGCGGCGAAATGATTGCAACTTGTTGTTTTTATCTATAACTGAGAAGTTTTTGGCGCTTTCAAGATGTTTATAAAACTTTTGGGCGAGGCAATTACCCGGTCGCCCACGTCATTTGAGAGCATGTTATTTTAATTTACACTGCCACGTATTGATTGCAAGCGTTATTTTGTGCTGAATTTCTTGTGTATATTAATGTTGAACCTTATAAATTCTGTTTAAAAGTTTCCATACACCAATTAACCAATTACATGATTTGTTTAAGTACACTTTCACACTGAACAATAGTATTTTGTTTTGTTTCCAGTTAACTAAATAGGCTTAGCAGCTTTCAACCTGTCATCAAACAAACAAACTTTAGTCTTTGCAATTTTGCTGCACCTTGATTGGAAATAGGTGTGCAGTGTGCTGAGTTCCAAACGAACGGGCATGATGCTATTTGCACTAAGCACCGCGCACCTAATACTTGGGGCATGCTGTAAGTATCGATAACAGTTTTTTACTTGCCGATTAATTGTTAATGCACCTGTACTCCTCACACTTGGCACAAAGACGTCGTGCATGCATTAGAACTGGCAACAATAAAGTTCGTTACAATTTCCATACTTTTCCTGCGTTAAACTGTACCATTTTACTTGTTCTTTGCAGACGAAGTCCAGAAGATTTTTAGCAAAACAGAAGCTCACAAACAAATACCATTCGATTGGAACTGCAGCTTCATCAACCTTCATTTCGGCGCCAAGCACGAGAAAACTTTAAATTATTTGGAATTCACCCAATTTTTACAGGTGGAAAAAACGTAGCAGCGTACTGCGTTCAATTTAGTGATCATTGTATTTTGTTTGTTTGTTACAGATAGTCCATCAACTTGATACGTTTTATAATTATTTTATCATATTTTTGATGTGCGAACGTGTTTTTGTGGATCAAACGTATCCCTAAGAAGATAATGTTAAGCAGGAAGTATACAGTTTTTGTTGCAAAATTTAGTTGTGATTCGTGGCTAGGTATACTACTCAGTCCCTTCAAATAACCTCGGAGAGTTTACCAGGTTTTTGGTGTTCGGTTTTGATGCCATGCCTGTAAGACATTATGTATCGGCGTAAATTACGCATAATATGAGCTCGGGTCAGTGGTGCAGGAGGCGGGGGTGCAAGCGAACCCCCAAAAGCTTTGCTTTGTCGAAAGTCCGGGCAAAATCCCTGAAAATTCGGGCAAAAATGGCGCCCAACGTTTGAATTCTTTTCTCCAAAACCAAAAAACGCATGAAGACCCTTGTTTGGAGGTTACACCAAAAAGGTCTTCATGATCTATGTGAGACAAAATTTGTAATGAAAAGTCGCGCAAAAACTTTTCGGGCACGTAAGGGAAAATTCGGGCAAAAATCTTTCGCATCCCTAAAAATTTGCCTGCTCCTACACCGTATACTCCAAAGCGAGGTTGAGCAATTGAGATCGGAAGTAAATTTGGCCGATTGCGAGTACGGTCAATTGGGATCTTGGACATAGTGTTCAACTGTTGGGCAAATAAAGTCCTTGAAGGTCAACGCGTTTTCTAATGTTTCTGTCTTAACCGCAGCCTGATCGCTGCGAAAATGACTATCGTTGTTGTTTTCTTGGGAGCATTGTATCACTTGTTAGGAGCATTACATCAGAATATTTTCTTGCTGTTCGGCACCATCATCCGCACTGTAGCTGACAACGTTTGTGTAAAAGTACTGTTGCGTGCACCCCTTGCAGGACCTTCTAACCGAGCACTCCTTACAAGCTTTTCGGCGATTCGACACTCGCGGGAGCGGAGTCATCACTTCGCTCGCTTTCAAGGAGATCATGGAAACTATCCGACCCCACCTGCTCACCGACTTCGTCCGCGAGAAGTTGATTGCGGTGAATGCTTTGATCTAATGCTAGCGCACTCCGACTGCTGGTGCACCTAATGGGGGTACGAAAAGGTGCTCCAAGCGGTGCACGAATTTTTTCATAATGAAATGTTAACGTTAAAATGCAATAATTATGTATTTTCAGTTATATTGCTAATGATTACAGTCAAGGGGTGTTAGAGACAAACTATTGCCCAAAAGTTAAATCACTTCAAAAAAACAATTTAAGAATTAGGCACTGTTCGCCCACAGAAACAATGATGCTGTCACAATTCCTTGTCTATTTGGACCATGAAAAGGAAGCGTATTTCCCAGGTGTGAGACACCTTTCCTTTACTGCTTGCCGCTTTAAGGTCAGCCACTATTATACGCAATGATTTTCCTTGAAATTCAGTCAGAAATCTTATACACGCGTCGCTTGTTTCTCGACAAATTGGGCGATTTTTGAGCACCCGGTGATTATAAATTTTCGGAAAACGTACCAGCAGACTTTTAGACGAAGACCTTTGAACGTAACGATAATCAGTTTTTTTGAATGAAATTTCGATTTTGCGATATAAAAGATTTTTAGCAACGCAGCTACTGTAACAAATTTCGACGTTTTTCGACAACACTGACAAAGATGCAGCCAAAACAACGTGAGAAAATTGACACGTTTATCTGCACAGAGGGGAAGTTAGGCGCACGCTCTGTGTCTGGCTCCGGTTTATTTTTCTTGGGCGCACGACGAGTCGTAGAAACATTGGCGAGTAATCTGGATGCGATCGTCATCTTTTGCGTTTACGTGCAGGTTATGGCCGGTTGTGGGCAGCAGTCGGTCAGCTTCACGTACTTCCAAGCGTTCAATTCACTCTTGAAGAATATGGAGCTGGTCAAAAAGATTTATAAGAGCATCGTCGGCAAGAACGAGAGCCTTGCTGTTACAAAAGGTTAATTTTCAGATTTAACGCTGAGTGTGGTCAGGAAACGTACCATATGACTGTCTTGGAAAGAGAACATTTTCTTGACCACCCTGTCGGGTGTGCAAGAGCTTATACGTCCATCTACATCAGTAATTCTCAACTAGTGATCACAGAAAGTTCCACCAATCCTTGAGAAAACGTTTCTCAAATTTGTAAACCTTTACTGTACAATAAATTACATAACACCATTCCTNAAGTTTTTGTGTTTGCAATTTTGTGAATGTCACATGTCATGCAAAGTGGTCCATCGGATATTTGGGCCAAAAAATATTGAGAACCACTGGTCTACAGTGAATAGTTATTGTGTTAACCACCTTGTTTTTCATCTAGTAATCCGGCATGCAATTTAACGTTAGTTAACGTTACATAGGTGTGCGCCCTTGAAACTGTCTCCCACCTAAGTGTTTTTCGTAATGCAAACACAATTTTACAATCAGGAAACTCTAATTTGTCCCAATAAGTTTTGCAATAAGCCAATGGCCGTACTTGCCGAAGTGGGGGTCTTGCGCCACGTTGGTTAGACTTTGTACGTTGATGTATCGGTGCGGATTATAAGCGAACTTTTTTAGGCAAATTGTATGCTCTGTCGTCTTCAAGAATATATCTGCTGTTTTGGATGAAATGCCGCTGCGCCCAACGCTTCTCGTTTGAAGATCTAATGGCTTTCGGAGTAGTGTTGCGATCCAACTTTTTCAGGAAGTATACCCTAACACTGTGACTGGCCGTTTGGAGAATTCTCGCGCCACTTTAATAACGAAAAAAAAACGTCTTGAAATTTTCTCAAGCTCGTACGTGTGTAAATCTCTGTTCAGGTTTTGACAGGCGTATGCTGTTCTTGACAGGTGTGTGTTGCTCTTGTGGCTGGGGTTGTTGATCGACATTGCTAATAATTAGATGAGGATCTATGGGCTACTTTTTTAACGAAGTTCCCAATCAGTTTTCATGCGATTTGAAAAATCTGAACCATGAGCTGCTGTCCAAAAGGCAGCTTTAAAAATATGCCAGACACAACGAATGTAGTGAACCGCATACGCTTTCAGGCATGTTGACGCTGTTTCCGTTCCTCGCAGAGGAGTTCTTACTCGGCGCCCAGCGCGTTTCACGCCTGACTCCCCTGGAGGTGGAACTTCTGTTCCAGTTGAGTGATTTGTGCGGGGACAAAGGTCGCATTTCGATGAAAACGCTCGACATGATCACTCCCCTGGAAGAAGGCTCCATGCCGTATAACATTGCCACACAGCAAAAGGTATTGTTCGCGTGTAATTTGATACGAATACTTCCAGTCCAGTCTGGTCGCTGACCTGCAGGCTCAACAATCGAGTCACGCATTGTCCGGAATGAAACAAGCAGGGGTGTAACATGGGCGTCGGAAGGAGGAGCCAAGATTGCCCTGGATTTAAAAATTGACATTTTTCGATTAAATATTCAGCAAAAAAGGTTGTTTTCTAAGTTTGGAATGGGTAAAATGAAATGTCACCACCTTTGGCCCCCTCTGGAAAAATCCTTTTGAATATTTTGACTAACCTCTCGAAAAATCCACTATTGGCCCACCCTTGGAGAAAATCCTTCTGACGTCCATGGGGGTGGCATGCGTTACTTGGGCCATCTTATTTGCACGTTTTTGAGCATTGTATGTTTCTGTATACGCCTGCATGCGCAGCCTGCAAGGCTCGTTTGTTCAGTTAATGCATGAAAGGTTAAGGTTATCGCTGCTAAGCTCGCGCGCACAGTGTGGTGAGCTTCATGGCTGCTTCGGACGTTGATGTTCTGAAAATTAAATTAGAAAATGAAGAAAATGACGTAGTAACTCGTCTGGTAACAAACGTGACCCCTTCAGGTTATTCAGCCAAGCGCCAGCTGGAAAATAAAAGTGTTTAGTGACGAAATCTGTTGCGTTTCGAACGTGAAATGGCGTTGTTTTAAGAAAGTCGCACAACCCACTCATACAGTAGCTGCGCGGCGTGACCTCTGTTCGTCGTGTCTTTGATATGCGTTTGCGTTATTTTCGTCTTCTACGTCAGCGAACGCGACGCCGTTAGCTGTGCTTGCGTTGCTTCTTGCAGACGATGGTCCACCAGAGACCAGTGTGGATGGCGATGCTCGAGAACGCTTACCGTTTTTCGTTGGGGGTGTTTGCTGGAGGTGAGTTTTGTTTTTCGCGCACTCAAATTCGTCCTGTGGTAAGGAGTAATATGTTCTCCGTGCTATCGCAACACGTTCGCGTTAAGAACAAGCGCTGGGGTAGATTAACACTCGTTTTGTTGGTAACCTTGTGGTAAATAATACTTGGTACTGCTCGCCAACCCTTTTATCGCGAGCTGGGGGGCAGTAGGCACAAGGTCTGCAATACACGATTGGCAATTTTTGCCCGTCACGCACCTTACACGAGTTCCGTACAATCCACAGTTCTGTGACGTCATAATCGCTACAGAAATTGTTGTGTCACACGTAGCGTAGGTAATCAGGGCTCACCTTTTTTGTCAGAATTAAGCATTGTTTGAAATTGCAATGAAATCGGCGACTTCCGGTCGTCAGTAGTTTAACATTCGTTAACGTTGTCAACCTCCCAGATTTCTGGTGCAAGCTCCGCGCGTACGTCACATCCACCGAATTGATTTGAACCCACGCGCGGGTTGTTTGGTAAATCGACCTTCTGGCGAAACCTTAGGTAAATTTTCACAAGAGACGGATGTCGGCGCACCTCGTCCAGAAGCCGCACTGATCGCTGAATTGTTCACAGCTAGCGATCGCGACCCGCAATGCGTTTTTTTGCTTGACCAACCAACTGCACCGTCGGCGCGCTTCAGCGGCTTATTCCAGGAACCAACATTCAAGTTCTCTCGATCTTAAGTACTAGCGGTGTATATTAGTTATACATTACACTCGAGACCCAGCTCCGCTTACTTGCCCCAGGGGGGGGGGCACCCAACTGCTTTCGTAGTGAAGGCAGCATTGGTGGCACGTCAATGGCTGCACCGCGAATAATTCTTTTCCTTGCGCTCACGCACTAACGTCGAATACGATGCTGGACAAGTTGCCATTTCCAGGTATCGTTTTTCAAGTCTTCGGTATCACACGGCCGGGAAGCGAACCCTGATTTAGAAGCGCGTGCTCATCCCAGTGTAGCAATAAGCCATTCTAGCGGTGCGTATAACATCGCTGGGCCTTCATGGACTGCTGCTTCGAAATTCATACGAGTAAGTACTCGTAGCAAGCACAGGATGCGAGTTTGCCACGTTTCTTTCTCGACAAATACCCACATTATTGGGAGCGCTAATTTGTTATACAATTTTCGTCATAATGTACAGACGGGCGCCTCGCACACAGTCATATACACATTGTGTAAGACAGGTGTGTTTGCTCTTTCACAGCATCGTGCATCTGAAGTAACACCTCTCAGTAAATTGCAATGATTCAAGCTTGTACTTAGCATTCAGCAATAATTGTAAAGCCACAGCAGTGACCCACACCAAGCGAATCGATCGCAATTTATTTCGTTAGGAAACTAGTTTCGTGTGTTACACATCTTCAGTCCTGCGCAAAAGTCGACATGAATCAAAAAGAAAGAATTACGCACTGTTGCTAAGATCAAAACTAAAGATTACAAAAATTGAAGATTACAAAATCTGAGCACAATTGCAACTCCTCCACTAAACACAGCTACAACACTGTTCAACGAACACAGATCGCAACGGCCATTCGGCACTTCTGANTGACAAAACATACTCCCGCGTTTAGCGTGGTTTCTGTCTCAGACGATCACGTGGTTTGCAACAGAACGTAACGTGCAGCGGAAAAAGTCAAGCATGCCAACTCTAGTTAGTTCGGGCGGTACAGTGAAAAAGTTTACACTGCAGTTGCGGTACAATAAACTATTCAGTTTTTCCATGCTAAAAATTTCAAGCCACAATTCGTAAGTCATTCCTTGTCTCTCAAAGTTTTTTTAATTTTTAATACAAGCTGGAATCATTGCAAGGAGATGGGAGCAGAACCTGGCAGGAGATTCCTCAAACAGCCGGCTGCAAAGCTAGAGCCTGTAATTGTTGCTTTCGACAAGGAGAGGCGAATCCCAGCCACTGGTGCTTTCCACTGAAGTGGACATCAATTGAAAAACTTTGAGAGACAAGGAATGACTTACGAATTGTTGCTTGAACTTTTTAGCGTGGAAAAACTGAATAGTTTTCAATCAAAACTCAAGATTGTCAATCAGAAGTGCCGAATGGCCGTTGCGATCTGTGTTCGTTGAACAGTGTTGTAGCTGTGTTTAGTGGAGGAGTTGCAATTGTGTTCAAATTCTGTAATCTT
>JGI24158J21664_10003698_pt1 | contig 19352 bp, 13 predicted proteins | sample Ectturendosymbi3_FD_21664 | JGI IMG/M metagenome (IMG submission 21664) | reverse complement strand
GGCACATTTGGTGAAAAGGCCAGATTTGGAAGATGGTGGTAGTGGTGGTGGGGGGGCGGCACTTTTCGACTCGCCCCGGGGTGGCACTTCCCCATGTCGGGGCCCTGGTCTCGGTATTGAGACAAAGGGAGCAAGCGTTGAACAGGGCCGTTTTGTCCTGGGACTGGAATGCTCTCTTAACACGGCTTAGTTAAGCTTCAGTAGTTTAACCTTATGCCGGTGGCCATGCCCGTGAGAAAACAAAATTAAGAAACTAGAAAATATCGATGGTTTGAAGCTGGGTAGTGTGGGAAAGACTTTTGGTCATTCCGGTAAACAAGATGGGTAACGTTGGTCCAGTACATTCTGACAAAAAGGGCAGATATGTTGTTGTACCAATAAACATAGAATTGGTTGTTTTTTTACACAATGCCCTGCTACATTTCCGTCTCGGATATGCTTTGTCTTAATTATTGCATTCTTTGAAGTGTCAGTCGGTGGTCACCGTTGTTGGTCAGCTAGACCATTTCCCGTTACACACTTAAGCAGACATAAACATCATTTACAGTCTTAAAACACCGTTTGCAAGGTCGAAACATTTTTACGTCGACATTATCTTATGGAAATCGTGTAATGTGAGAAAAAGTTATGATTACAACATTAACAGCCAATTAAAATTAAAAATCTAACCAGACATACGTTGATAAGTTTGTGTTTACACAAACGCAAGTGGGCCGAAGTTAAAACGCAATTTCTTGGAAGTTCCGTGAGTTTCGTTATTGATGGCGCTTGAGAAAAAGAATCAACACAGCAGGGTGGAGCAACGCCACGCTGCTGTTGAAGTCGCCGAAGCATGATTTCCTGGGTACACAACAAAACTTAGGTTGCTATTTACTTCCGTTTTGCGCTTACTTGGCTGCAACAACTTTTCTCGTTTTTCATTGACCTTTCTCTCCTCCGGTTTATCCCCATTAAGAGGTCTCTGTGCGCGGAGAGAGCACCCTCCTCAATTATCTTTAGAAAGTCGGCGAATGAGTCTGGAAGGTGAAACACGATTATTCAACGATAACTGATATCTCGTACTACGCAAGCAAATCGCCGCCTAGCAAAATCGCTGGAAATCTCTGAACAGCTTTTAATGCTGATTTAAAATCATAAAATTAGGATGTCAGTGAATCAGTATCGGGTCTCATATAACCCATCGTGGTTGTCTGCAAGTATAAAGGGCGCATTAGTGGCAGGTGACCCCGGAGCGTCCTTGGCCACTAAGACCCGCAAATCCTAAACCTATGGCTCACAAAGGGTTTGCCCAAAACAAGGTTTGCGAAGCGAAAAGGACGGGCAAAACAAAATATGAAGATGACATAGGGAAAATTCCGTTCTGGAATGACACGGTTGTCCACTTCCAGCATTAATAAAATTGCGAAAAACAGAAGGGAAAGCACACCGCTCTTAGGGTGCGCTAAGAGTACGAACGGTCCACCAAGTGTTCACAGACGATTCAAACAACCCATAACTGCATATAGCCCGACTATCAGTGATGGGCGTAATCCTCTGGTGGCATCATTTGTTTGCTAATCATCGTAATTAAATACCGTACAAAATGCGATATGCTCTGAATAAACGAAGGTTAAGCTCGACGCAGAAAAGCATTTGCACACCATACACAATACAAGTAGTTCAAACCGTCAAGATCGGAACTCCTGGGAGAAGCCGAAAAATAATCCGATGTGACGGGATCGTTGGGTGCTTGTGACGTCATAGGTAGTTTGTTTTGCTGTGGAGTTGATGTAACACTGGGTATAAATCCTCGGCTGTAACCTTTGATTTGGGCTGGTGGGCCTGCTAAAAAACCATTAGTTGTAAGAATTACGGCCGTTGTCCCTGTATTTTCTTACACTGAACTATAACTGTAAGACAGGCACGTAACACTCATGACGGTAACTAGGGGGACGCAGGAGGAAGAAGTCCCCCTGGCAAACTTTTTGCCCCACCTGAAAAAAACTTGTTGGACATAGTTTAAAATCTTGTTGGACGTATTTGGGCCCCTTTCAAAAAAACTCTTCACATCCCTGGTGTTAAGCTGTTTACGCGCCTTGTATCACTCATTGTTCGTTCGGATTACGGGACAGTTGATCACGAAAGAAAGTTTCATTATAATCGCTTTGTATTCCCTTTGGAGCGAGCTTTATTCTGTATTATATGTACATATGTCTTTTAAATGTGCTGCGCAACCTCCATTTGGTGTTTAGAAGTGTTGTTGTGCACATAGTTAGTGGTATTTTGTATTGGCTTTTTTTGATGTGGCCTTTTTGAATCATGACGTGGCAACCCTGGTGCTTGCTCTACGCAGTGGAATACTGCACTGGCGTCAGGGCAGGCCAACTGCAGCACCGCGTGAAGTGTGACTGCAATTATTGTTGATGAAGTCTTGGGCGTGACCAACTGGGATTCGAACTCAACCTAACAGCATCTTCGGCGTGCGTTCTGTACCACTAGGCCGCTATGCTATATTATAGTCAAAAGTGCCAAATAAAATGCCAAAAGTCTTTTTTGTAAAACCACGCGTTGCGCGAAGTGGATGCAATGACCGTGTACGTGCTACGAGCACTCTCCAATTGAATTTTTTCAAACATTGGCAAAAATTTAATTGCCGCACAACGTATATGAAGTTAACTTACTTGTTTTCTGCTTCACTCGTTTTTTCGGCCTTTCTGATTCTCCACAGTTAACAGATTTGTTGCACGAAGCCAGGGACGACGCTTTTGAAAACAACGAGTCTGTGAGCATTTCAATCTTTAGCAAATTGCTTTCCGTACTTTTATTTCTTTTATGGGCCATCCCTTGATAGTCGGGAAGTGACTCATTTATTGACAGATACCCGTCTAATATCTATTGGGTTATCGATTAATTGTAACCTTAAAATATGAATGCAACGGCGAATTTGTTGAACGACGACAAATGCCAACAATTTTGATCCTAATTGCCGGTTGTGTTCCGTTTCGAATCTCTGCTATATCGCAATCGCGCAAAATACTTGAAACGGGCATCCCACCACAACATAACCTGCTGTTGGTTGCGCCGCCACACTGTTAACGTCCATCCGCCTCTTTCTGTTGACTCGAAGATGAGTAGAGCTTTTCCGACTGGGTTTTCTCTTGACAACATCTGGTGAAATGACTTAAAACAGTTAAATTTGCGCTTCATGCGGGAGAGGCAGTACAAATACAGCATTCCTGCCAGAAGAATGATGTCTGGTAATTCAGACATGGATTCCATCGGTAAGTTTTCAAGCAGCAACAGATCTTGTAAATGTAGAAGAGAATTGGAATCTTGATGTGTTAATGTTTTATAAACTTATAATTAATTTCGTTTAGGGTGTTGTATTGATGTTTTATATAAACATATCCTGTATTGATGTTTTATATAAACCTGTATTTATAGCTAATTAAGCTAATTAATAGTAAATTATATTGTTGTTTTATAAACTTACTTCTCAAGGTATTAACATATCCTGCGCTGATCACAGGATTTTAACGATATACAGCTCTGGTTCACTTGAAATTACAAAAAGGACCCAGCTTGATGGGGGTGCAATCCGGTCCAAGTGGCTTTGTTTTCTATGATACTTCTTGATTGAATAGAATTACAGAACGTCGTTAACCTCCAGTGGGATTCAGACGGTATTGGCATCATTTCAATTCATTTTAGATGGATAACATTGCGTACAGCCAATGCTAAGCTTATAGAATATAGACAGATCAATCAAGAATAGATAAACAGCATGCATATCCCCGACAATTGCGCTCAATAAACGTAGAAGCAGGTTTGTGTTATCGCAATCCAAGTGATACGATTATTTGCCCAAAAAATTTATTATTTGCTTCTGATGTTTCTTGTATATGAAAATTAATATCATAAGTGGCAGACGATCAGCTTCCAGCAAGTGGGTATATGGTGTGGGGCGACGTCCCTTAATGTGCGGAAAGCTGCAAGTTACGCAGGTTTTATTTCCACAGTAAAATAGCTTTTTACGCCGAATCTACCGCACATCAACGTTAGACGAGTAACAAAAACGCACTGTCTCGCTGTAGCCTTCAGTTAGGTGACCTGTTACTTTGTTCCCAAAATTCATGTTTTGAAAATCACACATGGCTTGTGATACGGTAGACTTGTTTTTCGTAAGTAGAAAAAACATACATTTTAATAACTTACGTTTATTATTAACGTCAGCTGTTGCTGTTTCCTCTCCGGCATTTCCGTAAGGGGGCGTGGTGGCACTACCAGAAGAGGGCACCAAACCGCAGCAAAGTTTGCTTTGAGTAGAGAAATTGCCAGTCGAGGGCGCAGTTGCTGAAAAAATGGAAACATCTTCCTACCAGGTGAGAATAAAACGTTGGGCTACAAAAATTGGATTTTGCATGTGTACGACCGAATTTCATATACCTTCGTGTTAACCTTCTAACCCATTTTTTTAAAATACAACTTAAAACGAGTCCCAACCCCAAGATATATCGGGTTTAGGGAATACAACACGAAGGAAAGCAACATTGACATTTATGTAAAGCTCAGGCCTAAGAGACATTTTTTTGGGCAGATTCATCAGAAACTTTCATGTAATGCGCGACGCAGCACAATCATCGGTCTGCAGAAGCAAAACAGCAAAACCGTCAGCGATTTCGGGGAAAGTTAATTTCTATACCATAAACGGTTGATCACATGCTTCACCGAGCACTTACGTTGTCTCTTGCTTACGTTGACGGCGGCAAACGAGAGTCCTCTTCTCGGTGTTGCGAAGATGCTGCAACGTTTAGAACAGTGATTCTTAACCGCGGGGGGCACGCCTCCCCAGGGTGACGTCAATTTCCAAGGGGAGCAAGACCTTACGCGCTCTACAGCATGGAAAAATTAACCAATAAATTTACCAATAAATACATTTGCGACTCACCTAATGTGAGGGGGACTTGAAACATAGGACAAGTACTTAAGGCGGGGAGGGGGGGCCTGGAAGATGAAAAGTTAATCACTGGTTTGAAAAGTTTTAACCGAGCTGCCGGTTATTTGCGTGTTAGTCATTGCTGACTCAAGAGCACGCTTAAACGCGAAAAACATAAGTACTTGCTCGATCGTTCCGTCCGTACTGATGTTCTGCATGCTTTAAAGGCAGCGGTACTGCAGATGTTATAATCATGTTTATAGTGATAGTTTCCCGTGACAAGTGAATCAAAAAGACAGCAACTTCAAATATTGTTGTTACGAAAACGCTGCGAAGCCAGCAGCTTTGCCCACAACTGCAAATTCACTAAATCCTCATAGCCGGGGGAACAAAAATAAAACTTGCCGGAAATAAACTCTACCAACAGATAGCGAACACCACAGCATTTCTTCCGCTTCTCGCAAAGGTTTTCTTCATTAAACAACTGGGTGGTTTCCAAGCGAGCCACAATGCTAAAGACTTTCCCTTTTCATGTCGCTTGATGTGTGTAAAAAATTACTTAGTTAGCGAACCAAAAAACGACGTAATAGCTCTGGTTTCAAACCTACCTCTCAGCAAATTGCCCGCAGGTTGATTTAGATACAAACACACTGTGTGACGTCATTCCGCAAACAAACGATGCGAAGGCTTGAGGTTGAGGGTTCGTCGCAATAGGGGGAGGTTGTGATGTCCCGACCTGCAGTGAGGATACAAATTAATCGACTAAAAGAAGTTACGTGTGAAGCTTTTTTTCATGTCAGACTAATATGTTTCTGGCGTAAGAAACTGCGAAAGTTGATTTTAGCTTTGTAACAGTTACCTCAAATGTCTTCTGGTATTTGCCCTCGCCATGACGACAGCTGACATCTGTTTTTTCTTCATTTAATAATCTAAAACACTGGGAGAAACTGCTGGTTGTGTTTGTCCCTCATGGTTTTCCCACATTACCGACATTCAGGCCCGCAACCAGAGGGGAGCAATCAGGCAATTGCCCCCCCCGAAATTTTAAAAAACGTATTTGTTAGGTACAGCTACAGGTTACATCATTTTGTCCCCCCCCCAAAATATTAGTTGGTTGCGGCCCTGCCGACAGTTAAATCAATTAATGGTTCCTTAAGTAAAGCTTTATCATATTCACGTCCTCCGTCCGGGCGCAAGTAATCTTCTTTGTAGGAAAAGGATGTCCCGAAGACACCGACAAATGTCAAAATGTGCATTTATTTTAAAAAGTTTTTAGAACACAAGCTACGACTGTTTATCGCAATTTTGAGTGATCCACAATCTGGCATGAATTGTATGCATGAAACTTCCGGAAAAGAATCTTGTCGACTGTTATTGTAGACGTGTTCTTGCCTAGTAATTAATGGGTTGTGATTAGAACTGTGCTTATAGAATTTAGGATCATAAGCACTATTGTTTTGCACCGTTGCTGAAAAAATTTCCGGAAGTAGCGAAATGTGCTGCTGGTAACGCGCTCTTCACGAATATCTTAGCAAACCGTCATTCGTTTGAGCATTGAAATAATTGTATTTGTTTATTGGCTGCAGCTCGTGCCTTTGACCTGGTAAAGATAATAGCCACTGTTTCGTCACACTTACGTGAATTCGGGAAGCCGTGCAAGGAAGTGCATTCATATTATTAAAGAATCCACTCATTATGCATCAATTTCAATAACAAAACACAGGCCATGTGCGCATTCACAGATAAGAGTTTGTAGTAGAGTCGCAGGTGAGTTGCTTCAACCTTTTATACTAATTATTATGAGTGTTGACTGCACATAAAAACTGACGCTTCAACCCCCATGCTGCGCAGAATCGCAGTGAGTGCACTTTTGCGTTTCATGTGCGCTACTTGGTAACTTATGTGATGTGGACATCAAACTAACGAATCGAGGTCAAATGGTTACGTACCAATCGTGATCTCTTCCTTGGCACAGCTCGAGTTTGAGGGCTGGCTGGACAGGATGCCATGCGTTTCGCGGGCAAGTGTTCAGGAAGGTAGTTGAAGCTTCTTTTCTGGAAGAGGTATGACTGTTTAACTACGAAGTATTATTTAGCGAAATCGTTACCTGAAATGCAGCGCAGTTATTGAGATGCTGACCGGGTGAACTATGTGCAATAGTTTTGAAACCTTCATGTTTCTAAAAGAGGAACAAATAACCTTTGAACTTACACCTTGACTACAGAAAAGCATAAAATCAAGCGGGGTAGGTGTATTACGCTAGAAGGCATCATACTTCAGTGAAGAAGTCCCATTTCAATAAATGTTCGAAGAATACATTAAGCACTTGTTCTGTGTTTATTGCCGTAGCTTACTATTTTTATTTTGCACTGACTGAAAAGTACCTCGTTATGAATTTAATTTAAATGAACTGTCAGGCACCGTTATGGTGGCCCGTTTGCACCGTGAGAAAATTCTGTGGTATTTAACGAAGAACACCGTAAATCAGGGGTTCTCAACCTTTAAGCATGTGGCCCAATTGATAACCAAACAGATGGTCCGTGACCCACCTACTGTACAACTTCTCCTAGGCGACAATTGTTGCACATGCACAGAACAGAAATGAAAACAACTAAAGACAAATATAATAACACAACATGCCCTGCAATCAAACGACAAAGTTGATCTAATTGTTGTTAGAAGCATAGATATTCGATGCTCAGGAGAGTTTGTTGCCGAAGCATGGGATATTTTACGAAGACGTCCAACGCCGGAACAGCGGTAGGACAGGGGGTTGACAGTGTTGAAGGCAATGGAAACTTATACAAAACAAAAAATCTTTACCAATTATTCTTGTTTCTGTTCAGCAACAATGTCGACNTCAAAAAGAATTAAAAAAACTATAGAAAACCATTCTGAATNTTCTGTGTGGGCAAATAGCTGCAATAAGTTGTTTAAAGTCTATCTTGATTAAACCGTGAAATTAACAGCGATACTGTTATCAAAAGGCANCTCTGCCCCTCGTTGGCCCCCTTATGNAAGATAAGGGATCAATGCTCCCGTCATTTCCCCTGCCCGGCGTTCACGATGTTACGCTTCGCGACAACGTGCGCAGCTGTGAAATTTGCAAAGCCCTGAATGTCGAACCACGTCTCCGAATCGAGAGATCCCAGGTACATTGGTTCGCCATGTGTCCAGAAAGTCCCAGTGACGATTGGCTAGGCAAGTCCTGCTGGCTAAACCACGGGAAAGCGGCCAAGAGCTCGCCCAAGTACCAGGTGGAGTGATGACATCTCGACCTGCTTGGTCCCGTTTTGGTGTTGAGCCAGCAGAACTATGTGAGATTGCAGTTGGTCATTAGGTGTCCATAGTCTTCCTAGGGCTGCTACCCCGCAATCCTGCCCAGCGGACAAGTGGGCAGGAAAATGAACGAAAAAAACTAATTTGAGGCTGAATACATGATAATGCACAGATCACGTCATCTTTCACACATTAAGCCAGCTTCTACATTCCGTTTATGGCAACCAGAGCCGATTCTGTCTCAAAATGCCTTCAGTAACTACATGTGCAGAACGTGGTAGGCTGTATGTGGAAATTTCCATGTTGCAATAATTTCTAACACGTAGTGACGATAGCGCATTGTGACGTTTGTAACTGAAGAGCTGCCTACGTTTTCGATTAAAACATTAAAGTATTCAACTTTAAAAACCTACTCAATTTCAAGAATGTCAGGCCGTGGCCCATTAAAATTCTTCTGCGGTCCACTAGTGGGCCATGGTCCACAGGTTGAGAAACCCTGCCGCCAATGTTTTCACAGAAATTAAAAAATGTTTTAAAATTTTTTTTCGTGCAACTGAGCCCGCTTCCACCTACGAAGTGTTTCCCTTTAATAAACCGTATAATTTCGCATGTCCGACGTTCGTATGCAAACACGTCTGAGCAGTTCGAGGCAACAACTTCGCTTCAGATGGTTATATAACAAACCTCCTCTGGAGCTCTGAGCCCCCCAAGTCCTGAATGCAATGAATGCAAAAGCGACTCCTGAATGCAATGAATGCAAAAGCGACTCCTGAATGCAATGAATGCAAAAGCGACTCCTAAATGCAATGAATGCAAAAGCGACTGGGAATCAGCCCCTGTTCCCATTGTGAGGTTACAACATCAAAAATCTCCGTGTTTCCTGTACAGCTTTCATCACGTATCCTAAAATAGCTGTTTTATCCACCGAATTACAGCGCATATAGCAAGGTAGCGAGTGCAAGGTAATGGTGTAAGTCACAATTCCACAACTTTGAATGTACCGTTTGTTGTACGTAACATGAGTTAATGCGTCGAGCAACTGAAAATCCAATGTAATTCTTGAAACCTCTACCTATATCATATTTCTTTCTGCCAACGTTCAGAATTCCAACTTAAATTAATGCAGTTGGTTGACTTTGGCAAAGTATTCACTTATTTCAACTTTCCTCTTATCAACAATTTGATTTGGCCAAAGATTCAAAATGAAAACAATTTCTTTGCAATTTTTTTGAAGTCAAAAACTCCCTGTGTTTCCAGAAACCTGCGTTTCTTAGCCTGTTTGGCCGAATGCAAAACTTACCACTGGATCAGAAGAAGCGGCATCTTGAGAAGGTGCGGGCGTGGCAACAGACCGCGCGAGCTCGTTGAAAATACAGTTCACGGCGTAGTTCCTTTCCATTTCGTTGACGACTCCCACCACCATGGTGCTGATAAAATATTTGTGATTTAGTTCTCACGGTAAGCGTTCATCTGCAAGAAGTGACGAAAATCCTTCAACTCACTCCGCTCGCAAATGCCTTTTTCCTTCCCTCACGACAAAGGCAATCGACCGTGGAAACGTTTACCTCTTGACTTGCCCGAAGCACGATTTCTGTTTCATCAGTTGGCGTTGTTCAGGACGTGCATGTGAATGGAAGCGCAGTTTCAAGCGTTTTAATCAGCCCAGTTGTTGATTTCCTGAATGACTGCACATGTTGTGAATTGTTGCAGTTTTGCGAAACACTAAACCAGTGCGTTTCAACCTTTGGAAAGGTGGTCCACACTCTTTTGTTCAACGAAAATTTCATTCTCACAACCAACACTGGCGTTGCAGAAGAATAGCTGTAAAGTCAGATTAGACTCTAACAAAGGATGTAGAAGTTTTGTTTGAATAACCAAAATAACGAATACCTACTGCAAAATAATAAGCACAAGAATGTGCAAAATCATTTATTTATTCACAGTATGCAATTGATGTTGCTGAGTACGTCTTGCAATGTTAGACTAGTTTGGTGTAACATCTTGCCCCAACGCTCCTCACATTAGGGCAGCTGGTGTTCCACTAAGAAAACAACTCCACTTTCCTGTCTTGATATCAATCAATTACCAGAGCACTTAACCCTTTTTCGGCCAAGTAGGTTTTTGGATTTTGTACAAGATCTTCGTGCGCTTGGATTTCGAGGCAGAACCGTCGCCAGAAAGTCTTCATTAGGGGGGTTTACGTTTGTGCAGGGGGACTTGACACTGAGAAATTTGGCAAAAACACTGATTTATAGTGTTTCATAGTTCAATTGAGGGGCTTGGGGCTTCGTTTGGTTGGGCTAAGCCCATCAAAGCCTCCCCGTGGCGTAGGCACTGTTTCGAGGTCTTTGCGAAGGCCATCGACGGCTCTTATCCAGAATTCGACGTGTTTTATACGGTTAATGAAAGGTTGATGGCATAGGGCCTTTTTCAGATTTGTGTCCAAATGCTCCGGTGGATGATGTTCGCCGAAATTATTCAAAATCCATAGCTCTGATTGTAAATATGTAGCCTGCTGTCTGGGAATGTAAGCTTCAAAATTATCAATCAGGGGGCATGGGAACTGGCTGTTTCGGTGATGCTCTGCTCCAAATTGTTTCTTCCCATTTACACGTGGACAATGAACATGATCGAACGTCTGTAGGGTCTTCAAACTCATCAGGTTGTTATTGTACATTTCTTCTTCGAAATTTTGAATTACATGCTTGAACAATGTGATTTTGTAAATCGCTTCGAATTTGTCAACTCCACAACTTTCATCTAGTTAAACATGTCATCAGAATGACTAGTCCAGCAAGCCAAAACAAAAGCGAAAGAAAAGAGCTTTATGATCTTCTCGTCGATCAAATCACACAAGAAATTCCTGTCGCAAATTCCACACTCTCCGTTATTCTTTCACGAGAGATCCACCACACTTCAGAATGATAAAGAAGATGCCCATCGCCTCCCATTTCAATGACAAGTTCACCAAACTCACAACTTTTTAGGACTGTTCAGTATTGCATTCACAATTTTGATGATATCAGAAATGACATCAGCTAGTTGGTCATTTTTTTCTTCATTGCCTAGCTTCTTGTCCTTCAATGCTTCACGGTTAATGACACATTGGATACTCACAATCTCTGGTGCGACTTTCTTTATAAGTGCAAATTCACCATTTCGAATGCGGACCATAGCCCTTGCACCGTCTATGGACACAGTTTTGCATTTCAACTATGTCACACCGTGTTCTGAAAAGTTATCTGCCAATTTTGTAAAGATATTGGCTGCAGTGGTGTATGCCAGTACGAAGATAAAACAGATAGGCCTATTGATCGACGACTTTCATGCGTTCTTTGTCAGTAAGCGAACCTATGAAATCAGTTGAGCTTGCCAATGTAATGGCAAATCATTGGTAAGATCAGTCTTTTCATCGAATTGAATCTCGAAGCAAGGCGCATCACGAAAATTGGCTAAAAGTGTTTTTTCGATGATTCCGCCATTACCACACACAGGGCTGCAACCAGATGATGTTTTCAGGGGGGGCAAAATGGTTGTAACTTGTTGTTGTACCTAACACTAAACATGTTTTTGAAAACTTCGGTTGGTGCAATTTGCCCGGTAGCCCCCGTGGTATTGGACAATAGGTTTTTGCACTTAGGTCACAGCCAATGGTTCCTTCATTAATTTCTCGTGAATTTGCTAATTGTCATCTTTGAAGAATGAAGCCGACATGTTTTTGAGTTCTGGATATTTATTAAAGGAATGGTTCATTTGCCATTTACCATACCAAGCCTGACTGGGATTAGGTAGGTAAAAATAAGGCGATTTTAAAAATATTCGCCTAAAAATAGTAGATAATGGCTGACTGATTTCTGATTATTGGATGCTCATTGTCGTGACATTATTGTGGCATCTAGCACCCACAGTGGCGTAACTTTCTCCCGTGACGGCGGCAGGGGAGGGTGAGCCGCATCCTTGGCAAGATAAATGCAAAAACCGCCCCCCTTTAGCTGATATTTTGATATTTAGTAATCCTTTGGTTCTCAGTAGGTTGTTGTTTTTTTGCGTTTTTCGGGGTGTTTTCGTTTTTTTTTATCTTGTATGCACATCCACGACACCTCGATTCACTTTGAATAAGATGTAAGGACTGATTATGCGTAGTGTTACGTGAAATCGATTTCCTATTAAAAATTTGACCTAGATTCATTGCCTGTTTCACCTGTGGAGTAAAGTTGCTCGACGCCCAATTCACTGTCATTTCTTGAACTTTTTTCTGAGTGTTCGCTATAGTGGCCCACCTAAGTTGGCCAGTGGGCCCCCTTCTACTAAGTTCTGCCTCCCCCTGTTTCAAACCTCTGTTACGCCACTGAGCAGTAGACATCACTGCTGAAATCAGCAGCGTGCTCCTGGCTCAATGCACGGATTGAACAGCTGCGCTGGTCTTGTACAAATGGAGCAGCAACAAAAAAACAGATTGTTGCAGCCATGATGCTGCATCGCCTTGAGCCACCGAGTGTCGAACCGCGGATCCTGTGCCTAATAGCAACACTCAAGTTTTCCCGACTCGACTGGGTAGAGACTCCACTGTTGCTGCTACGAATTCAACGTTATATGTCGCGAATCACCACGCCACAATATCAGGCTCAGCTTTGCCTTGCAGTTGCACATCTTTTGATTCCATCATAACGTAACAATAGAACAAGCAGATAGAAAGTTTGGTAGCAGCTTTCGGTAACTTCTAGTACTGTACATTTCTCTCTTGAGATGTTCAAACTATCAAAATATGAGCGCAATGTCTGCCAATTTTCGTTGTGCGCGGTACCATGTTTCACATAAAAAATAATAGGGTAAATAAATAAAGAGAGGATTGTTTAAAATTGTTTTAGAACAACAGAACAGGGTTTTCTCGTCCGCAGTCTTCCGCACCGTGTTTGTCATCTGCACCGCACGAATTTCTCATCCGCACCAGTGCGTGCCGTCGCACAGGTTGAAAACCACTGCGTTGAACTATAATCTCATAATAATCTAAACTGGAATAAAATGCAAGAGCATCTCGTATCGCAAAGTCAACGGTGCGTTGGCAAAGTTCTTTTTGTTGCAATGCACCCGCCTGCCCGTTTTTCAAAACACATACCTGTATCACAGTTATCTTCTTTGTCGATAAGGCTTACGACACTTGACATTCAAATTACGCTTACTGTGCACAAAGTTGTTAACATTCTATTAAAATTTCAATGGTTGGAAAGATAACAAAGCACAAAAGAAAGCGTGAATTGTGCAACGCGTTAAGAACTGTGTTAAACCAATGATTAAGACAAGAGAACCATTGGTGTCACAAAAAAGACAAAATAAGTACAGAGGCTGATGAGTTCAAGACCAAAATTTATTTTGATTTGTGATGCTTAAAATTCGGCTGTTAAACGTGTCTTCGCTGACTTAAACTGAAACAGCCGCCTAATCTACACGGTGGGCCAAAAGGAGGGTTACACTTAATGCTTAGACATTTTACATTTATTAGGCATTGAGACATATTAGACATTTGTTTACATATTAGACACTAAACAAGTATGAAAGCCTTCTTGGTAGCTGTGCGCACATGCTCGGCATTTTACAAGATTCAGTAATGCTTTATTATCCTCTTTCTTTGGTCTATAATTGTTCGCGATTGCTCACAGTTCAGAGTTCCAATCTCTGTTCTAACAAAATCTTGGTGATTTAAATTATGAAATAAACTATCCATCTAAATGAGGGGTGTGCAACCATGCAACACTGCCGGTCACCCACGGAAGATTGGTAATATCCTTTTAAAATATGGACCTTTCCGCGGGCAACACAATTCAGCTATCGAGCCACTTTTGGCCCGCGGGCCACATGTTGCACACCCCTTGATCTAAACAAAGACCAAATTTGTAAAATATATAATGTTTTTAAGACATGGGTAAGTAGCATAAGGGTTCAGTGTTAATATCCACAATTTATGTCTAAAACGTGATTGTTACGGTGAAATTTCATCGATAATAAAGAAACTGCAACCCTACTTTTGGCCAACCCTGTATTTCAAGCTTACAAAGAACAGTTTACCGTGCTTTGCGGTCATGTAACTGGACAATAGCTTTTTACGGCAACGTGGTAAAAGACATGCTTCAATGTCGCACAACTTTGCCTGAATATTGCTGACCACACAAGTCCATCCAAAGACAGATCTTTGCACGATTTTTTGGACAGCCAGATGTTGGCATAGCTAAGTGGAATTGCAAACAAAGAAATGGTTTTACAGAAACCTGGAACTTAAAGTGCATTTTCCTTGACGAAAAATCCCGTCGTCGTACGCGCAGACGCCAGCGTCATGCAGACTGACAAGCAAAATTTGTTGCTTTGGCCATTATGTGCAATTAAGGCACGACCATGCCGAGCATGGGCGTCGGAAGGGGGGGACAGGGAGGGACCAAGGGGTCCCTGGATTTAGAAATTTGACATTTTGCTTTTAAAGTTTTAGTAGAAAAATATTTTTTAGTCTCGGAGTTGGTGAAATGAAATTTCACCACTGTTAGATCCCCCTGGAAAAAATCCTTTCGAAACCCCTGATGCCGGGACAGACACGTATTTATTGAGACTCGTTTTCACGCGGGCTCTGGACCGCTTCCCCGTGAGTGTAGCTCCAGCAAAACCTGCCCCGTTAACCTTTCTTGGGTCTTTCTCGTTCATGGTCGAGCCACTGGAATTGAGATCTATCTGTTTGGAGAAGCGTCCCAGCGTTTCAGGAGTTTGCAAATCTTGCAACTTCATGTCTTTATCAGTCTCGCAAGCAGAAGGCAAACAGGGGAAAACTCATGAAATGAAAAAGAATGAAAGTACGGAAAAAATACGGTATGGTCATAAATTTTCTGCTAAAATACTTCAAATTTCAGTCTCAAGAAAATGCAAGATAACTATAAATTCAGAAAAAATTTACATAAGAATTTTCAAGCAATGCAGATATGAGATTGTTTCCAAACAGATTAAACAAAACACTTTTACAAAATAGGGAGGACCGCGGTGAGAGCTAGAAAAAGTTAATCTGCTAATACTGCAAAGAACCCTTAAGTGAAAATATGGCAGTTGACAACGGTACTGCTGGTTCGCTGCTCAAGAGCAAACCTAAACTTTTTTCTAGCTTTGGCGAACGGTTTTGCAACTTCCAGCTGTTCCTCGCCGATCAACATGATGGTGGAGACCACGAAATTAGCTCCTTGGTTTCGTTGTAAAGAGAATAGCAAAAAATGCAGTAAGCGCTATTAATAGCAAAATGTAAATGTTCGGCACCGGCGTTGACAGAGCGTTGTTTCCCAGCTGGTTTGTGATCTGTAGGTGCAACACTGCAGCTACACTGGCCTGAAATCCTGCGTTTCCAGCCAGGGACACTGCAGTTTGGCCAACATTTTCGCGCTTGTCTGCAAAGGAACCCAGAATGTCCGGGCCCCCTACCAGGGCACCTGTCAGTTCCTGGAAAAAAAGTAATATTTACTAATTTTCTGTGAAACCACAATGATCGCAAACTAAACACAGTGCTTCGCAATGACACCATGCACGGCAAAGCGAATGCAACAGACTGAGTTGCAAGTTTTGATAACTATAGCTTTCTGGGTTCTTCCTATATCACAATCTTAGGCCAGGCCGAAAGAGGCCCAGTTCGAAGTTGCACTGAATTTAGACACAAAAAGAGTAATCGCTCAAAACTTGTTTCATCTCCAACGAAGGAACTGACCAAACCTTACGTTCTGTCGACCAGCAGCAATCGCTCGTAATTTTGTTTTACGCTTTGCTGCTACGAAATTAAAAAGAATTGCGTTTTCAAGATGAAATTATCTTTAAATCAAGATGAAATTATCTTGAAAATGAAAAACTATATTTTAAAACATAAAATGTTCCTTCCAACAGATACAGCAACTCTCACTGCGCTCCTTGTATGGGATTGCGCAATTCCACTTGTGCAACGACAAAATGATCTCCTATATCAGTTGTTCGGAATCGGTTGATTTCGATTAGTGTTTGCGACTGAGTGTAGCGGGGGGAGATTGTGGCTGTGTGATTGACATTATAGTGAAAAATGTGCGGTCACTTCTTGAAAAAAGACGCCACAGATTTCAGGTTGAAAGTTTTAGTCATAAACTACTATTGCAAAGAAATCTTTAAAACAAGGGTTCAGACAAAGTGAATTCCGTGGTGTAGGGCAGTGAACAGTTGGGGTAAATTTCCAGATTACAGTTGGGGCAAATCAGACAATAAGCGAAGTCTCAATTTAAGTTTGGAAAAATAAGCAAAACGTTTCATTGAAAAGTCTGTTTCGAAAAGGCTTACATCGGATTTATAAAAATATGATTTTTCGTTGAAGAAATATTTAACCGGTCAAGCCGGTCATGACGGTGAAACAACAAAGTGCGATCAAGGAAAATACGAACAATTTTTCCAACATCGAATGGGAGTTTCTCACATCGACACAGACTACAGAGGCCGCTCCCGACGTGATACCACGTAAGATAAAACAATTTCCCGAATAACGTTATCTTTTATTCAAATGCATTTCTGAAGTGAATACCTCAGATAGAACTGGTTGAAGGCAGGCTTTCTACAGATACGTTGGACTTATTTCACCAACCTATGCATTTTGTGCAAAGATTGCAAATGTGGGTGAAGGTAATGACATACAAATGCAACTTCCCGACTCCTGTTTTTGTCTCTTTCATTTGCGCTAAAATTGACGGATGTTGACAACGTTCAAAGCACGAAAAGGTGAAATCTATTTTCGTGTTAATCCGGATGAGGGTCTCCAAACTTTCTTGTCAGAGAGCAGCATGAGCTAGTACACAACCGTTCGAGGGGCGGACATCTTACGTAATGCGATTGTTTCGGAATATGTTACAATCTACCAAATCAACAAATTTTTCGTAAATGTTTTGTTTTGTCATTATTGACAAACTGTCTTTGCAGCCGGGAGAAATGGCTTTGTAGGCCGTAATTTGGAAAACCCTGATCCAGACGTAAAGCTCTATTCTTGGCTTCGGGTGAGAATTTGTAGTTGGCGTTACATTACTGCCAAACTAAAGTTTTGTTGGGTCGTGCGAAAAAGAAACTGCACCCAGTGTTATGCACATGAAAACAAAAATGGCGCCATGGAAACGCCAATGACGACAGGACATTTTCAACTTCGACTTACCCGAGGATTGGGCGCGTCCAATGAAAGGTAAGAAAATCCGCAAGATTCCTTCAAACTCGGACAAGAGCTGGCTCGATGGTAAGGCTGCTGTGGAGATTTGAGGCCGTAGCCCACGACGTAGCTCTGGCCATAGTAGCCCATCAAAATTTGGACCTGCAACACCCCTAGATCCCTCCACTTCCTTGCATTGTAATTCCTTTTGTTCTTTTCCGAAGTCAAAAGTAGGATGAAGGCAGCGTTTGCTGGAAAACCAAAAGTCGAAAAATGTTGTATAACTGAAATTAAGCAATATACGGCGTGCAGTGGTTATCATTGAACGTCAAGCCTTCTAGTCGCATCTCAGTTTTGCAGCATAGATGAAAACATTTGACGAACAAACAACTTTACGTCTGTTTCAAACTGCTTGTGTACTTAAACCTCAGCAGAAACGAAACAAAGAGTTGTTTGTTCTTGAGAAAACGCCTGAGCTGCAGTTATTTGACACATCGTTCAGGCCCAGCATAGGAAGCTCAACCAGAGTCGGCATACAAGAACTAGGATTGGAACATTTTCAATCTGCAAGCAACAACGCTAACAGAAGATATTTTAAACACCACTGTCTCACAAACATACATTTTGCTACATAAATTTGATAAAAACTAAAACTTTCAAGCTTTTTTGTGTGCCTCATNAGAAATGCAAAAAGAAACGAATAAAGTATGTGAAGGAACACTGTCTATAGAAAGGAATATTTCCCAGGAAAAAAATCAGACACTAAGATCTGACAGGATATATATTTTGTCAACTGGGTAGGCATCATCAGCTCTTATTCAAACAGAATATTTGAAGGAATAAAGAAAGAGCAGATTTTTCGTTAAAAAATTCGTAGAGCTATCAATGCAGTGAAAACTAAGTGGCAGTGCATTTTTCTCGCAGAGGAGGGAGAATGGCTTCGGTGATAATCAAAAAAAGATGAAAGCGAAAAAAGGTCGGAAAATAAGGAGAGAACTTGAATCGCAATTAGTCGCAAGACAACAACTGCTGACTTTAGACTCTTGAAAACAGTGATTAGCACTATATTACGGAGTAACTGGAAAACACAAGAGCTTTAGTACATAGTTTTCAACGTCTACCTCTGAAAGCACAAATGTCTCTCTTTTACTCTTGACATAATCTGCGTTTTGTGACCAAATGATACTGGAATGAAAGTACAGAATAGTTAAATGACTATGTGGACGTAACTAGGATTTCTGGATGTTGTCATAGCAGGTCTAGCTTGTCGAACTTTCAATGTTCTGTGATATTCGGGGCACTGTGCGGTTCAGGTTCCTCAAATATTCCTTTATTTGATCCAAATAAAACAAGAGCATTGTTTGAGTGTTAAGGACAAGACTTCCAACTCGGAAAGAACACACCTTCAAAATTACTTCATTTTCAAACGACACAGCGTCTGCTTCAATGCAGTAAAGAAGAGAACCAATATGTCCAATCATTCAATGAACTTGTGGTTAGGTCGTAATCAACAAAACCGAGCAAACTGCACCACTTGCGCCGCCGCCGGAGTTTCGCACATACAATCAGCATTTTCGTTGTTGCAAAGCTTGTTCTGATGATCTTTTTGTTTCAAAACAATACCAAGACAAAAGTCTATGCCAGCGGTCCCCAAACTTTTTGGATGCTGGGCAAAAATCGCGATCTTATCAGCATCCGTGGGCCTGACTGTTTTGTTCATTGAAAAAACGAAACAAAAAACTACACACATAACATTAGACACGTTTGTACATTGCAATTTGTTTTCTTTGTTTGGTAACATGTTTACAAAGTGACTTTTGCAACTGCTTTTTTTTGCATAAAGCTGGATGCACACGGCATGCGTCCTGTGCGTTTGTTGGACGCATGCGTCTGATTTCGTGACGTCACATCCTTTTCTGATGCGTCTGGTGTGGTCTGCGTTCGAGTAAAATTGAGTCAGAGAAATGAGTCTGATGCGTCAATATAGAAACA
>JGI24158J21664_10003697_pt1 | contig 19353 bp, 13 predicted proteins | sample Ectturendosymbi3_FD_21664 | JGI IMG/M metagenome (IMG submission 21664) | reverse complement strand
CCACCAGAAGTGTTCCGCAAAGTAACGCGCCGCTCCTGGAAAACAAAAGAACACCATCATCAAAACAAAAACACAAATCACAAAGGTACAAATACACACACAAAGGGAAATAATGCAAGTGTGGAAGCCAACGGGAATAAATATTCAAGAGGAAAAAAGTTTAGTTCCTCGTTAAAAAAAGGAATGAGATCAAGTATGCAGTGCGATGCATCAATACCATTTACTCAAACTTAATTAGGATATCTCTGCAACGTTTTTTAAATGTAAATGAGGAAAGCTGATACAAGGACGAATCAATATAGTCTCAGATTTTGGTGCCAAGATATTTCAGATATTTCATATTGTAAAGATGCGGGCTTGTGCATGTGTTGCATTCTACCAGATCCCTACTTTGTACATTGACCAACGCGACGCCACGTAAACGATGTTTATTTATTTCCACGTCTAAGAGATCTCTTCCTTCGTGGCTTGTACCAGCGAGACCATTATGTTTGCTAAGAAAACGAGAAGCATCGAAAAGCTGTCCACTGTGTGGTGAGGTTGAGCTTATTGAAGCAACCACCACATACGCGTATGTCAACCACCATGCCTGGTGAGAGACGATTGTCTCGTTACAAGATCTGGCTCCTTATTCCAAAACAAGTGTCGCTAATTCAAACTCTGCACGTTCGGAGCCATTCGTGAATGAACCTGGCGACGAGAGACGGCTCTCCCAACTACTACCAACAGAAAATGCGTCAGCGTCGCTATCATGCTCTTAATTCTGATAAGAATCACAAGCTAGCAAAAGAACCTTCCCTCAACGACCTGCGAGAGTGTGTCGTGCCCAGACAGGTTAAGCTCCCATAAATTCGGTGAATGAGGATACTGCGAAATGTAGCGCTTTCAGTGACAAAGGAAGAAGGATTGTTGTGTTTTTAACTAATGCGATCCTTTTCACTGTGAAACGTTGTGTGTTATGTTTTAGAAAAATAAGAAATATCAGTAGAAGTTCGACTGCACTATCAATTATTAGTTAGATGAAACGCCGCACAGTCCATTGCGTAAGTCCATTGCGTTGATCCGTAAGTCCATTGCGTAAGTCCATTGCCAGTCCATTGCGTTGATCCAGTCCATTGCGTTGATAGTGCGGTCTTGAGGATGCACTGCTATCCAGTCCATTGCGTAATGCATTAGGAAGTAGTTTTGTTACTTGTGATCGCAACTTTGCTTGCTACCTTTATTTTCCATGTGTGAAGATTGGTAATATTTTGACGTAAAGCAACGTTTTGCTTTTGCATGAAATACATCCTAGGCATTGTCGGAAGAAGGTTCTCAATTTTTTTTCCTTTCAAAAGACTCTTCAAAATCGCATATGCGCTTGAATTTACGAGACATATTTAAGAAATGCAGCGCAATGATAGAGTCCCAGACGTGGCATTTACGTGCTTGTAATCGCAGAGCCGTTTGAACAAAAATTATAATAATGAAAAATGAAAGAATCAACTGTGATTACATGGTTTCTTTGATAAACATAAATTTATTCCTGTAACCTCGTTTGTTCACGGAATAAACACATTCAGATTGTCTAAATGTTAGGACGGGTTGTTCTCCCTTTTAATGTAAAAGGCTCAATTCTAGACATAAGCCAAGGTTACAGGCAATCATATTTTGAAGAGCATTAAATGTACCAAAGTGCAAAGCAGTGTGGACTACGTTCTTTTTAAGCATACATCACGAGTGAAGCAATAATGACAACTGGTCGATGTGCCAAACTTTTAGCTTTGTTGAAAGATTGTTTCTTGTTTATCAGAAATTAATGCCAATCAATTGCATTTGTTTTAGTTAACCTGTGGTAATTGTGCTCAGTGAATAGCGAATAGCCTCGAACATAAGATGTAGAAGTTTTGGTTTCCTCTCATATGTGAATTGCAATTTTGTAGGGTTTTTCCTTTTGCCCTGAGTGGAGTAAAATTTTGTCAGGAAAATCAAGAGAAATGGGAAGTCTCCAACAACACATGCGATGAAGGTATTGACATTATTTGATTTCAGTATGCCTTTATACTCCGCGTAAGGCTGGGCTCAAGTAAAAAATTTATTGTTTGAGTGATAAGACTTTAACACCAAAGCACGAAAAATCATTTGCGCAAAATATTTTTTCGGTTTTTTTTCTGAAGATTCATACTTGGATAAGGGTCATGTGTTGGATTCTCAATCTTCTTCAAAAAACCTTGATATGTATAACGTTAATATTTTAGGTCAATAAATCAATCCTTAATGTACTAAGGTAACATGAGAGTTCGATTTGTTTATTTGAAGTAGAAAATACTGTGGCAAGGTCTCCACGTGAACGATTGAAATACTGTCCTTTGTTGAAGGTTGGACCAGTGATTTCACCCTTCATGGTGGAGCGGATTCTACTTCTCGATTCAAAAAGGTTTTCAACTATATGGACCCTTCAACAAAATCCAGCCGTTTGTTGAAAAACGATGGAAGTTTTGGAACTTATACAAAAAAATTAGCCAATGTGCATGTAGCAGGTGCTTAAAATTTTTTCTGATCTGAATCATGCAGTTTCCTTTTGTTAACTTACAATTTTACCATAGAAAGGTAAGCCATGATAGCATACTGTCATTTTTAATGTGAGGCATGCATTGCTCCTATTCCTCGGCAAGAAGGTATGAACAAAGCTCTGCCTGTGCTCAAGAAAGTGAGTTTGTCAACCATGCAGAATCATGCTCCTTGTTTTGCCACGTTCGTAGAAGCTTATTACCGTAATTTCTATGTTGTCACCTACAGCAAATCTTTTCAAAGCATTTCACCACCGCAATTCACGCAATCAACTGTGTTTGATAATTCTTTCCGCTTGCATTTGTACAAAGGATGTGACCGACTGTAGATTAAAGCTTATTTCAATTCCACTCCATATTTGGTAATTTTCTAGCATTCTTTTCCTTCAACATAGTAAGAAAAACATATGTGTTTTCAAGGATGCATCGGATTTGCATGTAAACTTCCTATAAACAAACGTTCATTAAAACGCTTCAGAAAACAAAAATGATGCTTCGGACAAGAAAGCTTTACTGTAGTTATGAGATGAAGGACCATTAAACATATTAGATCAAAATAAAAAATTCAAGTGAATAGGCGTTGCAGTACAGCAGCGTCAAAATGCGAGTTCAAAAACAAAATAGTTCACTCCAAGAAACACCCTTCATTTTTGGTTCTACAGTTGTCGCTACAGCACAAAGAAAATCCGTTTAACAAGTCTAAGCAAAATTGTTCACACTCTTTAATTCGAGAGCTTGATGAAGCCTAAATACAGCTGTTTTACACTGTTGTTACTTCTCAAAAAAACGCAAGGCGGAAACAAACGAGTTGTGTTGATCAGGTATTGCGTATAGCAGTATACCACAAAAAGAAGAATACTGGCTTATAGCTTGCATTGATTTTGGAAGCTATGTTTCATATCTCAGACATCAAGGTTTACATTGGAGCCAAATATGACACGGAAAATGAGAAATGGTACTGGAGTGATGGATCTACTGCAAATTTTCCTGCGCCGACTTCCAGTACATGCCAAAGAAAAGTGTTGCGTTATGGTAAAACATGGGAATATGTTGACACGGCCTGCTCTGGCTACCAAACAATATTTGCATGTCAAACAAAATGTGAGTGGTCGCAAAAGAAAATTGTGTATTGGATTTTACGAATTGAATGCCGTTTACAAGTGCTTATTTGCAGTGACTACGTGGGCAGTGAATCAGAGTTGCAATTCAACAATAATGAAAGTTAAATGGTCTGACAATTTGCTGCAACTCGTTGCACAAACCGGTCATGAAATACTCCTGAAGGTGATGAGTTTTGTGAAAAAGTAAAAGTGAATCGTTTTTCTCACATACTTGGTAGCAATTCACAGTGGCCTTTAGCAAGCAGTTTATTTTGGCTTCATGCAAACATTTTGAATTTGCATTTAAAGAGTTCTGGCCGTTTCACAGGTTGAGGATGATCAAAATCAAGTTTTTCCGACATCAGAGTCGAGATACGAAAATCTGGAAGCAACTTTCACTGGATTGTTACCTCGAACACAATATAACGTCAAAGTGAGTTCAAACAAAATTTATATTTATGTGCTGTGCATTTACTTAACTAAACTGCAATGGAATAAGCTTCCTCCAGTTATAGCGACTAGCTGTACATGAAAAACAGTTGAGCAAATTGCGGAACCACTATGTCCAACTGTAAATATTAGGCAGTGACTACCATGAAATGCGCAAAGTCAAATCCATCGCGTGACGACTAACCATACACGGCCATTAGGCAGACAACCCTTCCAGAACATTTGTGACTGTATCCTCCGACAGCTGAGCACAGGCGGAGGCCCCGGATGTGTCCCGCTACGTCTCTGGGAGGCGAAAGGGGAAAATGCAGAGCTCTTCTACCCTGCGATACTTGAAAGCCACACGCAAGCGACCATCTTGTCATATGTTGATTGTTTGAAACTGGAACATCACTCCACTAACAGGAAAAATGTAAAAATGACCGAGAAGTCTAAACGATATTCGCTGGATGTTGTTCTCATCTCATCGAATAACATCGTGGCTCAAATGCTGCTTCCCAGGAAGATAGAACGAAGGGTCGAACAGCGTTGGTAGTTCTTTTGAAAAAGGGTGCAAAACTGTCTACCGATGATGACCTGGTGGGCTGCCAAATGCATCGTGAGAAACAAACAGGGTCTGCACATGCGTGCGGTCTCGGAGGTCTTATCGAATAATGAGGGATGTCCAGGTTGACAAGGATGTGAAAATAAACTATGCCATCTGCTTCTTGGGTATGCGGACGGAAGCCGCTCGGCATTTTGAAGAATTGGCAAATTCAACTCCACAGTGAAGAAAGGAGATAAAATGTGCTATCCAAGCAAAGAGATTGCTATGTCTTCAGAACGAATTAGATTCATCTTCGTACGCACTATACGACCCGAAGCGAATACACGCAGCTCTCAAGGTGAAGAAGTCTAAAATACACGTTGGGGAGAATTTTGGCATGAACTTGATTTCAATTACTCATAAATCAACAATGTGTTCTCAGACAACACCAGCCACCTTGAAGCGTTGGAAACCATCTTACCGGCAGGTCTGGACGTTCCTCTCTTTTGTGCCCTGTCTTGGCAAACTCCATCGCCTCGAACCTCGTGAAGAACGGGGGACAGAGGACCGGGTTCCGCGACACTACCAGGCTCGTCAACAAGCAGCTGTCCGACCTATGGAAGATTCCAACACCTGAGGGTCACAGTATCTCCCAACATTTTATGCCGGAACACTGGATTCCATCTTCCTGGAGTTCATACTCCACGCCAGGTCAGCTCTCAAATCTTGGCTTTGCGACTTCCCCAGTTGCTGCATGCACCAACTCAAAATTCCGAAGATCTGGAGGAGAGCACTAATGGTTGCGATCCCTCAACCAGAGAAGCCACTGGGGGACCAAAAGAGCCACCAGCCCATGTTTCTGCTGTGTGTCCCCTTTAAAATCTTCGAGACACTCATCCACGCTCGTGTGTAACTAAACATCGACTCATTGTTCCCACAGGAGCAGGCGGGCATTCGACACGGGAGGTTGAGCGTAGACCAGGTCACCCTATTAACACAGGACATCAAGTATGGTTTTCGGCTCAGAAAAAGGCCGTAGCGGCGTTTGTCGACCTCACAGCAGCCGACGATACTGTATGGCACCACAGCGTCACCTGCAAGCTGCTGCGGTTGCTGCGTGGTACATACATGGTCCATATGATCATGGTTGGCAACCGCAGATTCACACTCACCACGGGAAATGGCAAAAGGAGAAGGTAACTACGTCTCCACAACGGCGTCCCACAGGGATCTGTCCTGGCGCCCCTTCTCTTCAACATCTACATCTCTGACTTGCCAACTACCGTCTTTAGAAAGTATGCATATACTGATGCGTCTTGGAGGGGGTCTTGCTGACTCCGGCTGGGGTGCTGGAGCAACAATTCTGCGTGTAGCCGATAATGCCCTTGTGCATTCAACCACAGTGCACTGCGCTCCTGTATGGTGTTGCAGTGCTCATACCCCCTTATCAACACCCCCATCAACAATGCCTTGCGAATGGTGTATGGGTGTCTGCGTGCTACACCAGCAGACAACCTTCCAATCCTCGCAGGCATCCAATCTGCTGAGCTTCGTCGTAAAGGAGCCACACTGTGTCTAGCACGCCGTGCCATGGAGCCTGGACATCTGCTCCACTCAGCGCCCACCCATGCATCGAGTAGAGATGCACAGTGCCTTAAATCGTGTGACACGTTTGTACCCGCCGCACATCAACTCATCATTTTATGGTGCTAAATTAACATATGTGTGGCGCTGTGGGCTGATCACCAATGGAATGCAGAGTGGGCAGACAACCTCACAAGGCTCCGCATTTTCATTCCCGACACCAGCTCCCGTTCCCCGGAACGACCCTTCCAATGAGAGCCTGAGTCTGGCTTAACCGCCTGCGCACCGGTGTCGGACGTTTCCGCTCTAGCTTATACAAATGGCGTATGGCTACCTCTGCGGCCTGTGAGTGTGGCGCAGAAGAACAAACCGTCGACCACGTTTTCCTCCAATTTCTAATCCATCGACCTTCTCATGGACTGCACGGCCTGACTGTTCTGGACGATGAGACAATCGAATGGCTGCTTAACACCTGCCCTGAGATCTAGTGCGGCCAAGCAGTGATTAGAAGAACTGGCCCAAAAGATGAAGACCAGCCATCTTCGCGCAGAACACCAAAACTGCTAGATCGATCAAAGACCAAAGTAGGCTATTACTCAGAAATTAGGATAATATCCCTGGTATTATGAAAAAGTGTGTCAAAGATCTTGTACAGCCAGTCAGAGTCACTCTTAAATTTTCTAAAGCACAGAAGGAGGTAGATATGGGGGAGGAACATACCATCACCCTGGCCTGTTTTCCTAACTTTCAAAACACTGATTGCCTAAGAGGCAGCATGCCGCTATGAAACACGACCAGGAGTTTCCAAAGTCTTGAATTGAATTTGCTTACTCATATGTTTCATGTTTTGGTGTTCTGGAAGGGTGGCGAAACAGACAATCTGGTATGGTAATCCCTATGCATGATAAAGGAGATAGTAGCAAATGCACCAACTCACGTTGCGTCTCTCTCCTTTGTCTCCATTTGGAAGTGCATGCTAAGTGACTTGATAAAGATGTCGCAAGAAAGGTGAACCAATGCTGAACGATACCCACTGCAGTTTGGATCACGGAAGCAATACTGTCAACCACACTTTCCTTTTTGAGGAAATGTGTCGAGAAATTTTGTGCATATTACAAAGATGCGTTCAAATATTTTGTCCACCTCGAGACAGTATGCGAACAGGGGCCTCAAGAAAATCTGTGGGGAGTGTTGCCGTAGCGCGGTGGTGACGACCGCTTGTTTCTGGCATTCAATCATTGCAAACCTGCTCAGATATTTGTCACTGCGTCGGCGTATTTGAATCCGAACTGCTTACAGTGGGTGTTGCAGCCAAATGAAGCGTTGTGCTGTCGCGGCTACTCTTCATACTCTTTGTAAATTTGGTAGACAGTCACAGCCTTGTGTACGAAAGTATCACTGTTGGAAGTTGCTACATCAACCGATTGCTTTTAACATACGGTTGGGAACTGTTTGCGACGTCTGAACATGGTCTTTACGATGCATGTGATTATTTTCTATTTGCATGCGACCAAACGAGAATGAAAATCAGCTCAAAACCTATCGAGGTGCTATGTGACCCCACAAACCCAAAGACAGTGCACACTGCGCGTGCGCGCCCTCACTCTTCAGCATGTGGAGAAATTCGAGTACCTTCGGGGGTATTCACAGGTGACGGAAAACGGTGCAAGGACATTCGTACATGGATTGTCAAGCAAACGGAGTTCTGGTTTTGCACAACTTGTGTCTTCAAACACCACAAACCCCATCAGCTTTCAAATCCAATTTTCCTCCGATCTTTACATATGGTCGTGAAGCTTAGGTGCTGACTGTAAGAGTGCTATCTTAGGTAAATGAGGCAGAGATAGGATTTTTCGAAGAGTTCAAATGGTGAAACGTCGTGACAAACAGCCCAGTTGTAAAATTCTAATTTCCGATAATGTCGAGTCGCTTTTCCTTCATAAAGATCCCTGCTACGTTAGTTCGGCCATGTGTGTGAAGAATGGCGCAGGAGAAATAGGTGAGTCAAATCCTTCTACTTAGACCCACGAGAAAGAAACCCAGAAGTCGTCCAACGACCAAGTAGAGTGACTACATTTACAACCTTACTTGGTCCCGTCGTGAGATGGAATCAGCAGAACTATCTGATCTTTCGGTTGACCGTGAGTTGTTTCGCGTCGTCCTAGGGCTGATGCTTCTTGACCCTACCGAGAGTATAAGCGGGTATGTAAATGAATGAATGAAGACATACTTCTCTTTCGGACACATTTCATAAGCTACATGAAAGCGTGAAAAAACTGTAGCGAAGCTTTCAAGCAGTGTGAAACCTTGTATTTTCTGCAACACAAAATACAAGTTAAGTTCAATTTATCTGTATGATTTTTCAATGTGCTGTGTTTTTTCTCTCTTTTGCGTTACTTAAAATCGAACATTGTTTCAGGTGACTGTTGCATTCCTTGGATGCAATAACTTCAGCGTTTCATCTCATGTGACGTTCACCACTGGCTATGGAAAACCTGATCGAGCGCAAAATCCAACAGTTCAAAAATCCTTTGATCCTTGCCTTGTTGTCGTTGAACCAAACCCAACAATTGAGCAATATGTAGTAAGCTTGGCCTGCATCAGTTCGAATTTTAAGACTAAACTTGCATAAAGTATAATTTTGGAGATGTATTGCATCTCTAAATTTGTATTAAAACTTCAAGCAAGGCAAAAATAATCAAAGCATGTAAAGTATGTCTCTTGTTTGTTTTTTTTTATGAAAAGCGTCAGTTTAGAACAGGGGTGTACAACCTTCCTTTTGCTATTGCCGGCCGCATTGCTTTTATTTATATGAAGTACGGCCGCCAATGAGTTCGACTTATATTTATGAGATGCGTTTAATTAAAGAATAGGTTACTGCCAAGTGCCAATCAACACAGAACACATTCAAACATGAATTGCGTATTCATTCCATAATTCTAACTCTGTGTGACATCACCATCGAGATTTTTACGCATCATGTCAACTGATTTTCTTGCTTTGCCTTTGATTTGCTTCAATATACGCCAGCACGGCCGCGAAATCTTATATTTTGAATTACATGTAGACGGCCGCAAATTTCATTATCGAAGGCCGCTTGCAGCCGTACCGCCGCAGGTAGTGCACCGTTGGTATAGAATGTCCAATGACAACGCTATTTCCAAACAATGCGTAATCCGTTCAGCCCCATTTGAATATATGTTTAGTATAAATAGTGTAATTTACTTCTGTTTTGTGCAAATTGTGCAGTGTTTGAACAGTATCTACAGAAATCAAAAGATAAGAATGCAATGTTGTAATTTTGCGCTAAAATATTTTCTTGCGCATTGTCTAATTTGTGTGTGTATGCTGTTCTTTCGGGCTACTGTCTGAGTGTTAACAGGATCACTTTGCTGCCCTTGCCAAATGTGCACTGATGCTTCTGCAACAGACTTTAATTTGTTAATTACAGTCCATCTAAAACATGCTCCTATGTGTTTAAAATGTCACATTTCATTGAAATGCGGCCAGATTTGCACTGATACAGTGCTTCATTACCTTAACACTTTCATTATCGAAGTGCATTACATAACGTATTTCGTTTTGCATCCAGTTGTTTGGTGCCACAGGGGACTTGTCTGTTGGATAAGTCACAAAAATTCTGTACGAAAACCTTAGAATCATTTTCAACTTTCCCAAATTTATTATTATTATGTATGTGTTTGTTTGGGTGATATGGCTTTGAAAAAATTACCAAAATTCCACAAAACGTCACTAAATTTGTGACTGCTTTATTACTTGAGATAATACATGCCGAAAGCCTCCAAACTGCTTGCCACCGCATGTATGTTCTTAATTAAACGTTCTTCAAAAATTAATCGATGCATTCTGCCAATCTTCTTTGTGCATTTTTTTGTTTTATCCGAAGGCAGGAAATACGTCAAAAAGTCTAAAGGCGTTAAATAGCAAAGAACCTTCATTGTATAAAATCCTTGGCAGCGAAGGTGTTAATTGCGTTTGGAACTGCAAAATAGACAATTAGTGAAGGGCTGTGGTTGACACGTTTTTCACCTAAGGATTTCCACGATGATTTTTGTGGCTTTGAATTACTTCTATTTCACAAATATTTTGTCAAAGCTGTGTTTCAGCACTCATATTGTTCTTTATGAAGAAATCAACTCCAATTTGTCTGAAAATGTCTGTTAAAGAGCTATCAAATTACCAATGAACTCAGATAGCCATCAATTTCCTTTGAAGCAAAGTCTATTTCCAAATATGCAGAATATGATTTAAGCATGCTTGATCAACATAATATGTTGATTATTTATGCTTGATGTTTTCGTGAAATAGCAGACCGTATGACATCATCCATGTCGTGTTCAAATCAAAAGTTTTACAAACAATCTGCATCAAAATGAACCCGAGCTTGCCACAGTAAAAAACTTGAAACAGTTGTTTTTTCTACCATACCCTGCACTTCTGCGCAGAAATACAAACTGTACTACACAACGCAAAATCTTGTGAAAGCGTTTCAAAAATCTATAAAAAATGTACGTTGAGGTTTATAGTATGTTAACACACAACAACATTTATAATTTCGTAGATTGTCTCAGAAATTTGTTTGATGTTGCATTGACTTTGATCAGGTAGTCTTTTTCTAACTGCATCGTGCACTGCGGAAAATCGCATAACGTCCTGATACATAGCGGTGAATCGAACAATAGCACCAAGTGCACGCAGGGACCGAGTTTGCCAAAAACTTTTGTGGGAACAAATCTTATTGTTTGCGTTTCGAGGACGTCACCATGTTCACCCAACCGCAGTACGACCTTTTTGTAAAATTGACCAAAGTGGGGACACATTATGGAATTGATAACTGGCTACGCCCATCATGGTGGTATAGCATCTAGTAGTGTGTACAACGGTTCTATACCTAGATATCTTACACTTAACACTGCATTTAATATGAAAACACATTAATTCTGAGAGCTTAAATAGACACAAGCATGCTCAAAAATTTTGATAATCGATTCAAACGTGGTCAGTTTCGTTAAATAAAATATACTGCAACTAAGAATCACCACATAGATCAAATCAAAAACAAGCCACAAGATATTTTGGTGAATACTAGCAGTGGAACCAGGCGTGTAGCCAGAAATTTTATTAGGGCTGAGGATAACAACAACCGAGTTTCAACATTTAAACATTTTTGATGCTCCTTGTTTTTAAAGCATCATCCATGAAACGCGCATGTTTCTGGCGTTTTCTCCTGAATAATTGTGTTCCGATTTAAGCCGACAAGTGATAAATCTGGTTTCATTGAATTGACAAGTTTTAAAGTTTTGATAGTAAAATTCCAAGCTTCTACTTTGGAGTAATGCCACCATTTGCTCATAAACCTTTCTTGCAAAAGCGCTAGTAAACCTCTCAATGCCCAATATTGCACATGAGCAAGAAGTCATCGCGGTCGCCATTACGATTGCGCTTATACTGTAGTTACACGTTTCTGATGTACACCAACAAAGTACTTTCAACCGAAGCCGAACAGTGACTTTCCTCTGTGGAATTGACATCCGAAGTAGGCCTTCTTCAAAACTTTCTCGCATGTAAGAAGTGGTCCCGTTGTCATCTAATTTATGAGCATTTAATTCATGTCTGTAGTTGATGACCGTACACGCTACAGTCTTTCAATGCGTTTGAAAAATGTTTGGATTTTTGATAAAATCTAAGATATTTTGGCTATGTTCAACCTCTTCCGTAAAAATTTGTAGCTACTTTAAACTTACTTCAACACAATAGTAAACCCCAGTTTTACAAAACTAAATGACCACGCTCAGCTGCAGATAAAGATAATTTAGCACTGCACGTAAATTTGTACAAATCACGGGTTTCATGATAATACAATAACTTATCTGCGGAATTTGAAGCCCAATGGGAAAAAATTCCAATTTAGTTTCATTTTAGTCACATTCGCTTTGCCAACAAGACAGATTGCAAGCTCAAGGATCGATATTAGGGAAGGATAAGGAGGCGGTCACCTCGGGCCCCTCTTTGTCAGAGATACCGTGCTGCCCCTTGAGAGATGGCACCATTGTTTAGTTGAAAAGGTTTTGTACCACTCTAGAGCCACATTTGAAGAAGCTCTGAAGCAAGTCATATGTTTTTCAAAATAAAGCAAAAATTATGGGAAAATGTGCCATAGGAGGCAGCTTTCAATTGTGTAGCCGCAAAATTTCACACAATTTTGTTGTTTTCGTATGTATCTTATGCTCTTGAATTTAGTTCATAAATTGAAATGTGAAACATATTTAACTCTTTTATCCAAGTAATCCCACATCAACTCTTCGCAATGGCGATGCTTTGGAGTCCCTATATGAGAGATGGCCCTTAAATTTTGATATGCATCCCTGTGAAAGTTATCTCGGTATCTGTTAGTAAAGGCAGTGCCAATTCCCTCACAACCTAAAAAATTAAAAGCATCTTGCTACTTACGTTAGATTTTGCTGCTGACTCTTCTTATTGCAGTTAAATGATTTGAAATAATATACTGTAGGATAGGGTGGCAATTAACATCAAATGAAAGTTGAAACACTTAGCTTATGAACAGCAGGTCGGAGTGTAATATCTTGAAAATATTGATTTTTTACTCGCCGGCAAGGTAAAGGGAAATCATTGTTGAAAATGTTAGGACTCCACATGATTGTGATTGAACCGTCACAACACATGTCATCACAAATAAATATCCAGAATGAATGCTTTTGTGGCTAAATAGTTATTATGGCGCAATGGAGAAGACTTTGAAACTGAAGCGCTTCTTAGCCAAAATTTGAGCTTCAAGACATAAAATTTATATCACAGCGAGATTCACGCATCTAGTTTTAGAACTGTGCAACAACAAAAATCTACGATATTGATTTAAGGCTACGCTGGCACTGGAAACAAGGTTAGGTTATCTTTGTAACATCCACGGTCATCAGAGAGGAATTGGCGATGGTCTTGAAATGAAGCTTACAAAACCATAAGGTGGGATACAGCATGCTGGTGCGACAAAAACAGCTGCGAAAAGCGTTACTCCAATTGTTTTTGCCTGCGGTGCTTGATTATGATTACAAAAGGTCAGATACAAGTTTTAAAAGCTGAAGTAGGATAGGTGAGACCGTTTAGTTAATTTGCACTGAGGTATTTCTTTGGCTTATACTTCAAATAATTTTTTTACCTGAAAACGTTGGAATTGGGGGTGCCATTGCCCCGTTGTCCCCCATAGCCACGCGCCTGGTATTCTGATTGTAGGATACAGACCAGCGCAGGAATTCGTGATTGAGCGACGTTCATGTGCACACCGATTCGGTAATTCAAATTAACTAACACAATTTTCAACAATCATGAGAATTCAGTTTACATAGGAAATCTGTAGCCTATACTGTGTCTACAGACAATCCAGTGATAGTGCTCATTTCACTCCTTTATTCCCTGGTTTTATGCTGGGGAAACGTTTCCAACAGTAATGCAAACATGAAATTTGCACAACTACATTACTTTTTTACTTTTCATTACAAAATGTTGGAGGGGACAAAAGATATTTTTTCACCCCTATCCAAATGTTGGGGGGCATGTCCCCCCATAAACTCGGTTCCTGAGTGCACGTACCATGCAAGGAAACTACTGCAAAACACCCTTTCGAAAATATGAGGTACGAGGAAAACACCAGTTACAACTAAATGCATCAAAACTAACATGCCTTATTGAACGAAAATTATATTAGGATTTTCCAAAATTTTTAATGTCTCAAAAAATGTGGTGTCATTATTCCTTACGATCCTCGAAAGGCAAGGATTAATAACAGCACACAAAACCCATTTTCTTTTTCACAAAATTTGTAAATTTTTCTTTCTCAGAATTTTTTTGAAGTGTTTGATTGAAAACAAACAGTGAAGGTGAAAGCCTTTTGAGTTACCTGCCTACAGCTCAATGAAATTTAAGAAACACTGCTTTTCAAACTTCACGAAACAACATTTCCTGTTTGTAATCATAGGAAACTTATGTTTTCTAAACTATTCTTGTAATTGTTTCGATTCAACAGATTCTTGCAAACAGTTCTGTCAACGAATCGCAATATATTTTTGACGCGAGTGATGGTTTGAACTTCAGCATTCCAACCGAAGGTCATGGATACGATAATGAAATTAGTCTGAAGGTGAAATGAAGATAATTGTTGCGAAAATCAAGAAATATTGCCAACCATTTTAACGATATTTTATGATCAATTTTTTTAACAAGGCAAATAAACATTCTGGTTTGTAATTCGGCGATTTAAACGTTTCAAAACATTGCATTTCTTTTAAAAGTGCTTGCGCAGATTTTGCTTCACACCTCACTGCCACTCCTAGTTGCGGTATGACTTCTCCAAACGCGAGTGTTTGTTGTGAATAAAATTGGTCTAAAGTTGAAATGTTTGGTAAATTGGTCTAAAGTTGAAATCATCAATGTTTGGTTGATGTAAACCAATGTAATTCAACTTTGTGAAGAGAAAGATTATTTTCAATATATTTACCATGACAAACATTAATGGAAATAGATTTACTTCAAGCTGACGTCCCTTGCATATAGAAATAAAGATTTGTAAAAAATAATCGCACGCAATCGTCACTCTACATGTATCTCCGGTGAAAGATGGTCAGGCATATTTCATTTTTTCCTGGTGCACAGTAAAACCGAGACATCTCCATAGATGAGAAATAATTTTTCTCATATTTACAGTAGGTCATGACAATTTCATGAAATTACACCATAATAAAATTGTTATAAAATTATGAGAGATTCTTAAAGAGTTTTCCTAGGCTTTTTAATGCAAAATCATTTTGAAAAACATTTTATGTTTCATCAAAACTGCCCGATTGTTTGTGCATTACGTTGATTATTCAATTTCAAAGAGATAACCCGGTCACAGACATTTCAAAAAATTAAACAGACTGAAATCAGTTCTTTCCTTGTAGAATAACTTTCTGTCACAGAGAAATTTGACGTTATTTGAATTGTCATTTTTTAGAAAAAAAAATGAATATATATATATTTTTTTAAATGAATGCCTATTCAGTCACCGAAGCAAACGTCGATAGGCATCATAGTGTCTTTTTCAATACTTTACAAAAGTTCCTTTTGATAGCTATTGCAAAAATAGTGCGTTTATTTTACTTCCTTGGAATTCTATGTACAACGGATTGCAAACAAACTGCTGTGTCTAGTGTTATTTGAAAGTTGTTAAATCTTTGTGACATTGCTATTTCACAAAATGTTTTTTTCTGTTAACGTTACTGATCAGTAACCAAGTTAATGTTGTAGATATTCAGCGTCCATGGAACAAAGACAAGAGTAGAAACATTTTTGAACGTTGTTGCTAGGCCGTAAAAGGATGACCGATAAAGGATTTAATAATCAAAATATAATTTGTTTATCCTGATTATGACTTTAAGCTTCTGAAAAAAATCTCAAACTTTTACTAAAAAGTGTGACTATTAACGACAACTCAAATACTTTCTGCGCAGCACGCTATTAAATTATGCCTTGTTAATAGTTTTAATGCTAAAGTCAGCAATCCTGTTTTTAACCTTTTATATTTTCAGATATATACTAAAAACTGCGAAGGACAAAGCATACCAATAGAAGTTAATGGAATATGCATGTCTCCAAGTAATAGACTTTGACTAACTGGTTGTCTGATAATTGAAACGTTTTCACGTTCCTTTTTTGCTAATGTGCACACACACTATTCAGGTGAACCAATCACCCCTGGTCCACCTGTTGCAGCAATCGTTGGAGGAATCATAGGAGGTTTAGTTGCGATCCTTATAGTGGCAGCCCTTTGTTATCTGAGCAGGCAAGTGCTTTTGTTCACGTGTGAATATCACGAATTTTGTCTGTTTTTCTTTTACTAGCAATTTCGCCGTAGTTTTAGTTTTCGATGAAACCAACAATCGGTTGCAAAAAAGTTTTCTAATATTGAAATTTGTTTGATTTAGGCTCTAATCAGAAAACTTTTATTTGTTTTATGTCCTAAAATATAATACAAATCCGAGTCTGGGGAAAATAAAGATCCACACGTAAGATTGCTAGTGTTGCGATGGGAAAGCCAGAGCGGCATATGCGCAAAGCTTCACACTTTGGCAGCAAGCAACAATGGAGATCGTGTGCCACCATCACTCTTTTATTGCTCGTTCGTGCCACATATATATGTGTGTTATTCTTCGCGCACATCCCGCTCGTGGTGGATCGCACATTCAACGCAACGCCAGCGGAGAGGTTGGAACACTAACATGTCCATAGATACAATGTTGTTTTCGATGAGATCAGACAATTGATGTTATATTTTCGTGTCACCAAATCAGTTAGGTTCAAATCAGATGAAACTATGCCAATCCAAGATGTTCCAGAATCTCCTTTGTGTATAGTATGTACAGCAATCGTTAGGCAGTTAGGATTGAAGGCGGAAAATATTTTTCAATCCATTTTCTTTACGTTTTTACTGAAATCAGACTACAGGTTGAAACACGATTTATATTTTGTAAAATTTGTCAGCAGAATTGCATTTTATGTAAGTTAGAATGATTAACAAGTCAAAATTTGATTTTTCCGGTGATCAGTTGCATGAAGGATTTGTGCGTTGTTGCTTTGGCCGAAGGTAGCATAAAAATTGAAAATTTGAGAAAAAGTCAGTGTTTTGTTTCTTATTCCAAAGTACAGTATATACACTTCGCTGCAAGAAATCAACTAATACCATACTTATTCTGCAAAATTTTTACAAACCGTTAGATTTTCATCAAAACTGGTTTTGTTAGTGAGAGTTTCAGTAATAAAGGAAACTGTATTCAACAGTTTGACAGTAGGCTACTGTTTTGGACGAATCCTCTAACACAATGTCACATTTGCGCGACAGTTGTGTTCTTATTAACATGGTGCAAAATATAGCTAATATTTCATCAAAAAGAATATGCTATGTGAAATAGATTTGCTGATAAACACTGCCAAACTATGACATATTCGAATAGCCTTTTTCGTATGTTTCATTTACCAGTTGTTTCTGCGTGCACACAGATATTACACAGCGTATTTATTCTGAAATGGCAATAAAAACTTTTAAACAATACTTTAAGTGTCGGAAGTACTTGACATTTTGACCTGAAGAAATAAAGTTTGCCATATTTTTCCACAGATAAAGGTTTTCATCCAAGCGATAAATCTAATAACGACAACTATTTATTTCACTCATGCATAATTATTCAAAAATTTTCAGGGAACACCTGGTTATGCATTTAAACCACCGGGCCGCTTTATTGAAGTTGGTTTTGAAAAAACTGGTGCACATGCATCACGACGCGTATCATTGTAAAAAATTCTCAAACAAAACGGATAAATCTTTCAACGTGTGAGATAAATCGATCACAGGGGAATTTTTTGAACGACTGGCACAAAGCACATCTCATAACGGAACACCTTTTTATTATCGGAAACCAGCAACGTTTGAATTTTGCAATTTGAAATCGATAACTGTTAAAAACAACCCGGACACGTTTCTAGAAATTTGCACATGTACATCGCGTCGAACTATGTTACCTTCACCGTGTAACTTCGACATTCCGCATGCATAAATGCAGCACACTAACGGTTCAAAAAAGCAATGGCAATTTTCCGCAGAGAACAAACTACAAGGAATTTTCTTCTCATGTTTGTTTGTTGGTTAAACATACGACACGACTGTGCACTTTGCTACGGGTAGATTGATTCCTTTCGTCCACATTTTGTACAGTATGAGAAATTTCGCTTTTGCAGTAGCGGCATCGCAAAATCCCAACTATAGTCTTCTTTCGTTTGAGCGAGTTCTTCTTTTATACACTGCTAGCCCGTCTACATATCGGGTCAGATGTTAAGCAGTCATTCGATTGTCTCATCGTCCAGAACCATCAAACCGTGTAGTCCGTGGGGAGGTTGATGGAATGGACAGTGGAGGACGACGTGGTCGACGGTTTGTTCACCTGCGCCACACTCACAGGCCGCAGAGGAGGCCAATCCCCATTTGTACGGGCAGGAGCGGAAACGTCCGACATCGGTGCGGAGGCTGTTGAGCCGGACCCAGGCTCTTCTTGGGAGGGTCATTCCGGGGTGTGTGTGTGTGTGTACCGGTGTCTGGATTTAAAGTGCGGAGTCATGTGGGGTTGTCCGCCCACTCCGCGTTCCATTGATGATCCGCCCACTACGCCGCACGTATGTTCTTGTTGTCAGAAAAACTGATGGGTTCTTATGCAGTGGGTACAAATGGGTGTCTCGATTTGAGGCGCCGTGAAGCAGCACCCGATGGACGGGTGAGTGCTGCGTAGAGCAAGGTGTCCAGGCTCCATGGCACGGCGTCCTAGAGACATAGTGGCTCCACTGCGACGAAGCTCAGCCGGTTGGATGCCTGCGAGGATTGGAAGTTTGTCCGCTGGTGTAGGACGCAGGCATCCAGTCACAATTCGCAAGGCATCATTGATGTTGGGGTCAATAAGGGGGTTTGAGCACTGCGGCACCAAACAGGCGTGCAGTACTCTGCAGTCGAATGGACCAGGGCTAGTGTGGCTGTTCGCAACGTTGTTGCTCCAGCAGCCCAGCTAGAGCCAGCAAGCCGCCTCAGATGTGCGACGCGTGTTGTTAGCTTCTTGCGAAGTGACTCAAGGTGTCGGCGGTACGTGAGCGACCTGTTCAACGTTACTCCGAGGTCTTTACCACGGAGCAGATGGGCAGGGTTTCGTTGTTGTAGTTGACTTTCACCTCACGTTTGGCTTCCTTGTTGTTGAGATGGAAGACTGCCGACACCGTTTTCGTGGTACTGAGCTTTAACTTCCAAGTCTGGAGGTATTCACCTAGCGTTGCCATGTCCTTGTTCAGCGCCCCATCCACTGCCCGTCAATTTCCATCAGCATGCATGATCGTCAGCATATGCCTGCTTTCTGGAGATGGTGGCTCGCAGGTCAGAGGTGTAGATGTTGAACAGAAGGGGCGCCAGGACAGATCCCTGTGGCACGCCGTTCTTGAGGCGTCGTAACCTACTCCTTTGGCCATTTCCGGTGGCAAGGGTAAAGCTGCGATTGCTAACCATCTCCATGATCATGTGGACCATGTGTCTGTCAGGCAGCAA